>Ga0209211_10000571_pt1 | contig 74790 bp, 79 predicted proteins | sample RifGroA2_FD_183992 | JGI IMG/M metagenome (GOLD analysis project Ga0209211, IMG submission 183992) | Groundwater microbial communities from Rifle, Colorado, USA - Groundwater A2 (SPAdes) (version 2) | ecosystem: Environmental > Aquatic > Deep subsurface > Groundwater | place: Rifle, Colorado... | reverse complement strand
TGGCATTTCGCAGGTATACGAGCTGGTAAAGCAAATGAGGAATCAGGCCGGCGAAAGGCAGGTAGATAATGTGAAATACGGGCTTGCACAGAACATAGGCGGTGCTGGAAGCACGGTAACTGTGCACGTGCTAAAGAACTTAAACAATTAAAGGTGAAATGAATGATAATAAGATGGGTATGTGAAAAATGCGATAAAAAATGGATATACCCTGTTGAAAAATGCATATTTTGCAAAGGGAACATCACCAAGCAAAAGGGTACCAAAATAAAAGTAGTTGGAATGACAAAGGTTAATATCCCGTCACCAATGCACCCCATCACACCCTATAATATCCTTCTGCTGCAGGACGAGTTTGGCAATCGCATTCCAAAAAAAACAATGAAGGAGTACAAAATCGAGGATATCTACGTTGAAGAAAGGGCCAAAACAAAAAACGCTGTAGCTGTAATTAAAATTAAATATGATATTTATGAAGCCATAAAATATTCTTTAGAATTGATTGGCGGAATGAATTTTGATAAAAAGGACAGAATACTGATTAAGCCAAGCGCTGTTGCCGCAGCCTACCCCTATCAGGCCGTCAATACAAATCCTAAATTTATAGACGCTCTGCTGGACATTCTTGAAGAGAAGGGGGTAAAAAAAGAGAATATATTGGTAGCAGAGCAGGCATTGATTGGTTCTGATGCAAGTGATGCCGCCTCGAAGGCAGGCATACTTGAAATCTGTAAAAAACATGGTGTCGGCTTCGCAGATATCTCAAAAGGGCCATTTGAGGAAATTGAATCTGATGGAATAACATTAAAGATTTTCAAAGAGGCGTTGCACAGGAAAATAATAAATGTGCCTGTCATGAAGACAAATTTCCAGTTGGGAATTTCTGGTGCTGTGGAAAACCTTTCAAGGCTTGTTGATGAATCAACTCAAAGGAAAATGTACTTTGAGGGTGTAGATAATTCACTTCCAAATCTTGTCAAATTATTGAAAGACGTCCTGACAATAGCAGATGGAACAAATGGCATGCAGGGCCAGGGCCCTCTTGCGCTTGGTGAGCCGGCTTTTCTAAACCTGGTGCTAACCAGCAACAATGCCGCTAATCTCGATGTTGTCTTCTGCGAAACTACAATGCTCCCAATTCCAAGTCATGTTGCAAACTCCGGCGATAAAGTTGAATTAAAAAATATAGAGGTAGTTGGCAATGATCTTGACGCGCTTAAATATCCTATAAAGCAGCCTTCATCGAATGAAACTCCGCATTCTGATATAAAGGTCATAGATTTCAAGGCCTGCCCAAAATGCCTCAACATGTTGTATAATTTATCATCAAAGCTTGTTGGGTTAAGAGGCCGCGAAATAGAAGTAGTTATGGGTTCCATGTTTTCAGCAGATGAATTAAAAGGAAAAGAAAGAATAGTGCTTTTGGGCAGTTGTGCAATCAGGAGGTCTGAAGAGCTTAAAATGGGCCCAGTTGCCAAAATCGGCGAAGATATTGGTGATGTTGAGCAGCTTGTGCTTCTCAAAAAACTTTTAACAACAGAGGGCACGCCAAAGATAACCAATGTAGACAAAGTCAAATCAAAAATTACAAAACTTTTTTCGAAGGTGGCTAAATAATGCACATAAAGGGAGTGGGCATGACTAAATTCAGCACAGAAGAAAACAATTCCACACACATCATCTACGAAAGCGCAATGGAAGCGCTGGATGATTCCGGATTGTCCATGAATGAGATAGATGCAGTCGTCCTGTCAAATAATGACATAATAAGCAACGGAGAAAGGCAAAGGCATAGCGCGTCTTTGCTAAGCAGCCTTTTCCAGAAAAAAATGCCAATAATTGCGGTGCCTGCCGGCTGTGCCGGGGGAGGAACGGCCCTGTGGGCCGCTGTAAGACTGCAGAAGTCAAAAAATTATAATAATCTTCTCGTGATAGGGTTTGAGAAAATGGTTTCAAACTTAAGCAAAAGAGTAACCGATGAGATGCTAATGGGCACTGAAAGAATCTATGAGCAAAATGAAGGTATGAACTTTCCCGCTGAAAATGCCCTGGTAGCCCAGCAATATATGATGAAGTGTGGGGCAACTTCAGATGATCTGGCTTTGGTTGCCCTGAAAAACCATCAAAATGCTTACAAGAATCCAAAAGCGAGATTTTACAGAAAAAAAGTTTCAATAGATGAAATAAAAAACTCACCAATGGTTGCCTCTCCTCTAAGGCTGTTTGACTGCAGTATTCCTGCAAACGGCGCAGCTTCATTAGTACTATCAAATGATAAAACCGATGTTGAGATAGTGGCCTCCACGCAAGAATCTGATTATCTGGCGCCTTTTGAAAGGGATGATTTGACTTCCTGGTACGCTTCCCGGAAAGCTGCCGAGGAAGCATACAGCCAGGCCCAGATTACTCCAAATGACATTGACATTGCAGAGCTCCATGATGCCTTCACATCAGTTGAATTGATTTCCTACGAGGATCTTGGCTTTTGCAGGACAGGGGAGGGAAAAGAGCTTATAAGAAAAGGATATACTAATTTTGACGGCAAACTGCCGGTGAACGTATCAGGCGGGCTGAAGGCAAAAGGCCACCCGATAAGCGCCACTGGCATTTCGCAGGTATACGAGCTGGTAAAGCAAATGAGGAATCAGGCCGGCGAAAGGCAGGTAGATAATGTGAAATACGGGCTTGCACAGAACATAGGCGGTGCTGGAAGCACGGTAACTGTGCACATCCTAAAAAAAGTGTAGATTCTTCGAAATAGTAAAAATTTACAATTTTAGGTGGTTGAGGAATATCCAAGACTCACCATAACAAGATTTAAAAAATAATGAATATATCTGATTTAAGGTGAAAAATTGATTCTGTCGGGAAAAATCGCGCTTGTAACCGGCGCTTCGCGGGGCATTGGAAAAGCCATAGCAATAGAGCTTGCCAGGGATGGCGCTGATGTAATTGTGAATTACCACTACAACGAGCAGGAAGCAATGGAAGTTGTCCATGAAATAGAAAAGCTTGGAAGAAAGGCAGTTGCCATCAAAGCGGACGTAAGCGATTTTGACCAAGTAGGTAAAATGTGTGGCACTATAAAAGAAAAATTCGGTCGCCTAAATATCGTTGTTAATAACGCAGGAATCACCATGGACAGGTCCATAAAAAAAATGTCCCAGGACGAATGGAATAAAGTTATCGATATAAATTTAGGCAGCGTGTACAATGTAACAAGAAACGCCGTGCCAATTCTTGAAAAAAAATCGCGCATAATAAGCGTATCATCAGTTGTAGGCATATACGGAAATTTCGGCCAGACCAATTATGCAGCCTCGAAGGCAGGAATTATAGGGTTCACAAAGTCGCTCGCGAAAGAGTTGGCAAAGCACGAGACAACAGTCAACGCAATCGCGCCCGGGTTTATAGAAAGCGAGATGACAAAAAAAATACCTTTCCTGAAAAAGAAGATGGTTTTATGGATGATTCCACTCAAAAGGATAGGAAAAACGGAGGAAATTGCCCACCTAGTTTCTTTCCTCGCTTCGGAAAAAGCAAGCTACATAACCGGACAGGTTATCAGCGTGAGCGGAGGCTTTGTTTTCTAAAATGGCATGGAGACCTGACAGGCCCGCTTCAAAAGGAGCAACAGCCTATCATGATGCTGTATCCAAAGCGGAATATTACATTGCAATACTTGATGAATTAATGAAGATAGCAGCCCCAAAAATAAAAAATAATGATATTGTTGTTGATTTTGGGGCAGGAACGGGAGTTTCCGCATTAAGGCTGCTCGAGTTTATGAAAGCGAACGCCAAGCTGTGGCTAGTCGACAACTCCCCCGCATGGCTTGGCAAGGCGTATGACGTAATCCCAAACAAAAATGTGAGCTGTTTTCTTTTGGAAAAAACTCATGATGGATATGCAAGCCTGTCTGACACTATTGGAGTGGGAATTGCCGATCACATAATTTCCGCAAACACCGTCCACCTTGTGCCTGGAATCGACGAAGTGTTTGCCGGAATTTCTGAAGCTCTCAAGATTGGAGGATACTTTTTCTTCCAGAGCGGCAACATAACCAGGCACAACCGCCCGGATGGGGCGCTGATGGTTGATGACAGCGTCAAAAGGGTGCATGACATTGCGCTTCAGCTGGTAAAGACAGATGCAAGATTTGCAGCTTACAGAAAAGACCTTAATGAGCGCATAAGCATGAACGAGTCTCAGAGGAAGTTTGTATTTCCCGAGCCAAGGCCGATTGAGTTTTATCTTGAGTCACTTAAAAAAACAGGTTTCGAGTACCAGGCCCCAGATTTCAAGCTATTCAAAGTAAAATATGCCGATTGGCTGAATTTTCTGCGTGTGAGGAGGCTGCAGGCAGGAATATTGCCGGAAATAGGGGGCCATGATCCCACGCCTCAGGAAGAAAGCGACCGGGATGCCCTGATAACAGCGGCCACTAACATGCTGTTCAAGGAATTAAGGGAAACGAACAAGCTTGCAGACAAGGAGAGCTTTACCATAGAAGTTGTTTATGTAACAGCAAAAAAAATCAAAAGCATTCAAAACACGGCAAAGCAACCTCTGGTAGGAAAGATAGCGCTTGTGACCGGGGCTTCGCGTGGCATTGGAAAAGCGATAGCGATGGAGCTTGCCAGGGATGGCGCTGATGTAATAGTAAATTACAGCAAGGATGAGAAAGGAGCATCAGAAGTTGCCAAGGAAATAGAAAAACTCGGAAGAAAGGCAGTTGCCATTAAAGCGGACGTAAGCGATTTTGAGAGTGTAAAGAAAATGGCAGGCGCTGTAAAAGAAAAATTCGGCTATGTGGATATTCTTGTGAACAATGCCGGCATTGTCATGGATAAGACTCTGGTGAATATGGATGTAAGCGAATGGAAGAGTGTAATCAAGATAAATCTCAACAGTGTGTATAATGTGACCAGAAATTTCATTTCGATGGTCAGGCCGGACGGGAGAATAATTAACATAAGCTCCATAGTTGCTTTGGAAGGAAATTTTGGCCAGACTAATTATGCCGCTTCAAAGGCAGGAATTATAGGATTCACAAAGTCGCTTGCGAAAGAGGTAAGCAGAAGCAGGATAACTGTAAATGCAGTTGCGCCCGGGCTGATTGAGACGGACATTCTCAAGGCAATTCCGTCAGAAAGAAAAAAGAAATTTGCCGACCTCATTCCGCTTGGAAGAAGTGGCACTCCCGAAGATGTTGCGAATCTGGTAGGATTTCTGGCCTCCGAAAAGGCAGGCTACATAACCGGAGAAGTCATTTGCGTTGACGGCGGGTTCAGTTTTTAACGCAACTTTGCACAAAAAGTAGTTTTTGCCATTAAGATGCGAAGCTTATTGATCATTTACATTCAGCAAAATTCGGAGCAACAAAAATCAAAGATTTTTGAGGTGATCGGAAATCTATGATTTCCGACATTCTAGAGAGAATTTGCAATAAACCAAAAGAACTTCAGCTGAGCGATGGCAAAAACAGAGCTAAAAGCGAGTTTTTGTGCAAAGTCTTTTAACGCACAAACTTTAAATACTAATGTCACTTTTTGCGGGGTATTGTGCGCTGCACAAGATAGGGTAAATAAGGATAGGGGTATTGGATATGAGAAATGACAGAGGGCCAAGAAGAGATTTCGGCAGGCAGAATTTCGCGCCGGTAAAGGTCGGCGACGAGCTGAATGTCAAGATAGAGGCTGTCGGGGAGAAAGGCGACGGCATAGCAAAGAAGGACGGCTTTGTGCTGTTCATTCCGGGCACGAAGCAGGGTGATGAAGTAAGGGTAAAAATAACAAAAGTCCTTCCAAAAGTTGGCTTTGCGGAAGTAATAGGCGGGAAAACCGAAGAGTCTTCAGAATCATCCGGGGAAAGCTACGAATCGGCCGAGCCTGAGAGCAAGGAATCCGACGACGATTACGAAGGCGGCCAGGACACGGAAAACTTCGGGGAAGAAAATTAGCAGATAGAAGTTAATTCTTTGTTTATTTTTTTATATGGATCTCAAAAAGATTGTTGTAGGTTCGTCCACAAGATTTATTTCAGTAAACTATTAAAACTTTGGTTAATTTTCGCCAGCAAAATGAGGCTATTCGTTGCAATTGATTTCAATGAGTTAAAAAGTTATTTTACTGAGTTGCAGAAACAGCTCCCGCAAAACGCAAAATTAAGCCTGGTCAAGTCATTTCATCTCACTCTTAAATTTCTCGGAGATGTGCAGCAAAATAATGTCGATGAGATTGTTGACAATCTAAAGAAAATTAAATTTCAGCCCTTTGGTGTCAACCTTGATTCAATAGGAATTTTTCCGACTGAGAATTATATAAGGGTTGTTTGGGTTGGCTTAAAGCCTGAAGACAAAGTTATGGATCTGCAAAAACAAATCGATGAGTCATTAAAAAAATTATTTAAAAATGAAAAAGATTTCAAAGCCCATATTACTTTAGCGAGAGTTAGGTACCCATCGGATAAAAAATCATTTGTTGATGGCATTAAAAAAATCAAAGTTGAGAGCAAAGAAATCAAGATAAAGGATTTTAGGCTGGTAAAATCAACTCTGACGCCGCAGGGCCCGGTTTATGAGGATTTGAAAACATTCGGTTCTGATTAGCAACCTTTTTAAATAGCCGTCTCATCCTGCATAGTATTGCCTAAGAACACAGGTTGTTCAACTGCGGGCTATAAAAGTGGTTCAGACGCTAATTCTGAGCTGTTCGAGAGATTAATTAAAAAGTATAAATAATAAATTAACAAAAAAAATATTCAATAAAATAGTTATTATAAAATTATTAGTTTTTAATAAAAAATTAAATTATAAAAATCAACTCGAATAAAAATTTCAAAAATAAAAAAATAATATTAAAATAAATTTGACGGAGGATTTGAAAATGGCAGAAGACAAATTTTTAGTTCCAAGGGATGTTTATCTCAAATCAGGAATACATATAGGCACCAAGTTCAGGACTGCCTACATGGAGCAGTTTATCTACAAGACGAGGCCTGACGGGCTGTCGGTTCTGAACCTGCAGAAAATAGATGAAAGAATAAGGGTTGCCGCGACTTTTTTGGCCCAGTACGAGCTGAAGGATATTCTGATAATATGCAGGCGTGAAAACGGATGGAAAGCGGTTGAATTGTTCGGAAAGCTGGCCGGAGTAAGGACATTTGCAGGGCGTTATCCTCCAGGAATTCTGACAAACCCAAACCTTGAAGATTACACTGAAGCGAAAGTTGTGATGGTTGTCGACGCGTGGCCTGACAGAAATGCAGTCCTTGACTCGGTAAAAGTCGGCATTCCGGTAATCGCGCTGTGCGACACAAACAACCAGACTAATTTCCTTGATTTTGTAATACCATGCAACAACAAAGGGAAGAAATCGCTCGGGCTGCTGTTCTACATCCTGACAAAAGAGTTCCTCAAGGCAAAAGGCAAATTGAAGGAAGACGAGGACATCCCAAACAAGATTGAGGATTTCACGGAAGAATAAGCTTATTTTTTTATTTATTTTTAATTTTATTTCTTATCAAAAAATCCACATGCTCATTCAAATTATTATATTCAATTTTGCTTTGTTTAAACCAAATTCAGCAAGTCTACAATAGCTTTCTTGATATCCTTGTTGTTAAAAAGAACTTCATAAGCCTGGTGCGTCAAAGGCATCTGTATTCTGTGATTTACTGAATATTCATAAACTGCTTTTGTCGTTGGAATTCCTTCAGCTATCATGCCGTGCATCTCGCTTTTTATTTCTTTCATGGTTTTTCCCTTTGCCAATTGCTCGCCTACGAACCTGTTCCTGCTGTGCTTGCTGACGCACGTCGCAATCAAGTCGCCAACTCCGGCAAGCCCGTACACGGTGCCTCTTTTCACGCCGAAATGCCTGCCGAAATTGTTCATCTCCATCAGCCCTAAAGTGATTATTGAAGCCCTGGCATTATCGCCGAACCCGAACCCGTCGCACACTCCAGTTGCGATAGCCGTGATATTTTTCAAAGCTCCGCAGGTCTCCACTCCAGCAACATCATTTAGATAATAAACCTTAAAAGTGGGTGTGCTTAATGTTTCGGCAGCCAGCTTCCCGATTTTCACGTTCCTGCTTGCCAGCACGCTTGCAGTAGGCATCTTTTTACCGACTTCCTCTGCATGATTCGGGCCGGACAGCGCGGCAACTTTAACATTTTTCCCGAGAACGTCTTCAATTACCTCAGTCATCCTCTTACCGGTTGAATGCTCAATCCCTTTTGTAACGCTGACAACGATCTGGTTTTTGAATAAAGGCTTAATTTCATTCAAAGTGTTTCTTAAGAATTCGCTCGGGACGGCGGTAATTATAATGTCGGAGCCGTCGAGAACTCCCCTTAACGAAGAATCAACTATCAAGTTGTTTGGAATTTTTGTTCCCGGTAGGTATTGCGCATTCTCCCTTTTTGACTCTATCTCCCTTGCGAGCTCTTCCCTTCTCGCCCAGAGCTTTACGTCAAAGCCTTTTTCGCTCAGGAGAACAGCCAAGGCCGTGCCCCAGCTTCCTGCCCCTATAACGGATATTTTCATTTTATTTTTTAAATTGTTAGTTTTATGCAATTTTAAAATATCTTAATTTTATTTCTTAAGTAATTAATATATTAGTTATCTTAATTTTTTTATTGACAATAATTTAGATAATTATAAATCACTATGGCATATTCCAATTAATCTTATCATTAGCAGTTATATTTTAAATTATCTTCAGTCAAATTCATATTTTTGGCTTGACAGCCTCGCTATTTCCTTCATTATTTCAGTTGTAACTTCCCTTAATAGCCGTTTTGTTATTGGCCTTTTATAATATTTGTCAAAATACATCGGCTTGCCAATATTTATTGTTGCCCTTTTAAATTTTGGAACGTAGTTTCCTTTTGGCAAAATCTGGAATGTGCCTATCAGCCCGATTGGTATGACTGGGGATTTGGACAGCAATGCAAGCCTTGCAACACCCGTTCTTGCTTCCTGGATTTTCCCCGTCAGGGTCCTCGTGCCTTCGGGGTATATTACGATTATCTTTTTTTGCCTTAATGCATTTACTGCAAATCTTAACGCTTCTTTTCCTCCAGACTGCCTGTCCAGAGGGATGGCGCCGATGTAAACATGCCATAATCTCTGGAAAAAAGTTTCAAAGTGCTCTTTCTTTGCAAGCCAGTGCATTTTTTTGTCAAGATAAGAAATTATAGTTGAGCCGATTATCATGTGGTCCATGTAGCTCGAATGGTTTGCCGCAACTATGAATCCTTCTTTTTTGGGTATATTTTCCAGCCCGTTGGCTTTTTTTATCCACAATTTTGTCAGCGGTACAAGCGTAATCCTCAATTCCGGGTATATCATTTTAGTAATCGTATTTTTGCCCTATCAGTTTTCCTATCTGTTTCATGACGTCCCTTGTGGTATTTTCAAGCACCCTGTCATTTATTTTTTTATTATAGTATTTTTTAAAATACATCGGCTTGCCAATTTTTACCTCACATCTTTTGAGCCTTGGAAATATTTTTCCTTTTGGCATGACCCTGTGCGAATCAATGATTCCAAAAGGGACTACGGGCATTCCTGCTTCCAGGGCAAGTCTTGCAACGCCGGTATGGGCTTTTTTAAGTTTTCCGTCATAGCTTCTTGTGCCTTCGGGAAACATGAAAATTATATTTCCTTTTTTAAGGTACCTGGCCGCTTTTGCCAAAGATTCGTTGTTTTTACTTTTTGCATCTTTATCATTGCCTATGTAGACGGGGATGCATTCTCCGTGGGTAAGGACATAATTGGCAATAGGTATTTTCCAGTACTTGCTGCTTACAAGCGCTGTGGCTTTCTTTCCTAAAAAAGGTATTAGGATGATTGGGACTAAAAGAGTGTCATAATAGCTTGAGTGGTTAGCCGCTACAATAAAGGGCCTGTCCCTCGGCAGATTTTCAAGCCCCCGGATATTCCTAGTCCAAAGCAGATAAACCGGCCTTACTATTGTCTCCCAAAAAGGGTATATCATTCACAGAACTGTTCAATATACCATTAAAAAGCTTTTGGTAAAGAAACCGCCGGGTTACTTATGGTCTATTATTTTCCATCCTTTTTTGACTGCATGCGCCCTTAATCTCCTGTCAGGGCCGGTAACAACGGCGTGGCCCACGCTCTCCAGCAAAGGTATGTCGGAAAAATGGTCTGAATATGCATAGCTCCCGCTCAAATCTATATTGCATTTTTTGCAGTAGCCCTTTATAATATTTATGCGGTTCTGCCCAACAGGAAGCATTTTGACAGCGCCGGTATATATGCCGTTTTTTGTTTCCACTTCCGTGGCAAGCAGCTCATCAATTTTAACCCATTTTCTTGCCGGGCTTGCTATTTCCTTAATAGTGGACGTAACAACAACTATCCGGTGCCCTTTTTTTGCATGCCACCTTATACTGTCCAGAATATCGGCATAAAATTTTTTATTTTTGTTGTGCGAAAAAAATTTCTCTGAGGCTGATTCAAATAATTCTTTTGACCTGAGCCCCTTGATTTTTTTGTATAATTTTTTGTTTATAGATATCCTTTCTGCGAGGTTTAATTTATCAAGCATGTAATAGTATGAAAGTTTTGATAACTGAATCATCTCGGAAAGGTCCATGATTCTATTTCTGAAAGCAAACATGAAGAGGTCAAAAGCAACCAGGCCATGATAGATTGTGCCGTCAAAGTCAAAGAATGCCGCTATTTTTTTCTTTTTCATGATACATCATTGCTGCAGTTTAATTTATCATGTTTTATATGTTATTTTAAAAAGTTTGTTATTAATGCAGGTTAAGTGTATTTAAGAGAAAGTTGGCGCTTTAAATTCAATAAATCAAATGACAAAAATAAAAATAAGAAAAATAAAAAAATTAAAGGCGTTTATTCAACGTCTTTTATTCCTGACTCATCAACGTAAAATCCGGCTTCCCCTTCAGGCTGGTTTGGCGAATCTATCAATTTTGCGACTCTCGTTCCTTTCTTTCCTTTTCTTAGGTATATTCGGAAAGTTGATGCGTGGGCTACAATATGCCCTCCGATAGCCTGCGTTGGGTCGCCGAAGAACATGTCCGGCTTTGCCATTACCTGATTGGTAACATATACACAGAAATTATACATGTCTGCCAATTTGGCAAGAACGTGCAAATGCCTGTTCAATTTCTGCTGCCTTTCCGCCAGAGTTCCTCTCCCAATAAACTCTGCCCTGAAATGGGCCGTCAGTGAATCAACAACAACCAATTTTACATTTAGTCCCTGCTTTTTGATTAAGTCTTCAACTTTTTCCGCCAGCAGCATCTGGTGGTCGGAGTTGTAGGCTCTTGCAACTTTTATGTTTTTCAAAGCCTGATCTGTGTCCAATCCGGCGCCTTTTGCCAGCTGAACTATCCTGTCCGGCCTGAAAGTGTTTTCCGTGTCAATGTAGACAGCAACCGCGTCTTTTTCAACGGTTTGCGCCATAACAGCCAATGCATGGCCGATTTGTGTTTTGCCTGAGCCGAATTCACCGAAGCATTCAACTATTGCCCCAGTCTCAAATCCTCCGCCAAGCAAAGTGTTTAATGCATTGCTTGAGGTCTTGATTCTGATTACCTTTTCCCTTCTTTTAAGCAATTCTTCTCCAGATTCAAAACCCATCTCAAGATTGCTTCTTGCAATTGCTATGAGTTTTTTTGCGACTGCATCTCCCATGCCTGTCGCTTCTATCAGTTCTCCCGGGGACGCTACTGCAATGCTCATTAAATCAGTGTAACCCACTGCCATCAGCTTTTCAGCCGTGGCTGCGCCTACTCCCGGCAAATCATAGATTGACTGCTTCTTGGTTTCGGGCTCCTCTGATTTTTCTGATTTCATTTCTTTTCTTTTTCTTTTTGTTTCCTTAACTTCCTCTAATTCTATTAGTTCCTGTTCCATCGTTAATCACCTTGGTTTTTTATACTTATTGTTATTTTTCTTGTTTTTAAAATTAAAAAAATAAAATTAATTTAATCCCTCACAGAGCTAAATAACCTCTTCAATTATGTCTTCGTCAACATAATCTACGGATGCATTCGCATTCTGCTCCCTTATCACTAAGTACTCAAATGCCTTTTGCAATACTAGAGATGCCCTTGGCAGGTCATTGACCCTTAGAGAACTGGCATGCTGCCATACTCCGTTTTTATCTTTGTAATTTCTCTGCAAAGAAACAGTTCTGTAGGGAACTACTTCCCCATTTCTGCCTTTTCCCTGGTTTTGCCAGACAGTTGCAGTAACTGCGCCCGTACTAAATCTCTTTTCCGGTATATTTTTTATTTCATTCATTTTATTCACCCATTTGCTTTCGCGTTTTTTTTCAGATCTCCTTTGATTATGGACGTGTTTTAACGGTATTAGGCGGATTTACGCCATTAACCACGCACGCCCCAGAGACTGGGTAAAATTGCCTTGCGACAACTTCAAACAGTACATAGATAGAGTTCCTTTATATACTTCAGCCGAAGATGTCCAGTGTCCAGTGGTACTTGGATATATATGTTGGAGAATATAAGATAAGAAAGTTTATTAAGCATTTATGGAATTATTTGTTAAAAATGCCCTACAAATTTTCGCCTTCGTCGCTTAGTCTGCTTAAAGAGTGCCCTAGGTGCTTCTGGCTTCATTTCAATAAGGGCGTTAAAAGGCCTGATTCAATATTTCCTTAGCTTCCTTCCGGAATGGATAAGGTTTTGAAAGCTCATTTTGATTCTTTTATTGGCTCTAAAGAGTTGCCTCCTGAATTGTTAAAGCTTAAAGGCAAATATAAATTATTTAGCGATGCTTCGCTTCTTATTTCAACGAGGTAAGAATTATTTTCTGATTCCAGGCTTTAAATAGTTCGTGTGAAAATGTCCAGTGCTTCTTGAAAATATATTTCAAAGAATTAATGATGAAATAATTTTATTGCACCGTCAAAAAACAGCACTGTCCCGAGCAGTGCAACAATAATTCCATAAAACGGAATCTGCGCGACTATGGATATGATGCTACCAAGTATTCCACCAATAACACTTCCAACAACTGGAACATATCCCAACAAAACTATGAAGAATCCAAGCCCAATCCACAATTCAATGAAGGCAATAATCTTTTGTATCATTATGAATAATTATCCCTGCAGCCTTTTAATCTCTTCTTCCGGATTTGGATTGGTATCGACGTTCTGCACTACAAACTCCAGGCGGTTGAACAAAGAATTATTATTTGTCCGTCCGTTTAATTTAACAATCGTGCCAAGCAATCCGTTTTTAGCAGCCTCGAACTCGGCAGGCTCGTTTTTAAAATGCAAAACCTGCTCCTGATTTAACTTCAATAATTTCTCAACCAAATTACGGAAAAAAACACATCTTATCGTTTCTGTCCCGTCATCAAGAACAGTGTTCAAAACATAGGAATATGCAGGCATAACATTTCCGTGCTCCGCGCATGCAAATAAATCGGATGACGGCTTTACCCTTTTGCCGCACTTCGGGCAGACTTCATAAAACCTTAAATCAAAAACCTGTACGATAGTTCCAAGCAATTCAACTTCATTGTCATTCTCCGCAAGCGCCTTGATTTCTTTTCTGCTCCCGATTTTGGATTCGATTGCAACGCTGTTCACATTCTCTCCTTTCGGATTAATCAGCAATTGGCTTCTGTCGTTTAGATGAATCTCTTTCCGCCCCTGATTTTCGCGGACATAGCCGCCGATGACCTTGACAATAAATCCCTGCCCGATATTGGCAGCATGCTCCGCCTGGGTTCCCCACATCACGACCCTTATAGTGCCGGTTTCGTCCCCAATCTCAAGGGAAGCCACTTTTCCAGCGCCCTTTGCGGAAACAAATTCTTTCATGTCAAAAACCTGCAGGACTTTTCCGACCGTTTCAACGTCTCTCATCCCGTTCAGAATATTTTTAATCTGAAGTTTTCCGGATAAAGGCTCGAAAATCTTGACACCAAGCTCGTTTGCGACAATATGCGCAGCGCCTTCTTTGCTTACCAGCCCTGACAGCTGCTTTAGTTTTTTCTCTACCCTTTCTTCAATTTCAGAAGCAGGCATTTTAGTGCTTTCGTTTATCTTTAGAACAATTTCTTCATAAGGGATCTTTATCATAAGCAGAAGGTGAGCCTAAATGGTTTATAATAGTTTTGGTTCCGATAAACTTAGGTTATATCAGCTGCGCAAAATCCCTGAACTCGTTGTTCTTATCGTCAAATGCCGCAACAGTTATGAAATACTGCCCGCTTTCCAATTCTTCCATCACATACTCGCATTGCAGGCTGGAGCTGCTGCACCCGGCATCTGAAATTTTTATTTCTTTTTTAGCAAAAGAGGCATCAACATTGGATGATGCTATGACAAAAGGCCCGACCAAATATTTCCTGTAATAAATATTGAATCCTTTTATGTCATTCAAATTTGTTCCATCAATGTTTTTTGCCGGAAAATCCCAGGACAGTTTAGTTTTGCCATCCGTTCCGGCTTCTTTCTTAACATTTATTATTTTAGCAGGTGCCAAATCATCAGCCGAAGAAAACCAGAGATAGTTCTTGTTTATCTCAAAAATGTAGGGATTGTCAGCAGCCGATTTATCGTTATCCATCTCTTCCCCTTTGTCGTTTACGGCAGTTATTGCAACATTATAATCAGTTCCGTCCTTAAAATCAGCATCAAAAAGAACATAAACAAATTTATTTTCGGATTTGATGTAATACAATTTATTTTTTAACAATGGATTATTATAACTCTGGTATTTGCACGGCTCATTGATTGGATTGAACTCGCAGCTGCTCAAATCCACGCTTTCAATTTCAATCGGGCTGTTAATTACCACTGAAACTTTTTTGATTTCACTGTCTTTTTTGATGTCATTCATTTTCCTGTCAATAAAATCATTTGTTGAATAATAAAACGAATAGGACTTAATGTCAGACTGCGGATCTTTTTTCCAGATTAACAAAGCTGAGTTCTCAGATTTTAAATTATCCTTAGCCTCAAAACTATTTACAGGAGCGGGAACGGGATTCGGCAAAGTGATTGCAAACCTGTAGACAATCTCCCTTGATTTAACGAGACCGTCAGCATCATCATAGGCAATTACACTCTTTCCAGTTTTGGCGCAGAATTTCAGGCCCTGCATCCGCGGCAAATCGATTATCGTATTTGCAGGCTCAGGGCCCCTGAAGCTTGGCTCAAATTTTTCGTCTATGAATTTAATGCCGCTTTTGGATTTGTAAATCAGAAATGCCCTGCTCAGTTTCACAAAATCAAAGCCGATTACCGCATAAGCCTGCGGAACGGAAGGCACTCCATCTTTAAATTCGAGCTTGAGGGTTATATAATCCGCACTTTTAGAATCTTTGTCCTTGTTATCATAATCTGTATAAAATAATTTTCCGGCCTCAATAAAATCAGTACCAAGAAGAATGTCGTCATTTTCAAACAACTCGGCCTTAATTCTTGGGTAATACCAATTTGTCAAAACTATTCTTAAATTTTTGGAGCTGTCCTTGTTAAGATTGCCGTGCTTATCAAGCGAAAACCTGCATACTGCATTTTCATTCTTCAGATTGATGCATTCTTTCAGCTTGCCTGTGAAATCATAAAGCACATCAGATTCTTTTTCATTGCAATTCCAGTTATAACTATCTTTATTCGTTTCGGTCTTAATGCAATATTTAATATCCTGTTGTTTACTATCGATGCATTTATCGATTGCAGTTTTTAACTTGATTTTCAAATCAGAATAATCCTTCAGGCTGTAGTCCATCTTCGCCCTGAAAGAAGGCATGACGGAATAAGTTCCCAGTTTCTCATTATCAGCCTGCTCAGCGACAACGTTTCCGGTAATGGAATTATTATTAACAAATGTCAGTATTCCAACCAGCAAAATAGGAATCATCAATAACAGCACTAAATCTTTTGCTTCCATTTTAAACTATTGATGTTACCCCCTGTTGTATTGCTCTCGCATATCTTGGCGTGTTGCAGCACTCAAAATGCCACGGCTCATTTGAATATTTAACCCACAAAGGCTGCTTGTTTGAATCTGCTGAAGTCATAGCACTGTATAAATTGTTCCAGTCAGCGCTGCTCATTGTTTTGGTTGTCTTTCCTTTCAGTCTTACATCAACAACATCTCCGCTTAGGTGAGGGCATTTGGCTTCTCCGCCGGCAGGATTGCAGACATATTTTACCCTTACAGCAGGGTCCGGATACCTCTGCGCATATCTTTCCGGAGTATCCCCGTTCCACAGCGCCTGCTGCTTTTCCGATGACCTGTATGCGGAATAAACTTCAAGCGAAATCCCTTTTTTAACGGCGGCATTCTGCGCTTTCACAAGCTGCTGGAAAGCTTCTTCCTTGAGCACACATTGAGAGCCTTTTGCGCACAAGTCCGTGCCTGTAAAATCCCTGAATCCTTCCGAAGGTTTTGTAGTATCTTTTTCCAATTGTTTAACATCGATAGGTTTTGGCTTAACATCGCGAATTGCAGTTGAGAAATCTTCCGGCACTTCTTTTTTGAAAATATTGATATTGACCGGCAGCGTAGCAAGGCCGATTATCTCCAGATTATCTTTAAATTCATACTTATAATTGCCGGTTGGTATATCCCTCGGATAGCTCAACAAATATTCATTTAGATTATTATTAAAAAAATAACCGAGGTTATCTTTAGCAGAATTTTCATTAAAGCATTCTTTGGTATTAATCTTCCCATCTTTTTTCATTACCTGATACCACACATAAGCATCGTTGAATTTTCCGCATTCATGTCCTGCAAATGTTTCCGCATCACTCACCTCAATTTCAGAAACCCCGCCGCTCTTTGCCAAATAGTAAACTGACTGCTCAAGTGAATATTTGGCGGACTGGTCGATGTAAAATAGTGCTGCCTCGCCTTTTTGATATGCAGTTATTAAAGAAAACTGCCTGTCGCCGATTTTATAGCCGTCAGGAAACTGCCCATATTTTTTGTACAGGCTGAAGAAAGCCGTAGTGAGGATTATTAGTATTATGAAAAACATTATTCCTTCAAAAAGCCATCCTTTCTTGCCTAATTTAAATCTCATGGTACCCTCACCAGATTAAATGGTACACTATTCTCTTCAATTGAAAGCCCAATAAGCTCCCCGTCATGGGACGGAATAACTGCAGAATTAGGCCTGCAGTAATAAGTGCCGGCACCGCAGCCGCTGCTCCTAAACTGCTCTTTATCTATGCATATTAATGTACAGACCGGCTTTGCAGAGGATTTATCAAGCATATCCAAAATCGCTTTTTCCATTACAGCTTTTTTTGTTGAATCATAGCTATAGAGGGAGATTAATTCTGCCACATTCATTTCGATGCCGTCAACATTCACCTTGCTCCTTAGTATGCTTATCAATTGATAATTTGCATCCGCATTTGCTGTGTAGCCAGAAATCTTTACTTCTGTCTCGCCAAAAGTAAGCTTAAAGATGAAATAGAATATGATTATCAATAGTACAAATCCAAAGTAAAGCATGACCGTTGTAAGCCCAGTCGCAACAACTCCTTTTTTGTGTTTCATTTTAGCTGTTAGGTATGACTATGCTCATTGTAAGCACGCCGTTTGTCAAAACACTTCCCTTCTGCACAATTATGTTGTAATTCTTAACGTACAGTTTTGCCCCTCCGGGCCCTTCAGTAAATCCTGAGCCTGCAATTTTTTCCTGCTCCCTGAAAAAGTCCTCATTATAAAAAAAATCAATTTTGTTTTCTTTCATGTCATTAACTGAAAACTTGGCGCCTATCTCAAGGTTCTTCTTGCCGTAAGATATTGATTTTTCAAGCGACTTGTCACTTATAGCGGATTTAAGTTTATCAAGGTCAACAATCCCGGGGTACACCCTCTGCGTGTCAGGATCAACATAGGATATTGCATTCGTAGAATACAAAACTCTGTTTGCAAAAACATTAGCCTGCAGTTCAGAGCTGTCTATTGTAGTATTTACAAAACTCCTTATCAGAAGCATTATGGCAAACATAAGCACAACTAAAAACAGTATTCTTGGTATCCACATTATGACTTCGAAAGTTGTTGTTGATTTTTTATTTTTCATTTCATCCCTTGCCTGTGCTCAGGCCCGTTTTTGTTTTAGAAAAAACAATCTTATCTGAATTGCTAATATCATTTCCGGAATACGGCGCATTCATATCTTCCCCATAAGGTTGCTCTGCCGTAAGCTTGCTTTTGCTTTCTGCTTCGTCAATGCTTGCCCTCTGGTTCTTAAAGCTGAACTTGAATCTGTTCAGCCCGACCAAATCATTTTTATATTCATAAGTTAGCTCCCCTGGACTGCCATAAACGGTGTCCATCAGCAGCCCGCTGTCCTTGGATAAATACACTTTCTCAAACAAAGTATCTTTAGAAACAGAGTCTATATAGGCTTGCATAGTCAGATACACAGCCAAAGCGATTGCCGCCTGTATCAGCACATGATAAACTTCATTGGCCTGGGACTTTCTGAACGAGAATAATCTGCAGCAAACGGCTCTTTTTTTCATAATTTAACACAGAACAAGTCTATTTAAATTATTTTTGGTTGTCTGCTTAAGAAACCTTGGCATAGTTTTTTTCCATGAAAGTTTTTCGCTTGTAGATTGGGTCACTTTTGTCATTGGTGTATTTCCCAAGGAAAATAAAAGTAGTGCCATCCTTTGTCTTGTCATCATGAGACTCGTATTTATCAAGATAGATGTCTTGGGTATTAGAGCCGTACATTATCAAAAAGAGGTAATTGCCCGATGGGTAATAATCAGAGTAAGCCTGAGGATGCCATCCCGATTCAATGCTGCAAAAGGCATCTTTTTGCTCAGCAGGGGCCAGAAAAACAACATTCTTATCAAAAGTGTTGCAATTTAAAGGAATTTGCAAGTCCTTGTCAAAATTATTGCCCGGAGTTTTTTTGTAGATGCATAGGCAGGCTCCCTCGCACAGGCTTCCCAAAGCTTTCCTCGACTCGCTCAAAGATTCACCTTTGAAGAAAGTGCCGTCGCAGGTCTTAATTTGCACCGACGTGTCTTTATAATTGAAACCGACAAGAATGTAACTCTCGTCAATAAAATATAAAAAATCCGTGCTTGCATAATTCTTGTCTTTTATCAAATCATCCACTTTTTGCCCCAATATGTCAAAGCTTTTCATAGTTGAGTCGTAGTCTTTTTTTGACAGGAATATTCCGCTCAAATTCAGCGCTACATAAGCAATTCCGGCTATCACAATCAGCGCCAGCAGCGCGCCGGTAAGCTCCTCCCATGGCGTTGATATTACTCCTTTCCTGCTTTTACTCAAAGAAAAAGTCTTGTTTTTTTTTATTTGCATGCCGACCCGCATTTGCTTTTTGCATCTCCTATACAACACTGGTCCGTGTCAGATATATAGCAGCCCGTCTTGGCTTTGCACATGTCCCTATAACTTTTTATATTCTTATTAGTGGCAGGATTTATGTAGCACGCATCAGGTATTCCATAAGAGTTAGATACAACATTATTGTCCCCGCCCAAGCAGATGTCACAGTCATCAGGGAAACCGTCGCCTTTGGCTCCCTCTATCAGCTCCTTTAATTCTCCGTTGTCCAGTATTTGCCTACCGCTGACCTCGCACAGCTTATTCTTTTGCTTTAGCTGCTCCTGGCCGACAAATTGGAAAGTATTTGAAGCGCCTCTGGTGAATCCATAAGTCACAACGCCTATAACTAAAAGGACTACCACAATCGTGCCAACAACCCCCCATGTATTCATCTCTGCCATTTTTTATGAAAACCCCACCGAATTAGCGCAGCATATTTTATTGCTGTTCTTCGGGCAGTCATAGTTTAATCTTGTATTTGAGCAGTCAGCCGAGCTGACGCACTGCCCCCCATTCTGCCAGCAGCTGTTGACAGCAGTACTGAATCTTGAAGTGCTGTTGATTAAAAAATAAACCGACACTACTACAACACCCAATACCAATGCTGCAATAACCATTGTCGAAAGGGTAAGTTCAACGGATTTTTTTGATTTCATTTTATGAAAATAGTTTAATTGCTTTATTAATTTTTACTTTTGCAGGTAGCCTTTGACCCCTTCATAAATTCTGTTTGCAACCATGTCAGTATGGCCTTCAAACATGTAATGCCCGTCTCCGTCAACTTCCACTGCGTCTATAAAAACTGCAGGAAGGTAATAGCTCTCCTTGCATGCAGGAAAATCGCTGTAGCTTTCTGTACATGTCAAAAATACTGGGCCTATGTTGGTGTCTGAATTTTCTTCTTCTATTACATCTATATCAAACCTGTATTTTTCATCGGCTTCTGCCGCTCCAACTTCCCTGTTGCCGTATACCAGCTTCCCGTTTAACTGCCGGAGCTGAGCTATGATTTTATCGGCCAGAGCTTTTGATTCATACGAGCCTTTGAGATAATGGACTTTAAAATAATCTTTCTTTATATCGGAATTTTTCTGCTGAAGCTGCATGCCCCTGACTGAAACAAAATAAACATTGTCGGCAATGTTTCCGTCTTTGTTTGTGTCAAAATTCTTGTACGCATCATTAAACATGTTTTCCCTTCTTTCAAGCCTTCCCTGTGTTGTGCCCGTTGGGAGTGTTATTGTTGTTGTTGGGCCCACATTATCAATCAGGATATTTCTCAATGTTGACAGTATTGCTGACGCTTTGTCAGTCTGGCTTTGTACAAAAGACTCATAAGAATAATCTCCGGTGTAATCACTTAAGTCCAGCATTCCTGTTTTTTGCAGGGCTGTATTTCCGGATTTAAGGCTGCACTTTGTTTTTGATTTAGTTATTTCATCAAACTGTTTGTTTGGATAAGTGCCGCTTACAAAACACATTTTGTTGTTGCCTGATTTAAACAGCTGAACTTTATCGTCTATCTTGTAATCATATAAATTATTTTTATCAAGAGTAACAGATTGCACATCGGTTTCTGAAAATATTCTTGTTGATTTATCATAATTATAAAGGCATATATTGTCATTTTCTATAACTTTAACCTGCTCGGGAGTTGGCTTGGAGCCGAACAGCTCTATTCTAGTTTTGGAACCAGAAAGCCTTTCGAGTTTTATTGAATAGCCGTCAGGCAGGTCATTTGTACTATACTGTTCGCATAAGCAGTCACTGGAAGAATAAGATTTGCAGTTTTCATAAATGCCCGTAAAGCCATCAAACGCTATTCCTGCAGCGCTTTCTTCTGTTGGCTTAGAATTATCTTCACCCCCTATGCCAAACAAAGAAAAAAAAGATTTTGCATTCTTGTATATTACCGGACCAACCCATAGAATGACCACCAAGACAAGTGCCATAAATAACAGCGTGCCTATAGTCGAGTACTGCCCTTTCTTGTTCATTTAATCACCAAAAGCTAAACTTCTTGAGGAAACCGGATAAGCTTGGGCTAAACCACACTATCAGGATAAACAAAATAACTAAGACAATAGCTAGGACAAATATCATAGTTCCAAGGTTCTCTGTTGCAAACCCAATCTCGACTCCCTTCTTGTTCATTTTCATTTTTATTGTTTTTTATAACCTTTAAATATCTTGTTATGATTTATAATTACTGTTCTGCAGGCAAATATTCGCATGGCAATTTTTTGAGTTCCTGCTCATCAAACTCCCTTATTAAAAAGAAAGACGCCCATTCTTTCTTTAAGTCTGGATTTGTGAAATAATTTAAAATGCCGCCACCTACTAAAGCTACTGTACCTCCCGCTGCAATAATTTTTCCGGCGATTACCAAAGGCACGCCAATTATGGAACCTGCCCCAGTGTATATCAAGATTCCCCCTCCAACTACAAGACCAGCACCTATGTACATGGTTGCATGCCCCTCGCTTGTTCCAACAAGAAAACTCCCTAATTCCCTCAACTGCTCTTCGCCTTTTGCGTATACAAAAATCACAGAATAATCTTTACTTGTGTCAATAGGAACATTATAAAATTGAGGCAATGTATCCTGATAAATATTTTTACCCCTCTCTGTCTCAAATCCTGAACAGAACTCAGAATAAGTCAACCCTTTCCCAGGTATCTGTGTTTCTGCAAGATATTTTGCAAAATCGTCTATTTTAATATCCTTGTACTTGAAGGTAACTCTGTCCCGGATAACACAAAAAGTAGTTTCCCTCTGCCCAAACAAATTAAGCTGCCCCTGCCCAAATTCGTCGCAGACATTGTAGTAAATTTTCGCCAGCCCCTCCTTGATTTTTTCTGGAGATTTTTCTTTTATCTCTATCCTCTGCAGCGGGCATTTTATGTCAGCGCCTATGGCAAGATTCTTGATAGTGGTTATGTCTTGTGATTTGACGCTTGACTTGCAGGTATTTTTGTTGAATAGGTTTTGGTACAGTTCTGCTGCTCTTTGCTGAAATAACAATAAAACAATCAGTAGGGTAATCACAACTAATATTATTGCTATGAAGGGCCATCCCATAGCCTTTTTTGATTTCATTTTAATTAACAAGCATTCTGCATCCGCTTACAACTTTCCCAGGACTGGCCAAGCCAATGTAGTAAGCAGAAGTGCTCGAATGAAGTTTCTCTTTAAGCCATGATGGTTTCCAGGCTAAAAAATATATAATATAGCGCTCATCCGGGTTGAATTCAGTATAAGTTCCAGCCTCCTGGTATTTTTTTAAATCTTCTTCTAAATTATCCGATATTTTATCAGTTGTGCCCCAGCTCCATGGAGTGTATTGCGTCCAAGGCACAATCCCCCACAGTAAATATTTATTTCTTTGTGATTTTATTAAATAATCAAAATAATAAATATCCTGATTGGGAATTTTATTGCCTTTCAGGTAATCAACAAGCCCGGTGAACTGCTTTGTTCTGTCAACGGATTTATCAAAGCTTATTTCAGAGCAGATATTGCATACATTTTCTCCTGTAAACGCGACTATAGTTGCCTCCGACAGTTGCTGTTGAAAAACATTCAATTCCCCTTCCCCCATCATATACCAGCACAGCCTCAATTCTTCAGCAACAGCTTTGTTCACGACACTGCTATCCAGCTGCTTAAAATCATATTTGGGGTCTTTTTTGCCGTTTATTTCTATTTTATTATTATAAAATTTTACCTGTCTTCTGTCACATTTCAATGATACCGGGCTGCTGCCACCTAGTTTTGTCTGCGCCTGTGCTAAAACGCTCAGCCTGCACGCCTCTACATCTCCTCCTTTTTTAAGCATGGCAACTAAAGTGCTTGTGAAAGGCAAAAGTATTAAGAGTATGGCTAACAATATCAGCAATACTGCGAGAGTATAAAACCCAATTCCTTTCTTATTAATCATTTTAAGATTGATTTAATTGAGATGACTACCAATAGTAATATCAGGAAAAGTCCTATGATATAAGCGATATGAAGCAATTGCTCCGGCCCTATAGCCGTGTCTCCCTCCCCCCCCTTACCCCGAAAGAGGTGTTTCGGGCTTTTATCTTTCATGCAGAAATTTCTTAAGAACTTAATATATAAATATTTGGTTTAGAACACTAAGTTAGGGATTTCTGGCAGCAGCATGAGGAATCCGGAGCATCATCATACTTGCCCGGCACATAAGTCAAAGTTCCAGTGCTGTCTGCTTTGCACGACTGCTCAGACTGAATAGTCTTAGTAGATCCAAGGCTCTTACATGCATTCTCGCAGGATGCGGTCTTCGAAATGCCTATGCTGAATATGTTAAGCCTTCCAGTAAATATGGCGAACAGAACGACCAAAACAGCCAGCCCAATGGCAGCTATGATTATGACATTGATAGAAATGCCCTGTGCTTTTTTTCTCATGTTATTCCTCTTTAAGGTGGAAATATAAAACAAGTTATATTTAAATATATCGAAACACCGAGTGTTTCGGGATATTTAAATTAGAAAATCTTAGGGATTTTCTTTATTTAAATATTACTATAGTTGCGATGTTTTAGGCCAAAATTAAAGGTTTTTATTGATTAAATCTTTTTATAATTTCAATTTTAAACAGTTATCCTGATAATTCACATGTTATCATCTTTGATTTTACTCCAATCAAGTGCAAATCTCCAGTTTAACGTAAATTGTCCCGGGATTTATAGGTATGGGAAAAATTTTTAGCTTCTTCTGCCCGGGGCATGGCTGGCCGATACTAACTAAAGGTGATGAGTCATAACATCGTATTTCTTTTATATTAAAATTGCTGCACGCGAGAAATTCATATTTTTTCTTTTCGGCACCAAGAGTTCCTGAAAGAATTGCTGTTGCAGCCGAATTGGCATAACCGCACGAGTCCTCGCCATTGCTGCACACTAATCCTGTGCCCTGCGCGCAGTCCTGCAATAATTCCGTCATGGTAAGCTTGGAACAGTCCGGAGCGGATGTCCTCAAAAAAGTGTTAAGTAGATTTGATGCCTCCTGTGAGCTTGTAAAATCATTTCTCGAATTTGTTGATTTGCTGAAACCGAATTTTACGACAAGAATAGTTGCAATTATCACAAGAACAACCACGATTGCAAGTCCCAATATCTCTGTCTGGGCTTTCTTCATTTTGTCTGTGTTATGATTTTAATTAATCCGAATTTGTTTATTCTTGTTTTAGGATCGTACAAAGTTACAGGAACACTTGTTGAAAAGTTATTTTTGTAATCTGTCGTTGGCTTTGAATACAGGATAATTGGAACACTTGGAGATGGATAAATTTCTGCTATTCTTATGTCGCTGAACTCGAACAGGTCATAATAATAAAGGAAATTCTCCGGTTTATTAATTACAGAAACTGCAGAATCCAGCTTCAAAATGTCAATGCAGTTCTCTTTAGGGACGCCATCTTCGCTGCACTGGATTTCAGGAAGAAACATGGCGCGCTGTGCTATTGAAACCGATTTGCCCTGTGATATTTCAGCCGCGTCAGATTCGATATTGCTCTTGATGACTTTTGTATAAAAAATGAGTCCTATCCCGAGAAGTATGAAAAAAACCGCAAGTACGGCGATTGTCTCAAAAATTTGTATCTGCGCTTTTTTATCATCCATTTTAATATATCATAGGGCAGGAAAATTTCTGCGCCTCCTTGTTTTGATTGGACAGGGATTCAGAAGCGCCTATAATCACGTCTATATCCGATTGCGATAGCGTTGAGGCGCCTGCAATATTTTTCGACACGGACTCTATGCTGGATATAAAAGAAAGTGAATCTGAATAAGCCCGCCTGCATTCCGGGCTCATAGAAGGGTCATTGTATAACGCAGTAGTCCTGCCAGCATGAACATCGCTGACTATTCCGTGCCTCGCAAAAACATTCCTGATATTGCACTCGTAATGCTCGGCAGTGTCAGCGTAAATTGCGCCTATCAGTGCCGCTTTCCCGATATAGTGTGATGTGCCTTTGCTCACAAAAGAGCCAGCTCTGTCCTCATAAAAATCAACCGAGCCTTTGTCTAAATTTCCAGTTATTTTCAGTGCCGTAACATCGCCGTCAGGCATTTTTAACAGTGAAGGCGGAAGGCCCAGTGGAGAAATATCTGCATTGTCAAACACAAAACGGACTTTGTAATTGTTGGAATTTTTTATTTTCGCAGGGTCATAAGAAGAAAAATTCTCTTTATTGATTTCCGGCGGCAATGATTTATTTATAGATTTTATTAAATCTGAATTTCCTATCAAAATATATTTTACCTGCTGACTAGTCATGAAGAGAAGGTTTGAAGATTTGTAAGGCGCGCTGAAAGACATAGCCTGCCATATTAATTTATTTCCTTTCATAAGTGATGGCGAAAATAATACCATTCTGGGATATTGCTTTGACGTTTTCACTACGGAAATTTTGCCGCAGTCAACTTCTATGCCCAAATCAGGCACTGTGATGGGGCTTGAAGTGTCAGTGGTGGCGCTTGCGCCTGCGACAACAGATTCCATGCTTCTCAGTGCAATGCTGCTTGTAGACGATTCTGACAGGCTTTTTTGCTTGAATATTACCAAAGCGAATATAGTCAAGATTGCGGCTCCTGCTACCAGGACAAAAATCCAGTTGAACTGTATCTCAAAAGCCTTTTTATGTTTCATTTTAAGCCCATGCGCTTACCAAAGCGTGGTCTCCCTTTCCTTCCAATTTTAAAGTCACCTTTCCGTTCAGGGGTTTCATGCAAAGGACATTAATATGAATGCCAGGGTCAGTCGATTCATCCAATTTTATATATCCAATGTTGAAAGGGCTAGAAGCTGATTTTCCAATTAAGAATACATTTTTATCACTGCTGTGGTCTAGGTTGCCATCGTTGGATTTGATGCTGTCCTTTATTATTGGATCAACGATTATAGAACCACTGGAATCTTTTCCAACCGGGCTGGCTCTGTTACAGCAGTACTGGAAGTTTTCCACAAAACATATTTCTGAAGCGCTTCCAATGTCAATTTCTTTTTTAACAGCGCTTCCAAAATCCGGAGTTATGCTCTGCACGGAATTTTTAAGCTCTTCCTGCAGTTTCAATGAAACTATCTGCTCAGTCCTGCCTTTAAAGCCGGATATTGCGTTGTAGCCGTAGATTAGAATAAATGATATCAAAAGGATTGTCAGAATGTAAATAAATACCTGGCCATAAAGCTGTGATTGTCTCATTTTGCACTTGCATTTTTGCTCTTTCCTGTTCTTTTGGTTTTTGACTCATTTGATATTTCCTGAAGCTTGGCAAACACATCTTCTTTTGATTTTCTGGATTGAGTAGCTGGCGCTTTTTTTGCTTTAGCCTGGGCCGATTGGTATTTTGGTTTCTGGTCATTCTGAATTTTATTGCCTAATTTTTGAGTTTCTCCTGCATCCTGCTGCGGCTTTTGTATTTCTTTCTTCTCATTTCCAAAAGGGGTGAACAAATTTTTTCTTTCTTGGTCAGCCTGCCTCTGCTTTGCTTTCAGGGCTTCACGTATCCGTATTTGGTCTGCACCATAATTTTGCCTTGGCCTGAAAACCGGCTGCGCAGGCCTCGGTAACTGGGAAAATCTTGAAACTTCCCTTTGCCCAGGAACTTCAAATTCACTCTCTTTTCTTTTTTGGACCGCGGTGTACGCCAAATAGCCAAAGCCTGCTACCAGGATTACTGCACCGAGGATAAATAATATAATTTTGGTTTTGCTTGACTTGGGAAACTCTTCCGCATCAAGCGGGCTTGTCCCGGCTTTCACTTCATCCCCGTCGCTGTACCCATCGCCATCTGTATCTGCCTTATGCGGGTCAGAGCTGTTGCCATAAGTGTCTTTCAATTTGAATTCTTTAGCATTCGTAAGCCCGTCTTGATCATCATCAGCGCTTGCATCGCTTGGGTCATTCGGGTTCAGCCCATTCTGAACTTCCCAGTTGTCAGGCATCCCATCTCCATCAGTGTCTGTCTCTGCTGGATTTTGTGGCTCTCCTCCTGTTAATTTTTTGCACTGTGAATATCTGCAGCTTAAATCTGTCTGGCAATCTATATCAGCTTCGCAGCTTCTTCCTTCAGCGCATTTGTTTGGGCACTGGCCGCCGCAGTCGGTGTCAGTTTCACCTGGGCCTAATTTTCCATCCTGGCACGTTTCCTGGCCGCCGCAAATCCCAAAATTGCATGCTCCTGCCTGGCAGTCGCTGCCTGATTTGCATGATTTAGAAATTCCGCATTTCGTGCAGCTGCCTCCACAGTCAACGTCAGATTCTTCCTGATTCTTAATTCCGTCGCTGCAAGAAGGCTGCTGGCATTTGTTAGAGTTTGGACTGCAGAACCTATTGGTGCAGTCCGCATTATTAGCGCATGGGTCATTTATGGTGCAGTTTCCATAATCCTTGCATGTTAAAGGCGAGGTTGTTACTGTTGCATTTGAAACGCAGTTACTTGTGCTTAAAGTGCACGAGCTGCTGCACGCCAAGGAGCCGCTCCCAAACTTATCACTATAGCTTCCACAGCTTAAGTCAGACGCCTTAAATTTATTTCCATCACACGCCTCTCCTGTATCCAGCCTGTTGTTTCCGCATGAAGGCGCCCTTCCACAGGAACTTGTATCGAGCCTGCAGCCAACGCATTGTAAATTTCCGCTGCCGAAATCTGTGGAATAGCCGACACAATTACTGCTTAAGGGCCCAAGATTATTTGTGTCGCAGCTCTCGCCTAAGTCAATTACTGAATTGCCGCATTTTGGCTTTTCTGTGCAGCTGGAAGTATCAAGAGATTTGCAATCAGCCGAGCACCTCAAAGTGCCTCCGCTAAATGTACTGTAATCAGTGCAGCTGCCTATTTGCCCAAAATTAGCTCCATCGCAAGCTTCTCCTAGATTTACAATTCCATTGCCGCACGCTCCCTGAACACCCTGGCACGATGACGTGTCCAGTTTGCAGGAATTGCACACTATATTTCCTCCAGTAAATGTCGAAGGACTATAGTCAGTGCATCTTCCGCTTAATGGTCCTAAGTTGTTTCCATCACAATTTTCACTTAAGTCAATTACTGAATTGCCGCATTTTGGCTTTTCTGTGCATGATGAAGTGTCAAGCTGGCAGGTTGTAGTACACCGTAAATTGCCTCCATTAAAAGTGCTGAAGTTAGTGCAGCTGCTTATCCCGCCGAATAGCGTGCCGTCGCATCCTTCTCCCGGATCAAGCCTCCCGTTTCCGCAGTCCGGAAGCTTAGTGCAGCCGGAATTGTCAAGCTTGCATGGGCCTGCAGAATTTGGAGGCACGCATTTCAGCACGCCTCCAATGAAGTTAGTATAATTAAGGCAGCTGCTTATCGAGCCAAACTTATTCCCGTCGCATTCTTCCCCCGGCTGGTTTATTAAATCGTCCCCGCATCTCGCGGCAGGCAGGCAGGCTGATTGGTCAACTGTTATCCCATCGCTTGTCAATAATCCGCTTTCCGAGCCGGCGTAATTTCTCGCCTTGGCTGTGAAAGAATATCTTAAGTTATCCTGAAGAGTTAAGCCTTGAACCCATATCCACTCGTTGCTTCTCAATGTGTCACTAAATGGAATTATTGGCTGACTGTTCTGCAAAATTGAATATGAATAGTTCTTGATAGAAGATTCGGGGTCGTCAGCTAATAACTTGACCCTCAGCCGGTCCTTAATGCAAGTTCTGTCGACCGCAAAGCTAAGCGTGCTGTTGTCGTTCACGTCAAGCATGATGGGTGGAGTTGGGTCCACAGCAAAGCTCACCTTAAGCGGGCTTGACCATTGCTGGAGATATTGGTCCTTACATATCACATAAAAGTCGTGTCTTCCGATTGGAAGCGTGAGTTGCACTGTGTGGCCGTAAGAAGGCGCCCCAAACATAAAACCAGCTTGAACCGTCGGGTCTGTTTCTGAATACTTGCACTGTGCCAGTTTATTTGTTTCCACAGCCAGAACTATGATGCTAGAATTGGAGTATAAAGGCGTATGTGAAATGACATTCAGCGGGCTGGCGAGGTTTACACTGAAATTTATTTGAGAAGTGCCCGAAACAGCCCCGGCCCTGCTCCTACAGGCCACATAATAAACATATGTTCCCTCATCAGCCAAAGTTATTTGCTGCCTATTCACGGGCAGGAAAGTGTTGTTGTCAAATCCGCTGAATTTATTTTCCATGCCGTTGAAACCGTTCGTATTTGCGCTGTATTTGCACACAACAGGCTTGTCTGCCTGGACTGTAAGAGTTGTCCTAATTGGCCTTTCTATGACTGGGTTTGGATATGCAAATGAGTTCGTGATTTGGGGGAGCGAGGTATCAACGCTAAGGTCGAATGCGCTTGAAAACAATCCTCTTGAAGCCTGGCACTTAACATATAATTTATGCACACTTGCATCGCCTCCGGCTATTCTGTTAAAGTTTTGAATAGTGTGTATGATCCCACCCGTAGATGAAAATGCATTCATAAAATCAAAGTTAAGATTGTTGTCGAGCTCGTACTTGCATTGAGCATTGTTGTCGGTCTGCACTACTATGTCAAAATTATAGGTTAGAGATACTCCAAACTGCGGCTGCAACAGGCTAATTTGTGTTGAGTAGGCATCAACTATGAATGTAGATGTTCCGCTTACCTGATTTCCCGCATAATCTTTTGCGGAAATTTCAAAGACTTTGTTTCCGTCGCTAAGGTTTAAGGAAGACGCATAATTCTTTTTGTTGGTGGTGGAAAAAGAGCCGTTAATATCCATCAAATTTAGTTTTGCCGTGCTTAGAGTTACCTCTTCGCTGAAAGCAAGCGCCAAGTTCAAGGGGGTCAAGTTTATTATCGCTCCGGTCACCGGAGTTATATTAAGCGTCGGGGAAGTTATGTCAACAACTATTGTTGCTGTGTACAAAGAATTCATAAAAAGATTGTTCTGGTTCTTTGCATTCAGCTCAAAAGTGTATTCCCCCTCAGGAAGGTTTTGATTGAAGTTAAGGTTTAACACTTTGCCAAGCTCGGTGCTTGGCTGCATCTGAACCGCAAAACCGGTATTCCTGTTTACAGCTCTTGCAAATGTTATGATTGCAGGGTCCAAAAATAAGACAGTAATAGTTGGCCTGGGGTTTGCAGTAAAAAATTTATCATTAAACTTTGATGCGCCGGTCACGTTTATTCCGATAACGTGGGGATTCAGAGCGTCTCTATGCGCCCAAATTGTTATATGCTTGACCTGTTCCAGATTTTTTGCAGGGTCCTGCGAATAATACCTCACAACATTGTTTCCTTCCTGCAATGATAAAATCTTATTTCCGCTAGAACCGTCAAAAATACTAAGGCCGCTCAAAATAAGTCTTCTGCTTGTTGTAAAATTGTTGTAAGGGTGGCCCGGCAGCCCGCACGGCCCTACACATAGATAAGTGGTATAATTGCCGGAAGTTCTCAAGCTGGCAGTGGTATTTGCGCTTAGCTTATCATAAATGTTAATATTAAAACTGTCAATCACTCCCTGCCTGGCTATGGGAATTAAAGTGGTGTTTGGGGCAAAGTAATCTTTTTCACACAAATCATCTGTGCAGTCAGGTGTATTATCACCATCCGCGTTCTTCACACACTGGTTTCCGACATTCTGGCACACTTTTATGCCGCATTCATCGCCTGAAGGATTTATAAGATTGTTATTTTCATCGTGCTGTATATTTTGGCTTGCGCATTGTGAGGGATTATAGTTCCTGCAAGTCATATCTTGACATGAGTTTGCCACCCCATTGTTAAAGTAGCATTTAAAATCTCCCTGGGAAAGCGCTCTGGATTTTTCCAGAGTGCAGGCATCAAAAATATTGTTAAAAACCCTATTGGTCTCTATTGGGGGCGTGCCTTTCTCAGCGCACCACCTGCAGTTGTATTCTCTTGAGCTTACACAAACTCCAGCATCAAAATCATTTCCAAGATTTTTCCATGTGCAGCTTCCAACCACACAATTGTCACGTGTGCATGCCTGCTGCGACTTATAGTCATAGCACGACATTGAAGGATCGCATCCAAAGCAGGAATTCACAGTTGAAAAGGACTTGTCATAAAAGCAATATTTTCCAACTTCGCATTCGGATTGCATATGGAATAATCCAAATGGATTTCCACTAACACTACAGTTGCTTCTTTCAATGCATGCAGGGGCATTGTTATTAATGGAGCATATTCTCGGAGAATTGCATCTCACACCGAGTACAAGCCTGTTAAAGCTGTCACAGGAATAAGCTGAATTATTTGCGCAAAAGCTGTTCGTTGAAAATTTGCCCAGGCATTCTGCATTTCCAAGCGATGCCGTCTTGTTTATTGTGGGGGTTGCTGCCTGAAGAGTATAGTGTGATTTAACCTGATAATTATAAATAACTCCAAACGCTAGGTCCGATGATGAATCATCAAATGCGGGCGCAGTTGATGTCCCGATCAATGCAAAATTTGTGCATCCAGAACCAGTGCACTTAGAGATTTCATAAAATGAGGCTCCTGCACCACACTCATCAGACCATGACATTGTGAATCTCTTTTCTCCCTTAACGGGCCTAACTTCAAAGCTTGTAAGTCTTGGAACATAAGTCGGGCTTAAGCACGACCCGGCTACATTGCTGCAGCTGCCTCCGGATTCTGCGTTGTCTGCAGCGCTGCTGCATCCGGTATCCCCGCCGTTAAAGTCTCTGCACCCATTATTATCATTGTCAATGTTGTCATTGCATTGGGGAGTTGCACAGACTGTGCTGCAGTCTGTCGTGTCTGTCGTTCCGATGTAAAATGTTGTACCAGATCCGGTGCATCCGCTTTGAGGAGCCCATACACCGCCAGTAGCGGAACAGCAGCATCCAGGCTTGCATGCATCTACGGTTTCGCAATCTCTGTCTACAAAGAAAAAATTTGAAGAGCATTCATTATAATTTGTTGGCCCTTGCGGGTTTTGATCAGACTTGTAATAGCTGGGATAAGTTGATTCCGGTTTCGGGCAGCATTCCTGGTCGAGCCCGACTAATCTGCCGTCAGAGCATACCCTGTCACCCGCTCCGGGATTGGTGCAGCATCCAAGCAGATCAGTCTGTGAAAATCCAACATTTAATAGCGCTAAAAATAACAAAACTGAAAATATTGATGGAAATATTTTTTTGATTTTCATACGATGTCAACCGTTATTAATTGATAATCTGAAAGCTGCCCGTCGGTGACTTCCACTCTAAAAAGTATCCTTTGGGGATGGTCTGGAGTCATTGGAAGGGAAGGGGATATGGATGATGGAGTAAGTGAGTCTTCGTCAGGGTCCTCCGCTTTCAAATCCGAGCCGCTTAAAAGAATGTCTTGAGTTATTTCAACATCTTCTGAGAGACGCAAATAATCCGGGCTTATGTAATAAAGCGCTGGCGCCCTGTTTTTTCTGGCAAATCTGTATTCAAACTGCTTTCCCGATATCTGCGATCTGTCATCGGTAACTACGACTATGTCATCTTTCGAAAAAATATTTTCTAAAACACTTATTCTGAAAGAATTTTGATTATTGCCAACATCCTTAAAATTAAATTTAATATTTCCCACATCCTTGCTTATAATATCTTTTACAAAATAATACATGTCACTAAGCCTTACATTGACCGTCGTTGAAAATGCGTCGATGTAAGTTTGCTCGCTTGTTGCTTTGTTTATTACTTTGATAGGCATTGAAGTTTTTATTCTCACATCAGAACTTGCAATAGTAACAGCCGTTTTGCTTTTGTTTGCGCTTATTTCGTAGCCTTCGTTTGTGAATGAGCTTAAATCCGCGCAGCTTTCCATTTTATTATCAATATAATCCTCTATTTGTGACTGAAATGAGTTAGGGCCTTGAGAGGCATTTAGCGGAGGCATGTTGCTCAGCCCAAATATTCCGTCAAACGTTTTGTCATTCAGGATTGCATCTTTGTAAGGAAAAAACTTCCATGGGTAATCCGGCGCCACAGAAGAAAATGGCGGCACGGAATAAATCGGAGGCTGTTTTATATTGTAAGCAACTTTGTTGCCATCGTGCATGACAAAAAATACACCCTGGTCGCTGTCCGGGTAGTCAATCAGGCCTCCCCCCTGGCTTTTGTATATGTGCCCTCCCTGTTTTCCCATAAGCATGACTGCCTCTTTTGCGAGCTTGTCCTGGCATTTTGATACAAATTCCTTGATTGGCTGTGTGTCGAGGGCAGCGCCTTGTACCGTTTTAACTCCCTGCTGTGCTGTTTTCTTAATTGTGGATTTCGAAATATAAAATATGATTCCGACTAATATGAACAAGACTAATCCAACTATAATCATCATTGTGATCTGGGATTTTAGTGATTTTATTTTCATTTTATTCTTAGTTTGGAAGTCAGATCATTCCATACATTGTCAGGATTTAATTTCGTGTATTGGCTCCCCTGCACAAGCACGTAGAAATTAGTTCCCTCCTGCCTGCAGGCTATTCCTGATGAAGCATCTGCATTTGTGCCACTGTAGCTGTCCACGAAATTGCATATATGGTCATCAAATCCCTGGTATTTTATAACTGCGTTAAGATACTGCTGCCCGCTGAAGTCCATTGAGCCCATTATTGATTTACTGCCTTTCATGCTCATGTACAGCCGCTGGAATTTTTTAATCCCATTCAAGTAGGACTCGTCATAGGGCGGACTTACCACCAGCCTCTTGATAGAATTAATTATTGACTGGATAATACTGACTATGAAGCTGGTCTGTTCCTGATCAGAACTTATTGAAAGTGCAGTGCTGCTGAAAATAATGCTGTTAAGCCCTTTGTTGTACCACACATTATTTGAGCTGCAGGGGTGGTATTGATTATCATTAAATGCAATTGCGCTATCACAATTAGAGGCTCCAAAAACGTTGATGCTTCCTGAACTTGTGCTTAGGTTCCTGTTTAATGACACAGCACCCATTACTGCATTGCCGTTTTTCAGCACGCAAAAATTATTTGGATCAAAATTGCTTAACGCAGTTGATGCATCCTGGTTTGAGCTGGTAAGGTACCGCAAAGCGTTTAGTGAGTTTTCCCTTTTATCGCAGAATAAAACATAATCAGCGCTTTTTAGTTTCAATAATTTTAATGCGAGCAGCTTTGTCCTTGTCGTCCATTGCCCGTTGTCGCAGTAATTATCATTGGAAAACTGGCCGGAGTTAATGCATTGGCTGCCCGTAGCGGCAAGAGGGTTAATTAAACACTGTGAATCTTGTGGGCAAAACCCACAGGCGGCTCCGTCTGGAGAGCATTTCTGAGTTCCGCCTGTGACAGTCACCGGAACTTCGTTTGAAACCCTGTCGGCGGCTGCATAAATTCTCACAGTGTATTGCCCAGGCCTAAAGTCGCTTGGTACAGTAGTAGTTACTCGCGTCGCCGCACTGTTCGGAGTTCCCACATATGTATTCCTAACCCTGGCAGAATCAAAATATTGCACAGTTGGTGTAAGCCTCTGCCCATTGATTGTGAATATTTCACCGACTCTTACTGGATTTGTGACCGAGTCGATATGTGGCAAGAGATTGCAATCTGAAGGGCAAGAGGTAACAGTCTCACCAGTATCACATATTCCATTGTGATTGCAACTGGTGCCGCAGTCCGAAGGGCACGATTCTGCAGTTTCACCGGTATCGCATATCCCATTGTTATTGCAGGTGCTACTATAAAACGCTCGTAGCCAGTAGGAGCCTAAACCACTGCCACGTATGCCCACATAAGAATCAGCTTCATCTGCGCACATCCGGATATTGCCTTCGTTGTCTAATGATATATGGCTGGGGTCGCACTTGGTTATTTTACCATCTGTTTGTAATTTGTTCAAAAGATTCTGTAATGCCCCAGGGCTTGCAGGGTCAATGCATTGCGCCTGCCATGCAGCATCATATGTTGGAGAATATCTTGTGTCATCTCCAATTCGGCTTAAGTCCCAGCCTTGCATCTGACCACGATAGTCTGGAGAACAAGGTATTCCCCCTCCAGGTTCAATCCATTGCCAACGTGGGAAGGGTTGGGTGCAGTCAGCACCTGGCTCTGGATTAACACAATAAATTATATCGATTATAGTCCCATCAGGCAGATCAATTGTATCATCTCTGGGCTCACTTCCGCCAGGCTTACAGCAATGCCTCCTTATATTCGCTCCCAAAAGGTTTGCTTGCTCGACAACATAATCCATACTGGAGTCATCAGGCTCTTTGCACATCATCGCTCTTCCAACTTTTTCCTTTAATGTAACAGGAGGATTAGGAACGGGAAAACCTGGCTCGTAAGGTCCGCGGTAAGCACACAATACTAGGTTGCCCTCTATGTTTATTACTATTGTCACAGATTTAGAAGCATCTGATGAATCTTCAATTACCGCACTTGTTGTCTGGCCACTTGTAGCTCCGTTGGCGCCATTTACCCTAAACACTCCGTCGTTCGGGGTCGAGACAATAGAGGCTATCACGCTGTTTGGCTGAGTCTTGATTCTATAATTTCCGCTCCCGCCAGAAACAGTTATGTCACCTGATTGGGAGCCTGCGGCAACTGCAACTGGATTTGGGGATGCTGTAAGTCCACCACCACCTACGCATCCACTTTTGTCAAACGTGCATTTCTTGTTAGCGGCTGTTGCAGGATAACATCTTAAAGCGCTTTGAGGGCTGCATGCTGGAGGAGAGCTTCCCAAATCTGTTCCGTCGCATTCCTCACTTCCTTCTTTTACATTGTTGCCGCACGTCGTCGGCGCAGTGCCGCAAGGTCCTAAAGTTTTACCTGTGTCAATTATTCCAGAGCCTTTTATGGTTCCGTCTTCGTCAATATCATTAGCTGTTACTGAAATATAATAAGATTTCCCATTTTGAAATCCTGCTGGAGTTGGAAAATCAAAGCCATGACTCTGTGTTCCGCCGCATGCCCACTGAGGTAAATCCCCGCGATAATTACCCGCGTACTGCCCAGGGATGGAAGGAGGAGTCGGCGGTGAACCACAATCTGAAGGGCAAGATGCCTGAGTTTCACCTGGATCACAAGTCTCATCTTCGTTGCAAGTGCCGCTACCAGGACTTTCAGACGCATAAAATTGTACATTGAGAGAATTAGAATATTTATCTTCATCGCACGTCCAGCCAGAAATATGGGTGCAATCAGCATCCCAAGATCCTTTTGGGGCATGGTCATTAGGGGTACCACAACATAAACAAAGGCATAATGAGCATGCAAATGAGCATGCATTGACTTGGTAAGAATTTATAACAAAAAGTGTTGGCGCAAGCAAAACAAGAATAATCATCAAATTTGCTTTAGAATTGCTTTTATATTTTGACGCACCCATTTTTCCTCTTTCCATGTTAAAAAATAAATAAAAAATATTTATAGCACAACATCTATTTTAAATTAGATTTATTAAATATCTCCTATTAAAACCTTTTGGTTTTTAGTAGCTGGCAAAAGTGATTGATTATAAGATTCAGCTACTAAAATTAGAAAGACAAAACAATTTGAATCACTTGCGGATATTCTGCAAGTCCGAAAAGCTTTTTGATTTTCGGCAATATTGTTGTCTTTCCCTATTTCACTCAGAAATTGTAGCTGAAAGAAGCCTTGACATTCCGCTCATCCATTCCGAACATTTTGAACAGATTGGCCAAGTCATGCGGCGCTCTCAAATCAAATGGGTTCTCGGCAAAAGAGCCGATTATTGTTTTGACCTTATATTTTCGGCAAAGCTTGATATTTTGGGTCATTCTGCCTAGAACAAGTGAAGCTTTCACCTCGCCATTTAACAACGAGCCGTATGAAAATCCAATAAAAACATTATTTTTTCTGGCCAGCTCGCACATAATATGGTTTAATCCCGATGCCCTTTGATGAAGGTAATCTTTCCTGCCAAGCTCTTCAAATCCATAAATCAGTTTAACTTTTTTGCTTTCAATCAGGAACCTATCCTTGTCCGAGCTTTTTGCAATAATTAATTTAGAATTTGTTTTTATCTTATTTGTATCCTGGTTTTTTACAATTATTCCAGTTTCAAAATTTAAATTAAACTTCTCTTTTATCAATTCAAGCTTCTTGTTTATTTTTTCCTCAGAAAAATTATTTGATTCATACAAAAAATAAAGTTTTTTTATTCCTAATTTTGAGGCAATCTCAGCAAATTCTGCTTCATTATTTTGAGGGATTGTAATATCGCTGTGCATTTTATCTTCAGAAAATCCAAACTAATTATATAAAGCTATTGTTCCACCCGAAACGAAGGAGGCATAACGTCTATAAACTCTCTGTTCAGATAAATCTATTTAAAAACAAAAGTATTTATAAAGAACGCCCCATTTATAAATGTTTATAAGCAAACAGCCTTTCAGAGACCGAAGAGGGTTTCTGCAGTAATTCGGAGGGATTTTAAGGCTTATTCAGCTGAAATAATCATTATTTGGGGGTGTAATTCAATATGGCAAAGAAAGAAACTAAGAGAGATATAAAAGTCGTCAATATAGTTGTTTCTACGTCTTTAAATCATGCTATTCCGCTTGAAAAGATGGCAGCTACTCTAAGCAACACAGAATACAACCCTGAGCAGTTTCCCGGACTAGTTATAAGGATTAAAGACCCTAAAACTTCTGCTCTAATCTTCTCGTCAGGCAAAGTTGTGTGCACAGGGGCGCGCTCCATGGACAAAGTTGAAGAGAGCATCAAGAAAATCATCAAGAGCCTGGAAAAAATCAACGTCAAGATAACAATAAAACCGGAGATTAAAATCCAAAATATTGTCGCATCGGGCAGTGTCGGAATGGACCTGAACCTTAACACTTTGGCAATGAAGCTCGAGAACACAGAATACGAGCCGGAACAGTTTCCGGGGCTTGTTTACAAGCTCACAGCCGCCAAGGCAACGTTTTTGCTTTTCAGCAACGGAAAAGTAGTATGCACTGGAACAAAAAGCGAGAAGGAAGTCCATGCTGCGCTTGACAAGCTGATTGAAAATTTAAAGAGAGTCAAAGCTTAATTAATCTTACAGCGCATATCTTTCAAAACGGTTTTTATTAGCTAGGGCACTGGACATTTGCACGCAAGATATATAAAACAAAGAAACAACATAATGGCCATGGAAACAGCAACAGTAAGCTCAAAAATAAGTGTAAGCGAGCAGATAAAGAAGTTTCAGGAATTCATTGAAAGCAATTATTATAATATTCTTCTGGACAATGCAAGAAAAGGAAACCACTCTTTGCTGATCGACTTTGCCGATTTGTCAAAATATGACCCGGACCTGGCATCGGATCTTCTGGATTCTCCCGAAGAGAGCATCAAAGCGATAGAAAAATCAATAGAGCAGTTTGATGTTGAAGGCCTGAAAAATTTCAGGATAAGGTTTCACAATCTTCCGCAAAGCCAGTTTGTGATGGTCAGGAATATCAGAAGCCAGCACATCAACAAATTTCTATTTGTCAACGGAATCATAAGGCAAAAATCCGATGTAAGGCCGCAGGTGACATCTGCAAGATTTGAATGCCCTGTCTGCGGGAATATAATGAACATTCTGCAGGTTGAAGGGACTTTCAAGGAGCCGACAAGGTGCGGATGCGGAAGAAAAGGAAAATTCGTGATGCTCGACAAGGAGCTCGTTGATGCGCAAGGGATTGTGCTTGAAGAAGCATCGGAAAATCTTGAGGGCGGAGAGCAGCCAAAGAGAATTAATATTTTATTGACCAACGATTTGGTAAGCCCGTTAAGCGAAAAGCGCACATCCCCGGGAAGCAAAGTCGAAGCATTCGGAGTTGTGAAAGAAGTTCCTATTATCTCAAAAAGCGGCGCAAAATCTACGAGGTTTGACCTGATGATTGATGCAAATTACATACGCCCGACCCAGGATAGCTTTCATGAAGTTCAGATAAGCGAGGAAGAAGAAAAACAGATTTTGGAAATTGCAAATGACCCCAAAGGATATGAAAAATTAATCAATTCCATTGCCCCATCAATTTATGGATATGAAAAAATCAAGGAATCGCTGCTTCTTCAGCTGATGGGTGGAGTCCGCAAGGTAAGGAGTGACAGTGTTGTAAGCAGGGGGGATATGCATATTTTGCTGGTTGGCGACCCAGGATCCGGAAAAAGCGCATTGCTAAAAAGAATAACTCAGATTGCGCCAAAAGGAAGATATGTCAGCGGCAAGGGAGTAAGCGGAGCCGGGCTGACCGCCGCTGTTGTACGAGATGAATTCTTGAAAGGCTGGGCGCTTGAAGCAGGGGCGATGGTGCTGAGCAGCGACGGATTAATTTGCGTTGATGAGATGGACAAGATGAGCAACGAAGACCGGGCTGCAATGCATGAGGCGCTCGAAAACCAGACAGTCAGCATTTCAAAGGCAAATATCCAGGCAACTTTGATTGCGAGAACAACCGTGCTTGCCGCCGCAAACCCAAAATTTGGAAGGTTTGACCCTTATGGAATAATCGCAGAGCAGATTGATTTGCCGCCGACCTTGATTAACAGGTTTGATTTGATTTTCCCGATAAAAGATTTGCCTGAAGAAATCCGTGATGAGAGGATGGCAAAGCACATACTAACTTTGCATCAGGCTCCAGACACTAATGAGCCTGAGATATCAACACAGCTTCTGAGAAAATTTGTGGCTTATGCGCGGCAGCGAATAGTTCCAAAACTGACTGATGGCGCTCTCGAAGAGATAAAAGAGTATTATCTAAAAATGAGGAAAGGAAGCGGCGGGGAAGGTGGAATAAAAGCAATCCCTATCTCGGCAAGGCAGCTTGAAGCTTTGGTAAGGCTAAGCGAGGCATCCGCAAAAGCGCGCCTTGACGACCGAGTCACAAGAAAAGACGCAAAAAAAGCAATTGAGCTTCTGGATTACTGCCTGATGCAGGTCGGCTTCGACAAAGAAACCGGAAAAATTGACATAGACAGGATTGCGACAGGCGTCGGCGCGTCCCAGAGAAGCCATATCCTGATAGTAAAAGATGTAATCACCGAGCTTGAGTCAAGGCTGGGAAAAACAATACCGATAGAAGAAGTATATGCCGAAGCTAAGAACCGCGGCCTGGATGAGCCAAAAATTGATGAAGCTCTGGAAAGATTGAAGCGTTCTGGCGACGTGTACGAGCCTAAGAGAAATTTCATAGGTAAATTATAAGTTTATTAAATGGGGGTTCTGGCAAATGCCGGAAGCAGAGCAAAAATCATTTCAAAAAAGGCAGGTCGCCTTCAAAGTATGGATTTCTGATATTTTGAATTCCGTTTTTATGAAGGATGAAACTTCCGCAGGCTACATAAAAATAAATGAAGTAACTGTTTCCAGGGTCAATTTAATAGCGACTGTTGTTTACAAAGCGGACCAGGAGCAGAACCTGGGCGGAGTGATGATTGACGACGGCACAGGAAAAATTCTGCTGAAAAGCTTTGAAAATTTTGCCCCATTTTCAAAAGTTGATGTAGGTGACATGGTTTTGGCTGTCGGAAGAATAAGGGAATTCGGCAGTGAAAAATACGTTATGCCGGAGATTCTGAAAAAACTGGATGATGCTGGCTGGATGGCCGTAAGGAAGCTTGAACTAAAAGACCAGATTATCGCTGAACAAAAAGAAGAAAAAGTGGAGGAAATTGATAACAACACAACTGTGAATGCCGGTGAGCAGATTTACGCTTTAATTAAAAAATTTGACACCGGCGACGGTGCGGATATTGATGAAATCATAAAAAATTCCGATTTAAATGATGCTGAATCAATAATAAACCGCCTGCTTGAAAATGGTGATATTTTTGAGATAAAGCCAGGCAGGGTTAAAGTTTTAGAATAAAGCCGGAGTAACATACACTTCCAAAAATGCCGCTGCAACAAGAAACCCTATTGCAATCAAAATTAATTCTGAGAAATCAACCATTATTGCCGGAAACTTGTTTGTTTTGAAATGTTTTCTTATAATTGCAACGGACAGTATTCCGCCTGCCAATCCGCCATAAAAGTACGCCGCTATTTCCGGGATTCCGTGGATTGAATATTTTAACAGGCCTATCGAAACGACATGAAAATAATTTCCTGCCTGCAGCAGCCCCAAAGAGCTGGTGTAGCTGCTGACGTTTGACCTTATGAAATTTCCGATTGCCGCCCCTATGACAGTTGAGTTCCATGCAAGTATGAAAATTGCGCCTGCGCCGTAAACAAGGGAAAATAAAATTGAGAATGCCAGAACTTTGAGGTTATTGAAAAATATTCTTGAAAAAATGTTCAGGTTCTGTATGACGTGGCCTGAAACCTGGTTGTTGATTGCCTGTATCGTGCCAACCTGCTTGTCAAAAATGCTGTTTACCAACTCTGTCGGCAAGACAGAATACCACAAAGCGCATGCAAACGTCATGCCTACAAACATGTACATGAAAAAAGATATTGCCTTGTTGTGCTCCCTTAGAATATGGGATTCAGTGTCGATGAGCAGATCTTTGCTCTCTTCCAGCTTCATTGTATTGTAAAATATCGGAATGGCGGCCATGGTTATCATGAAAACCATCACTAGGCTTGCCTGGTCCCTGAAAATCCACAAAGCGACAAACAGCCCTATGGAAGCGTATAAAAATCCCAGAAAAAACATCTGCCACGGCTTTTTTTCAGCCGTAATCGGAAAAAGCAAAGATTCAAGCACCATGCCGGTTTATTTGGATGTTCTGTTTATATATTTTTGCAATCATTTATTTTAGAAATTAAGTCTATAATTAAAACATTGATTTTTAGAAAAGGGCAGGCAAACACGGCTTTTGTCTCAATTGTGAGCGAGTTCGCAAACGAAGCTCACTCGCAAGTCACTCAAAAGCCTACTCACAAAGGATTTTTCCACACTTCGCATGGAAAAATCCTCTGCGTTCGATTTGCCGCCACTGATTCAAACATTTTAAGTTTTTTTCAATTAAATTTATAAAGCATCATTCTTATCTGATGCTGGTATGGAAGACTACAAATCAATGCTGGAAGATGTAAGAAAAAACCTGCCTGAAGCGGTTTTCATCAAGGAAAGGTTTGAGATACCGAAAGTTCTCGGCCACATGCAGGGCAACAGGACTATCATCTCAAATTTTTTGCAGATAGCCTCTGCATTAAGAAGGGATGTTGACCATTTGCTGAAATACGTGCTTAAAGAATTGGCAACTCCAGGCGAGATAAAAAAATCCGGCGCACTAATTCTCGGAACAAAAGTCCCAGCATCAAGAATAAACGACAAAATAAGGCATTACGCAAATGAATTCGTGCTTTGCATCGAATGCGGCAAGCCTGACACCCAGATAGTAAGGGAAGGCGACCTGAATTACATGAAATGCACAGCCTGCGGGGCGAAGAATTTTGTCAAGGCGAAGATTTGAGTATTTCTAAAATATATTTTATTAATTAGGTTATTTTGTTTAATAGTTGTTAAATTTGATTCTTAGATTTAAGATGTGTTGCGTATTTCTGCGAAGCTGAGTACAAATCCCCCTAAAAAATAGTTTTTTTAATATTTTTATATTCTAAGTAGGATTTTATTAGACAAATAATCATGGTGGTGTAACTAATTGCTGCAGTTTCAGTAATCTTCCATCTTTGCTCTAATTTTGAATCAACACCATGTGCTTTGCCCATAGAACGAACGTTTCCTAAGCTCGATGCAATATTATTTAGTTTGGTTGGGAATTCAGGATATTTATTCAATTCGTCTGTTATTTGAACAATTCCTGAACACTTTCTTAAATTTATATGGGATGCCAAATCAATTCTTAAAAAATCTTCAATAGCTCTGCCTGAATCGTTTATAGATTCTTCATTCCTTGATTTCAAATTAAGAATTGCTTCTCGTAAATCTTTTAAAACATCCGGCGATATTTGATTGTAATAATCACCAAATTCTTCTCTCAAAAAATTATTTGCTTGAAGCACGTTTGAGGTTGACTCCAAAGATTCTATTACTTTGTTTCTATTAAGTTTAATATTTATTTTTATATTAAGAAATTTAATCCAATCACTAAATATTTTTATTATGGTTGATTCATTACTACTTATTTGATAAATTGACCTTATAGTCTTCGCGCTAAGCTCTGGTTTTTGCCCCTTTGACAAAAAATAAGTGTATTCTACAAAAAGTTTGTTATTTACAAGTATGTTCTTGACTATTTTTTTAGCTGAATCTGAATTACCATCAAAGTCTGTCAATATTCTATCTGACAAAAAATAATCATTTTCTTTCTTTATTGCGATATCATTTACTATTAAGAATTTTAATGCCAAAAGTATATATGTTTCTGTCTTTCCAATATAATCTAAAATCTCCTCTTGATTGCATCCTTTTTTCCTTTTGGTGCATTCGAAAAGAAAAATGATAATTTGACAAGTTAACTTAATTGGAGGATTCAGAATTTTCATCTTGTTCTTTCTTTGTAAGTTTCTTTTTTATAATATTCATTGCTGCTTCTACAAGAGTTATGTGGTCTGCTTCTTCTATCTCAATTGTCTGGTTGATATTTGGACCGCGTATCTGAACGACATAATTATTAGGTTTATTACTCTTGACAAAATTATCCTCTTCTTTCAATCCAGATGCCTCTTCATTTTTTTCTGTCTCATCAACTGATAGGTTTCCCTTTTCGTTTGTTGAATTAAATGAGTTATCTGGATTCAAAAGTTTGACCTGTTTAGCAGCATCAACAAAATAACCTGCAGCTCTTGATGCCATTTTTTCTTCTACTCCAAATTCCCTGATTAAAACCTTATCGAGTAAATCTAATGGTAATTTTACATCTTGATATTTGTCATAAATTCTTTTAAACAAGGGCACTGATAAGAATGATTTTCGTAATACCTTGGTCTTTTCTTCTTCATCATAAGCAAGCTTGTAATTTTTATATGTTTGTTCAAGACTTAAAGTTCCTTTAGTCATCTTGATAAATCCAAACTTGGAAGCAGCACTAGTTAATGCTGTAAAGCCTCCACTTAGCTTTTTCCCCATTTTTTCAGCAGCAGTTTTAATATCACAAGAACCACCCAAATCATCTACTGCTTTGGCTAGTTGAAGTGAATTTTTGAATGACGCTCTCGGATATTCAATTATTTTTGGCATTTTTTGTTACCTTATATTATTTCTAACTAGAGTAATAGAATGTAGTTTATAAAGCTTTTGGTTTTAGTTATAGTATTTAGTTATAAGAGCTTTAATAGTTTTAGAGGCTTTTGTAGCATCCCAAATCTAAGAACTCCATCAACATAGTTTTCCGCACCTGAATATTAAAAAATTAAATCCAATTACCCAAACCATTTCCCCAACCCTTCCTGCTTGTCTTTGTCTTTTCCGAAAACTCCCTCAACTCTATGTTTAGTTAATTCAAGGACTTGCTTAAGATAAGGCGGCAAATTATATTTATTTGACAGCGAAATTGCAGGCTCGAGGTATTTTATGATTGAGCCTTCCGAAACTGTAAAGATTAATCTGCCTCCGCACAGGCGGCATTTTCCCGAGAGCGGCGGCCTCCTATATTTGTCAGAGCATTTGCTGCACCTGAACTGCTGTGTTGAAAATTTTCGAAGATTTCCCTTAATGTCACGGAGCAAGTGCTTCTCAATGACGAGCCTTGCCACATCTGCAGCATCAACAGCCCGTATCTTGTCAGCCAAATCCATCTGCCCCTTTAATTTGTCCTCCATTGAAGGGATTGTTTTGTACGAAGAGCATTTAATTCCGTTATTCATATTTGTTGTAGGGTGTGTGTAATAAATTACTCCGTTCTGGTTTCCTGAATTCAGAATGCTCGCAAACCTGTCAACTTTGACTGTTGCAGGCATCTCCATTTTCAGGCTGGCCTCATAAAGCTCAAGCGGATACCTTGATACAATATCCAGATCAAATGCCATGTCATCAACTTCAGTCGGGTTCAGCATAGAAGTCAAAACCAGTGGCGCATCCTGTGTTGCCCCACGGGTATTTGGAAGAAACTGCTTTGAAAAATTTAGTAATGCATCCATCAGCAAAGTAACTGAGGCTTCATCACCATCACAGTTATGCACTAAAATGTCATTGGCAAAAAAGTTATGCTCGGAATCTACATTAAAGCAATAGCTTAATTTTTCACCCATTTCTTCAATTTTTGTTATTTTGGGGTATGCATAATTTTCATCCACATCAATATAAGTCCCATACGGCTCCTTTTTGCAGAGTAAATCTAGTATTTTGTTTTTTCGTTCAGATAGAAATCCTATTTCCTTAAATTTTTTTACGAAATTTGACAGTATTGTTATTTTTGTTATTTTAAACTTGGGAATCTTCCTGTTTTTCCTGATGTAGAAATCTTTGACAACTTGGCCCGGCTCTTTTTCATACTCGTAAAATTTTGTAAATATGCCAAATCTGGATAATACAAAACTTAAGTCATGCTTTAATCCTTCGCTCACAGTATCGCAGCAAACTCTTATGTCGGTAGAGCTGACGCTCCCATCACCTTCAAAATAGCCCCTTAACAATGCTGCCAATTTTTCTTTTTTCAAATTCAAAAATAAGCTAGGTATCCTTTTATCTTTTGCCCGATGCCCCACTTTCAGGTAATCATTGAATAATTCGTAAATTATTCTTGATGAAAATACAACTTGGTCTGAATTTTCATGTGAAGGCTTCAATCCAAAATGCTTATAGAAGGTTTTTTTTACAAAGCCCCTTATCTCCTCGTTTCCGGCAATTGACAGCTGATAAAGGCTTTTTTTAGAATTGTTTTTTCTTAGGTATCCCTCTGAGATGTACAAGCCTATAACTTCCAGTAAATCTTTATCGAGGCTTATTTTTAATGGAAGTGAAATATTGTCGCGCTTTATTGCTAGTTTTGCCTGCTCCGGAAGGTCTTTTAAATCCAGTCCGTTTTTCTGTAAAATTTCCCTCACAAATTTTATTGGAAAACTATCCCTAAAGCAATAATTATCGTGCCTGCTTAGTTTCTCAAATTTGCGAAGATACTCACCTATATGTCTTACCATTACATCTTCCCTATCAGAAAACAAGCCAGGCAAAAATAGATGTGGGATATCCTTAGCTTTTATGTTTTTATTGTATCCAACTATTAATTGGTCCCCTTCTTTAAGCTGACAAGCCTTTTTTTCCTTTTTACCTTTTAGGTATACTCTGTGACCTTCTGTGAGTTCTATTTTTCTGCCATCTTCCAGCGATATTTTTATTATTTTGTTTGGGGCATGTTTTGTTATTTCAGAAACTTTGCTTTCGCCAGGATTGCTAAAAGTTCCAATATCAACGCTTTTCTTAAGAGTTCCAAAATTATCAGCCGGCTGCATTGGATTGGAATTTTCAATATAAGCTCCAATTTTTTCTATTTTCCACTCAGAATTCTGCTGTACTGCGACATAATTATCAAATCCAAGGCAATCTCTCCTAGTAGCCGCATGAAACAAAGGATGCGCGAAAAATCCCTGCGTCTTTGAAAATCCGATAATTCTGCCGACAATTCCTGCTGAAGTGTGCGGGGCAAGTGCAACCACCAGCTGCCCAACCAAATCTTTTTCAGATTCAAAATTATAAAATTTTTTCAGGCCGTATAAAGAAACCAAAAGCTCATCAATGAAAAGCCCGACATTGTAAAGTACCTTGTCCGCCCCTGGTTCCGGTGCATCTTCGCATTTTGGCAGTATCAGGTCCTGCGGATTTAATTCAATCACCTGCTCTGAATCCACTATCTCGTTGCCGTACAAATCTTTTTCATATCCCAGCGCCCTTATTTCCTCAACTGATGTGCCTATCTCTTTCGGCGTAAAATGCGTAATCGGAAGCTGAGTCATGTCATAACGTGTGGTCCCGTCCTTATTGACCGGAACGTCAAACTTAGCCCTGAGAATTCCCTTCGCAAAATGCTCAGGAACGTGGTTTTTATTTGATGTGCCTTTCACGCCTTTTATCAGATCCGGGTATTGCGCAGCGCCGATTTTTTTAAGAATATTTTTGAAAACTGTATTTATGTCTATTTTTTGCGACTTGTAAATCTGAGTATCGCCGTGCACGCATTTTGCGCCTTCCACATATCCGCAGATCTTGCAGCAGTGCATCAGCTTTGTTTTTGAGTCGCACTGGTCGCATTTTGCAAAAACAGTTTCGCGCTTGCAGTTCAGGCAGATATAAGACGGAAATTCCGCTTCCACAAATCCGGTCTCCAGCGCGCTTTGAAATGACCTCATCTTGCCGCCTTCCTTTCCGATTGGAAACAAAGTATGAGGCTCGCCGTCCATCTTCCTGACTTTTGCTTTTTCCGGGCGCCCCATTCTTGCGCCGATGAAAGTTCCAGATTTGTCCCTCATTTTTATATTAGAGATTGAATTGATTATTTCTAGTGCATCTTCAATTTCAGATTTTTGAAATATTTCAATAAAATTAGAGTCATCAAGACCAAATAATTTGTAGAAAACCTGCGCTTCATCTTTTTCAAGTATTGTAAATTCGTTGTTGACAAAAATGTGCGGAACGCCTAAAATCTCAAGAACTCTTTTGCCGGGCTCGTTCTTGGATAAAATTATTTTATTAACATTGCCACCTTCAAATTCCGTCTTCCCGGATGAAATCCAGTTCAATAATTCCAGGAAATTTTCCTTTGAAATTGTTTTCCAGTGGTAAGTGTAATATGGATGAAGCGGTATGTTTAATTTTTCGCTCAGAGTCAATGCAGTAGCCGCATCAGGCTTTTCAAGCAGATAATTTTTAGTTAGTTTTTCCAAAATGGATTTTTCTATGCCAGTCAACTCAGAGGTTTTCAAAATGTCGAATGAACCGCACAATTCCGCAGCAGATTTTTCCAGTTCAAGCTCCCACCATTCCTCACAATATCCCGCCGGAGCAAGCGTGTGCGCCCTGTTGAAGAAATCGCCGTAGCTTATCAGTATGTCCCCCATAAACAAAATTTCTTTTATTGAGTTGGAATGCTGCTTTGCCTTCTGCTCCGTGTCCATCGTCATGACGCTGCCGTCATTGAGCTTGACTGTCGGCCCTTCGATTGAATCACAGATTGTTATGGCCGTTGCTTTTCCCGGCCTTTCAACTTTAAGCTGGGTGCCTATTGCAAGGTATTTGTTCAGGACAATCATTGTTGAAGGATGGATTGAAGTTGAAGAATATCCGGACAGCCTGCTCCGGCCGTATCTTAAACGGAATCCTCCAACAGCTGAGGGATGCCCAAGCACCGGGCGGCCGGCAACCAAATCCTGAATGTAAGTGTAAATCGGGACAATCCCTTTTTGCGAGAATTTTTCCTTTGCCTTTGCTTCCTTTTGTATGCGCGCAAACTCCTGGAGGAATTCCCAATTATTAAGGTTAAAATCAGTTCCCCATTTCTTAAGCTGAGACCACACCTTAACGGCTTTCTGCGCAACACACTCCCCAAGGACAAGGCACGGCCCGCTTCTTATCCTATTTGATTCAATTCTCTCAGTATCTTTGTAGTTTGAGACTTCAATTTCCTCAGAGGCGTCGCCGTCAATCTGTACAGGAAGGTTTTCAACCAGAAACCTGATTTCTTTCTGGCTGGGGAGGTACTGTAAATTTGTGATTCTTTCATGATAATCATAAAGCTCCGTGACCATCCTCCTTATTTCTTTCTCAGTCGGGTCATAGGCTTCAAATCCAAAGCTTTTTCTTAGGTAGTCTGCAAGAACAACGCTGACCGCTCCGGCTGTTCCGCCTGCGCTCCTGATTGGGCCGGCGTACATCAGTGCAAAATATTCCCTGCCGTCATGCCTTTTTCTGATATTCAGCTCGACAAATCCCTCAAGAGGGGATGCAACAACTCCAAGGGTAAGATAAGCAATTCCAATTCTTATCCCGGTTTCTATAGCTTCTTTTTGCGTGGCAAATTTGCAGAATTTTTCCTGCGCCACTTCAAGCGAAACGGAAAGCGCAACCCTCCAGTCCAGCTTTCCGAATTTTGCCTCAAGCTCTTTTATTCTCTGGGGAATCCCTTTGTTTATTATCTGCGGCGCCATGACACTTACAAGCCCCTCAACCCTTTCGGCCATGTTTTTTGCAAGCGGAATGCCGACGGTTTCTTCAGGGTCATAACCCTTGGATCTCGCTTCGTTAGCTATAATGTAAGTCTCATCAATCTGCTTTGTTATTTTTTCAAAGTATTTTTTGTCTGCTGCCATTTTACTGCCCAAACTTCAGTATTTTTACATCTCTTGTCTGCAGGTTTACTATCGGGACTCGGCTCGGCTCCGGATTGTGTCCTACTTTTTCCTGAAACAAAGTTTTGCCCTGCCAGCAGCTTCCGCAAATCAGCGTCGTATTTCTGTAATTCGCCGTAACGGACTTATGGATGTGGCCGGAAAGAAAAAAATCAGGAACTTTCTCTATTACGAGCGGGTCTTTTTTTGTGTCCGGGACATACAAAGTCGAGGTATGAGTCGGGGCAAGATGCCTCCTCTTCAGCAAAAATTTCATTATTAAATCTGCCCTGTCATAGCCTCCCTGGCTTCTTAGCGAATCAACTTCCGCAACGTAATGGTCAAAAGAATATCCGTGGTACATCATCACATCAAACCCGGAGAAATTTTCCGAAGAATTTATGTTGACCAATGAAGGGTTTGAAACCATTATTACGTTGCTCAATTCGTGCAAAGGTTTTGCGTACTCCTTTGATAAAATCGGCTGCGGCTCTGAAATCCTAAGCGCATCGTGGTTGCCCGGGCAGATTATTAAGGGAATGTGGGAAGGAATCTGCTTCAGGTACTCTGCGCATGCCTTGTACTGCTCATAAATATCTTTAATTAATAATTCTGTATCCTGCCCGGGGTAAATTCCAACTCCATCGACCAGGTCCCCGGCAATAAAAATGTATTCCACGTTTTTTGCTATGTGCCTCTGCTGCTCATTCCCCATCTCGCAGTTTATCCATTTCAGGAATTTTTCAAAGTCTTCCGGCAGAAATTTTGAAGATCCCACATGAAGGTCAGAGAGGAAAATGGCATATTTTTCTTCCGGAGCCTTTGTCAGCTCTTTGCTGGTCGGAACTTCCGGCCATATAACATTGTTGGCAAACATGAGTGTATCCACGTTAACCCCAACAATACCTATCACTTCATCCAAAACTATGTCTTTTGCCTCGTTGAACAGCGTCGGCTTGTTCTTGTTTACCAGAACTCTCCTTTGGCCGGTCGGGTCTTCCAGCATCAAAAGCAAATTTCCGTTTTTTGTTACCTGCTTGCTGCTTACAATCCCTATGATGGATATTGCTTCCTTGTCTTTTTTATTTAGGATTTTGCTTATTGACACTGTGTTTTTTAATTCCTGGTGCTGTTTCAAGATTTTTTCTATTGCCCTGTACCTGATGTTGAAATAATCAACAAAATCCGAAGCCTCCCGTTTTTTTGAGTCATCTTTGTAAGAAGTAATAATTTTAACATTGGCTATTGAGGATTTTTCCTGTTTTTGCTCTGCTGCCTGCCCAGTTTTTTGTTTTGAAAAAAGTTTGTTCAGGTCTTCTTCAGTTACCACTAAATCTTCTGTTTTTTTTGTTTTCAGTAAGCTGAATATTTTGTCTGCCTGCTCGTCGTTCTCTATCTCATTCAGAAGCTCTGAACTTATCAGTACGCCGTTCTTAAGAAAAATCTCAATTATTTCGCGTTTCTTCCTGACTAGTTCTTGCTGCATATACCAAAACCTAGATCTGAATAATATAGTGTAGTTTAAGTTAATTTATTTAAATGTAATTCAAATTTATTCTAAGCCACCAAATGTTTAAAGTATAATGCTAAACGTGAATATTATCTTCAAGAATTGCCTTTAGCTTAGCCAAAGTGCTTTCTGGGATTTCCACTGAAATGTCCCTAGTCCTCCCATATCTCCCCTTAATATTACTTTTGCATTTACAATTCCAAGCATGTCAAATTCAGATATTATGTCAGATACCCTCCTTTGTGTCAGAATGCTTATATTTGTCTTGCTGCAAAGTGTTTTGTATACTTCATAAACTTCCCCAGTGAACATGTTTTTATTATTTGACGGGTTCAATGCAAGTATTGCATAAAGAACTAATTGGTACTGCTTAGGTTGTGTTGTTACAATGTCTATTATCCTATCCCTGTCTATTTTCTCTTCAGCTTCATCTATATGAGATATCATAATTTTCTTGGAATTTTTCCTGTCTGCAACTTCGCCCGCAACTCTCAATAATTCAAGCGCCCTTCGTGCATCGCCGTGGTCTCTTGCAGCATAGGCTGCGCATTTTTCTACAACCCCCTGTTCGAGCGCCTCTTTGTTGAATGCCAGCTCCGACCTTTGCTTTAAAATTGCCTGAATTTGGATTGCGTTATACGGTGGGAAAACAATTTCCTCTTCGGACAGTGAAGACCTAACTCTTGGGTCGAGGTTTTCAACAAACATAATGTCATTTGAAATTCCGATAATAGAAATTTGTGATTGTGTGTCCTCTTCGTTTAATCTTGTAAGGTTGTAAAGCGCGTTGTCGCCGGTCTTGTTCACAAGCTGGTCTATTTCATCCAAAACCAAGATATAATTTTGTTTTTGTTTGTTTAGTGCCTTAAAAAACGCTTTGTATACTTCTTCTGTCGGAAGGCCGGTTGGTGGGATTGATTTTCCAAGTTCCCTTGCAAGCTGCGCAATTAATCTATATTCCGTGTCTGTGCTTCTTTTAAGCTTGCAGTTGATATATATTATTTTAAGTGGAATATTTTCCCTTTCCGCTATTTCTAAAAGTTTTTGTGTGGTGTGTTTTATTGTTAGCGTCTTTCCGGTTCCGGTTTTTCCATAGATAAATAAATTAGAAGGCTTGTCACCCCTTAAAGCTGGGGCTATTATATTAGCCACCTGTTTTGTCTGTTCTTCCCTATGAAGAATTGTTTCAGGGATATAATTTGACTGAAGCACCTTTTTATCAAAAAAGACGCTGTCTTTCTTTAAGAACACCTCAAAAAACGTATCCAACCCCCTTTCCATATAGTTCCAGAAGAAATGGAGGTATATAAATATTTTCTTTACTCAGCCCACCCCACCATTTCCTATGGAACCTTTGTTTGTTGTTTGTTTTGTGTTGTTTTTTGTATTATATATATATTTTCTATATAGAAAAGATAATAAATAACAATAAAAAAGAAAAAATAAGAAAGAAACACAACAAAACAAGCAAAACAATTCTCCAATAGAAAGAAAGGGGTAGGTAATGTGTTTTTTATTACTACCTAATAACAAAAAGATTTTTAAATTATAATCAATTACTAAACCGAATGCTTACCCTAAAGACAGAAAAACAGCTTAAGAACCTCGGCCTGAACAGCTACGAAGTTAAACTATGGGTAGCCTTGCTTAGTAGGGGAACCCCAACAGCAGGCGAATTATCAAATATATCTGGCGTTCCAAAGAGCAGGAGCTATGATGTTCTTAAGTCGCTTGAGGAAAAGGGGTTTGTTGCTGCCAAGGCCGGCAAGCCAATAAGATATTCTGCAAGCCCCCCGCAAGAGGTAGTTGGAAAGGTAAAACAAAGAATTCAATTTAATGCCAACGATGAAATCAAAAACCTAGTTAATCTAAATAGCAGCAGAGTAGCCAACGAATTGGTATTGTTGTATGAGCGTGGTGCGGAAATTTTAAAATCAGAATACACAACTAGCTCTTTACAAGGCAAGCACAATATATATAATCACCTAGAGTCTATAATAAAGTATGCTTCAAAATCAATTTTAATTTTCACAACACAAAATGAGTTTGTTGAACTGGTTTCTAGGCTAAAGCCGGTGTTTGAGAAATTAAAATCGAAGGGTGTTAAAGCCAGGATATTAACACAAATTAATAATTCAACAAGAAAATATGTTAACGAATTGAACAATTTTGTTGAAATCAGGCATTCAAACGACAAATCAAGGTTCTACATTGTCGACGGGAAAGAAATGGTTTTCATGGTTATGGATGAAACACAAGTTCATCCGTCCTACGATGTTGCAGTCTGGGTTAATTCTCCGCTTGCAAAGGAATTTGAGAAAAAGTATTTTAATTAAGAATTTAACATAATCTTTATCGGTATTCTTTGTATATAATTTTATTCCACCCAAAAACAAACCCCAACACTTTTCCAAAACCTTTATAAATCACATACTATTCCTTAAGACTATAAATTCAAGTGTTTAATGTTATATTAAACACATACAAAAACAAGCCTGAAAAGACTGCCTTTTCAGTACAGTTGAAAACTGTTTTCTACAAAAGGCATTCAATAAAAGGTTTTTTTGCATTGAATAAATGCATAGGCAAATTAGTCTGTGCCGTGTTGAGATAAAATGCCAAGAACAAGGTCACCGAGAGCAGGAAGCATGCAGTTTTGGCCGAGGGCCAGATCCAGTACAGAGACCGCCAGAATAAGGCACTGGCCTAACAATAAGGAAGCAAAGCTGCTGGGTTTTGCAGGCTACAAAGTCGGCATGTCGCACGTTCTGATTACCGACAATCGGCAGTCTTCGCTGACAAAAGGCACAGAAATTTTCTGCCCAACAACCGTCATCGAGTGCCCGCCGCTGAAGGCAATTTCCATAAGATTTTATAAAAAATTTCGTGATGATTCTCGTCTTGTTTCTGAATTGTATGCTGATTCGCTTGATAAGGAGCTTGGAAGAAGAATAAATCTCCCAACAAAAAAAGGAAAAGAGGTAGTTGATTTTGATTTTGTAAGATTAATGTGTGCAACCCAGCCGAAATTAACCGGCTTTGGCAAGAAAAGGCCCGAAGTTTTTGAAGTTGCGCTGGGTGGAAACAAAGAGCAGCAACTTGCTTATGCAAAAGAAAAATTAGGAAAGGAAATTGCAGTTGGGGAAGTTTTCAAGGAAGGCCAGCAGCTTGATATTCATTCAGTTACGCGAGGAAAGGGATTTCAGGGGCCTCGCCGAAGATTTGGTGTTACATTAAGGCACCATAAATCAGAAAAAAGCAGGCGTAATCCAGGTTCTCTAGGAGCATGGCGGGCCCAGGGCCATTTGATGTGGAGAACTGCGCACGCAGGAAAGATGGGTTACAATTTAAGAACAGAATATAATAAATGGGTTATAAAAATCGGAAACAAGGCAGAGGAAGTTAATGTTAAAGGGGGATTTTTGCATTACGGCCTTGTAAAAAATTCATACATTCTTGTCAAAGGATCTTTAGGCGGCGCTCAAAAAAGATTTATCAGATTAACAGAAGCTATTAAGCCGAAAAAAGGAGTTCCTGGCGCGCCGCAAATAACTTACACCAGCCTGGAATCAAAACAGGGAAGGTAAGTTTTTGTTATTAAAGCAGTTATCAAAATAATAAATTAAATAAAAATTATCAATAGTGAAGCAATATAAAAAATAATCATCAACAAAACTTTGCCAATAATTAAGAAAAATAAAAATTTACAAAAATAAAAAACAAAATGAAACTCAACATTTTAGATTCAGGGAAAAACAAGGTAGGTGAAATGAACTTGCCTGTGCAGTTTGCAGAAGACGTAAGGCCTGACTTAATACTAAGAGCCGTGCTGGCTATTCAAAGCCATAAAAGGCAGCCGTATGCAGGAAGCCCTCTTGCAGGAAAAAGGTCGTCTGCAAAGCTTTCAAGAAGAAGAAGAAAATACAGGGGATCTTATGGCATTGGAATTTCAAGAGTCCCAAGAAAGATAATGACCAGAAGCGGAACAAGATTCAACTGGGTCGGCGCTTTCGCCCCGGGAACCGTAGGAGGACGCCGTGCACACCCACCAAAAACAGAAAAAATATGGTGGCAAAAAATCAACGAAAAGGAAAGGTCAAAGGCAATCAGAAGCGCAATCTCTGCAACCGTTATAAAGGAAACTGTTGCTGAAAGGGGACATTCGGTTCCGGATAACTATCCTTTTATCATAGACGATAAATTTGAATCATTTGACAAAACAAAATCGGTTTTGGATTCACTGAAAAAATTAGGGCTCGAAAGCGAACTGGAAAGGGTTGAAAGCAAAAAAGTAAGGGCCGGAAAAGGAAAGTTAAGGGGAAGAAAATACACACAAAAAAAGGGACCGTTAATAGTTGTTTCAAAAAAAGACAATCTCACCGCCGCAGCTTCAAACATTCCGGGAGTGGACATCGTTGAGGTAAAAAGCCTGAACGCAGAACTGCTAGCTCCGGGAGGCAAAGCCGGAAGGCTTACATTATGGACGCAGGCGGCAATCAATATTTTGGAGAAAGAAAAATTGTTCAAATAATTTAAACTCAAAATGTCAAACAATAACTACAAGCAGTCAAAAGGAAATTTACCACACATAGACCCTTATACAATAATTAAGTATCCTTTATCAACCGAAAAATCAATAAGGCTTATGGAATCTGAAAACAAGCTGATTTTTGTAGTTAACAGCAAATCCACAAAAAGAGAAATCAAAAAAGCGATTGAGGAAATGTTTAAGGTAGCTGTTGATGACGTAAAAACTCTTGTAACACAGGACTCCGAGAAAAGGGCCTATGTTAAATTTTCGGCAAAAAACCCGGCTATTGACATAGCAACACAGCTTGGACTGATGTAAGGCACAAAAAATGGGAAAGAGCTTAATTCAGCAGAAGAGGGGAAAGGGAAGCCCAAGATACAGGGCGCCTAGTTTTAACTATCAGGGAAAGGCCGGGTTTACCTCAGAGGAGCAGGGAGCAATTTTTGATGCTAATATTACGGACATTTTGCACTGCCCGGGCCACAGCGCGCCGCTGATGGAACTAAAGTACAGCAACGGGGAAGTTGGATTGCTGCAGGCCCCCGAAGGAATCAGGGTTGGTGACAAAATACAGTTTGGAAATGAAGTCGAAGTCAAGTCAGGAAATGTTTTGCCACTGAAAAATATTCCGGAGGGAACTTCAATATATAATATTGAGTCCAGCCCGGGAGACGGCGGCAAGTTTGTAAGGTCAAGCGGCACTTTCGCAAGAATAATCACAAAGATGGAAGACGGAATTGTAATTGAGCTGCCGTCGAGCAAGAGAAAAACTTTCCTTCCGGAATGCAGGGCGATTATAGGAATTGTTGCCGGCTCAGGAAGAATAGAAAAGCCGTTCCTAAAAGCAGGAACTAAATTTTACAAAATGAAAGCCAAGAACAAAATGTGGCCAATAGTCTCTGGAACATCAATGAACTCCGTCACACATCCGTTTGGAGGAAGAAGCTCCCATGCAAAGGGTATTCCAACCCAGTCAGCAAGAAACTCGCCGCCTGGAAGAAAGGTTGGAAAGATTGCACCTAAAAGAACGGGCAGGAAGTAAACATGGCAAAGAAAGAATTCACATACAAGGGAAAAACGCTTGAAGAACTCAAGAAAATGAGCATGAACGAATTGGGTCAGCTGCTGGCCTCAAGGCAAAGAAGAAAAATCAAAAGAGGGTTCACAGAGCAGGAGCAGATTTTGCTCAAGAAAGTAAGAACCAACCAGAAAAATATTGAGACTCACTGCAGGGACATGATAATTTTGCCAGAGATGATTGGATTTACAATAAAAATTCACTCGGGAAAAGAATTTGTGCCTTTAATAATTGAATCAGAAATGATTGGTCACTGCCTTGGCGAATTTGTTTCAACGAGGAGAAGGGTCCAGCACAGCGCACCCGGAATCGGAGCAACGCGTTCAAGTGCAAGCTTGTCAGTCAAGTAAAAATAAAATGGTAGGATACACATTCAGGGATTACAACAAAGAGCATATGGCAAGGGCCGTCGGAGTGGCTTTGCCTATTTCATACAAGACAAGCTATGAAATTTGCAATTTTATCAGGCACAAAAATATTGCCGATGCAAAAAAGATTTTGCTGCGGGTCACAGAGCAAAAAGTTGCGGTTCCGTTCAAAAGATTTAATGCTGATTTATCGCACAAGACAAAAATTGGGCCGGGAAGTTACCCGGAAAAAGCCTCGCTGGAACTGATTAAACTGCTTGAAAGCGTCGAGGCAAATGCGCAGTTCAAGGGGCTAAACACTTCAAATTTAATTATTGTTCACATGAGCGCCCACAAGGCAGGAAAGGCCTGGCACTACGGAAGATTTTCAAGAAGAAGAATGAAAAGAACCCACGTTGAAATTTGTGTTGAAGAAAAAACAAAGAAATCAGAAGAAAAACAGGCAAAAGTGAAAAAAGGATGATCGAACGAAAATTTGTAGCGCAGAAAATTAAGGAATTCCAGATTGAGGAGTACATAACGCAAAGCCTCAACAACGTCGGCCACAGCCATACAAAAATGATCAAGACGCCTTTGGGCGAGAAGATAGTTATTTACACCTCAAGGCCAGGGCTGATAGTCGGAAGAAAGGGCCAGAACATCAAGCTGCTGACAAAAACCTTGAAAAGAAAATTCAATCTTGAAAATCCTCAGATAGAAATAAGTGAAGTTGAGAATCCGAGCCTTGATGCGACTATTGTTGCAGAAAAGATTGTTGATGCTCTGGAAAAATTCGGCTCAGAAAAATTCAAGGCAATAGGCCACAAGATAATGACGGAGGTCATGCGCTCAGGCGCTCTTGGAATTGAAATAAGCATAAGCGGAAAAGTTCCAAGCGCAAGGGCAAAATCCTGGAGATTTTACCAGGGCTACCTGAAGAAATGCGGCGACATAGCATTAAGCGTCAGAAAATCGAATGCGCAGGCCCAGCTGAAGACGGGGATTATTGGAGTTAAAGTTTCAATAATGCCCCCTGATTTGAAATTGCCTGATGACATAGAGCTGGTTGATTTTGTAGAAACTAAAGTTGAAGAAGTAAAAGAAGCGCCTGAAGAGCCTAAAGAAGATAAAAAGGCAGACAAGCCAAAGCGGAGAAGCCCGCGGAAAAAGAAAGATGAAAGCCAAGGAACTAAAAGCGATGAGTGAGCTTGATTTGGAAAGCAAATCAATCGAGCTGAAAAAGGAATTGATGAAAGTGAATTCGCAGATTGCGATAGGCACGCTCCCGAAAAGCCCCGGCAAGGTCAAGGAGATGAAGAGAACAATTGCAAAAATACTCACAATCAGAAGGATAAAACAGCAAGGAGGAATAAAAAAGGAATGAGTGAAGTATGCACAATGTGTGGCTTGGTAAAAGAACTATGTGTCTGCGAGACCATAGCCAAGGAAAGCCAGAAAATTTTGGTTTACCTCGAGCGCAAGAAGTTCAACAAAAACTATACAATTGTTGAAGGGATTGACGCAAAGGAAATAGACCTCAAGGATTTGGCAAAAAGGCTTAAGTCAAAGCTTGCGTGCGGCGGCACCATCAAGGGTGGTAAGATCGAGCTGCAGGGCGAGCAAAGGCAGAGAACCAAGAGAATCTTGGTTGAATACGGTTTTGCGCCAACCAGCGTTGAACTGAGATAAAAATTGCAAATAACGGCCCGGCACAAGGCGCTAGGCTCTGTAACCTCCTTAATAAAATCAAAATGGCAAAAACAGAATCAAGAAACATAGGAATCGTTTTGGAAGCCCCAAAGCAGAAGTGCGCTGACATTAACTGCCCATTTCACGGCAAGCTCAGCGTCAGGGGGCGCCAGTTTACAGGCACAGTTATATCTGCAAAAATGAGAAAGACGGCAGTCATAGAATTTGAGAGGCTGAATTTCTTGAAGAAATATGAGAGATATGAAAAGCGAAGAACAAGATTAAAAGTTCATAATCCTGAATGCATCAATGCAAAAGACGGCGACATTGTAGATGTTATAGAATGCAGGCCCCTGAGCAAGACAAAAAACTTTGTGATAATAAAGAATCTCGGCCAGGAAAAAGGATTCAAAGGAAGAATGGAAGCGAGAGAAGCATCAAAAGTAACCAAGCCGGCTAAGGAAGAGCCGAAAGCAGAGGGTGGAAAGTAAATGCAGGCATTAAAATCAAACGTTACAAGGGCGCTGCCGGTATACAGTGAAGTTGAAACCTGCGACAATTCAGGCGCAAAGCGAATCAAAATTTTCACGGTTGTCGGGCTGAAAACCGTCAAGGGAAGAATAGGAAGCTGCGGCGTCGGCGATTTGGTCCAGGCTGCAGTCAAAAGTGGAAAGCCGGACATGAGGAAAACGGTTGTTTATGCAGTCATCGTGAGGCAGAAGAAAGAATACCGAAGGGCAGACGGCATGAGAATAAAATTTGAAGATAATGCGGCAGTCGTTTTGAAAGATGACAAGGGAAACCCAAAAGGGACGATATTCAAGGGCGCAATCGCAAAAGAAGCATGCGAGAGATGGCCTGGAATAGCAAAAATAGCGAGCATAGTGGTTTAATTTACTAAAATGAAAAAATTTTCAGTCGAGTGGAAAAGCAGCACCAAGCCGGGCAAGCAGAGAAAATACAGGTTTAATGCCCCACTCCACATCAGGCAAAAATTTGTCAGCGCCCACCTTTCAAAAGATTTGAGGCAGAAGCTCAAAAAAAGAAATGTGGACCTGAGAAAAGGTGACAAGGTAAAAGTTATGCGCGGCCAGTTCAAAAAGCACGAAGGCAAAGTTGACAGGGTGGATCTAAAAAAGTCGCTTATTTTTGTAAGCGGAGTTGAATCCACAAAAAGAGACGGCACAAAAAGGCCGCTTGCGCTGAACCCCTCAAATTTAATGATTACAGAATTAAATATGGAAGATAAGCAGCGCCAGAAAATCATGGAGAGAAAATAAAATGGGAAAAGATCATTTAGCAAGGCTTGCGGCGCCTAAGACATGGCACATTGACAGGAAGAGCACTACTTTTATCACAAAGCCGGTGCCAGGGCCTCACGGTCTGCAGTCGGGAATGCCTATTAATGTAATCTTAAAGGAAATTTTGAAATATGCATCAACAACCAAAGAAGTCAAAAAAATCCTCAATACAAATGAAGTAAAAGTTGACGGCAAGGCAAGAAAGGATTTCAGGTTTCCGGTCGGGCTTTTTGACACGCTCGAATTCCCAAATATAAGCGAGCAGTTTAGGATTATGCTGAACAAAGGGGGCAGGCTCGAGCTGATCAAAATAAAAAAAGAAGAAGCTTCAGTGAAGCCATGCAAAATAGTCGGAAAGACAATGGTAAAGGGGAAGCTTCAGCTCAATTTGTATGACGGCAAAAATATACTTGCAGGCGCCGGAAATTACAAGGTCGGAGATTCGGTATTACTATCATTGCCTGAGCAGAAAATCAGCAAGCATCTCAAGCTCGACAAGAAATCTTCAATATTCCTGGTTGGCGGAAAGCACGCAGGCGAGATTGGAAACGTTGAAGACATCAAGGAGAACAAGATAATCTACAAAGACTCAGGCGGAAATCTTGTTGAAACGCTAAAGAAATATGCTTTCGTTGTCGGAGATTCAAAGCCGCTTATAACTTTATTATAATAAAATGAACGCAATGAGATCAATCAAAATTGAAAAAGTAACTTTAAACATTGGCGCTGGTAAAGACCAATCCAAGCTGGAGAAAGGGCTGATACTGCTGAATGCAATTGCGCAGGCAACCCCTGTAAAGACAATAACAAACAAGAGAATTCAGGAATGGGGATTAAGGCCGGGATTGCCGATTGGATGCAAGCTTACTTTGAGAAAAGAAAAGGCAGTCAAGATACTTCCAAGGCTGCTTGAGGCAATCGAGCACAAGCTCGCTGCAAGGCAGTTTGACGAGAACGGAAATGTTGCATTTGGAATTCATGAATACATAGAAATCCCCGGAGTCAAGTATGACCCTAAAATAGGAATCATGGGGCTTGAAGTGTGCGTAACCCTTGAAAGGCCCGGTTACAGGATAAAGAGAAGAAGGCTGATGGCAAGAAAAATCCCAACAAGGCACAGAATCAAGAAAGCTGAAGCAATTGAGTTCATGGCAAAAAATTTCAATATATCACTGGAGGAAGAATAAGAATGACATATAGCGATTACCGCAAGGCTTTCAAGCAGCTTAAGGCAAAGCCAATCAAGCTGCAAAAATACATCAAGAATAATGCTCCAAAGCCGAGGAAACACGGGCGGTTCACAACCAAATGCAGAAGATGCGGAAGGCCCGGAGGCCACATCGGAAAATACGGACTGGAATTATGCAGAACATGTTTCAGGGAAGTTGCAGTTTCATTGGGATTCAAAAAATACAGTTAAAGGTGCAAAATGTTAAATGATCCACTAGCAGACGCAATGTCATTGATTTTGAACAACGAGGCAATCGGAAAATCAGACTGCCTGCTGAAGCCGTCTTCAAAACTGATGAAAGAAGTGCTGAAAGTCATGAAAGACAACAGTTACATTGCCGACTTCAAGGAAGTTGAAGACGGAAGGGGAAATTATGTTTTATTGGCTTTGAACGGAGGCATCAACAAATGCGGAGTCATCAAGCCAAGATACAGCGTCAAGAATAACGAATTCGAGAAGTTTGAAAGGAGATTTTTGCCCGCAAAGGATTTTGGAATTTTGTTTGTTTCAACTCCAAAAGGAGTAATGACGCACTACGATGCCAAATCAAAAAAGCTTGGAGGAAAACTGCTGGCTTACTGCTACTAAAATTAAAATGGCTGAATCAAAAAGGAACAGGAACAGGAAATTGAAAATAAGCAGCGAGGTAGAGCTGCCAAAAGGAGTTACTGCGGATTTTGACGGCCAGAATCTTACAATTAAAGGCCCAAAAGGCGAAGTGCAGAGGCTGATGGGCAAGCAGTTGACAGCAAAAGTTGAGGGAAGCAAAATAGTTTTTGAATCAGGAAGGGACACAAAAGAAAATAAATCAATGCTCGGCTCGCTGACTGCCCATGTTAAGAATATTATCAGGGGAGTTGTTGAAAATCACAATTACACATTAAAGATATGCTCGGGCCATTTCCCGATGACAGTTACAGTATCCGACAACAAGCTGCATGTCAAGAACTTTTTGGGAGAGAAAGTTTCAAGGGTTTTGGCTCTAAAGCAGGGTGCTTCGGTAAAAGTTGACGGCGCTTTGATACACGTCAGCAGCGCAAGCAAGGAGCTTGCCGGCCAGGTAAGCGGAGATATAGAGCAGCTTATGAGAAGGCCGGGATTTGACAACCGTGTTTTTCAGGACGGAATTTACATAATAAACAAGGACGGAAAGGAATTGAAATAAAAGAAAATTAACAATTAAAAATGACAAGCGAAGAAAAGTTAGTGGCAGAATTTAATGAGATTCTTAAGGAAATTGAATCTATAGCTAGAGAGTATGAAGAAAGGAGCAAAGGTTGGATACATTCAAATCCAGAACGAAATGAAATGTTGCAAAGAATGAGGGCAAAAGTTGCCGAATTAGAACAAATAAGCATTGATAAGATAAAGCTGCAAAGAGCAATTAACATGATTCTTGAAAAAGTTAGGATGGAAATACAAAAAATACTAGAGCGTACTCAACTATCCGAGACTGAAAAAAAGATAAGAGAATTGTTAGACCGCATGAAAGGTGAGGAATTATGGACTATCCCTTCTTGGTATTTAGGTGGTGGTACTACTAAGGTTGGCTATTGCCAAAGACTTCGAGAATTAAATATAGAAGAAAAAGATCTTATTGAAGTTAATGAGAGGGTAATGGAGCTTATGGATAGATTAGTAAAAGCAGCAGAAAAATTAGAATAATTTTATTATAACTAAAATGGCACAAAATAACATATTGCTAGCTGTAAGAAAAGAAATGAAGGAGCGCAAGCCCGAGTTTATCAGGCAGGACAATCCCAAGAGAATGAAGCTCAATTACAAATGGAGAAAGCCAAAAGGAGTTCATTCAAAGATAAGGCACCATTTCAAAGGCAGAAGGAAAATGCCGTCGCCGGGATACAAGTCTCCGGCAGCCGTTAAAGGGTTGCATTCAACAGGGCTTGAGATGGTAAGAGTTTTTTCAGCTGATGAAGTTTCAAAGATAAAAAAAGATACTCAGGGAATAATTGTACCAAGAACCGCAGGCAGGAAGAAAAAGCTAGAAATTTTGAAAAAAGCAAAGGAGCTGAATGTTCAGGTTTTGAACTTGAACACTGACGAGTCAATCCAGAAGATTGAAAATTTCATGAAATCAAAATCACAAAAAAAGACCCAGGCAAAAAAAGAGGAGAAAAAGCCCGAGGCGAAAGAAAAGCCGAAGGAAAAGCAGGAAGAAAAATTGACTGATGAGCAGCGGAAAGAAGCTGAGAAAAAAGAAAGAGACAAAGTGTTGACACAAAAAAACTAAAATGTTCAGCGTACAAAGAAGGTTGGCAGCAGGCATATTGAAGTGCGGGGAGCACAGGATTAAATTTGACTCTTCAAAGCTTGATGAAATAAAGGAAGCCATTACTAAATCAGATGTAAGGGCTTTGATAAACCAGGGCGCAATCACAAGAAGGAGAGTGCTGAACACATCACGGTTCTGGGCGAGAAAAACAAAGAAACAGAAAATCGCCGGCAAGCAGAAAGGCCACGGCTCAAGAAAAGGCAAAAAAACTGCCAGGCTCCCTGCAAAAAGAGTTTGGATGAACAGAATAAGGCTCCAGAGAAATTTTGTCAAGTCGCTCAGGGACAATAAAATGATATCCACAACAGACTATCACGAGCTTTACATGAAAAGCAAAGGCGGATTTTTCAGGAGCATAAGGCACCTGAAGCTGTACGTGCAGGAGAAGGGGTTGGTGAAAAATGAAAAGAGGTAATATTTTCACAGTCCCTTTTAGAAGGAAAAGGCAGGGAAGGACATACTACAAAAAAAGAATGAGAATACTGCTGTCCAGCAGGCCCAGGTTTGTAGTCAGAAAATCATTAAGGGACATAAAGGCATCAATCGTTGAGTATGGCGTAAAAGGGGATAAAGTAATGCTTACAGTCAGCTCAAAAGCATTAAAAAATTTTGGATGGAAAGGTGACAACGGAAATTTATCCAGCGCTTATCTTGTTGGATTTTTGGCTGGCAAGAAATCGGTTGAAAAAGGAATCAAGGAAGCAATTTTTGATTTGGGCTTCAGCAATTCAATTAGGGGCTCAAGATTGTACGCGGCGCTTGCAGGCGCAATTGACTCGGGGCTTAAAATTCCGTTTGACCAGGAAATCCTGCCTTCCAAAGAAAGAATTTCAGGCGATCACATTGCAAAATATGCGCATTTATTAAAATCCAACAAGGAGAAGTATGAGAAGCAATTTTCAAATTACTTGAAAAGGGGACTTGCTCCGGAAGATGCTGTAAAGCATTTCAATGAGATAAAGGGTAAAATACATGGCTAAGAAAAAAATAGAAGAAAAAGTAAAGGAACAGCCGGAAGCTGAAGAGAAGGCAGAGCAGGCTGCGGTGCCTGACGAGGAGCCTGTAATAGAAACCCCAAAAGAGGGTTTGGCTACGGAGCTCGGGGAAGTCAAAGAGCTCGAGCAGGAAATAGTTGAGGAAGTAAAGAAAAAAGGGGCGTTTGAAAAAGAATCCTGGAAGCCAAGAACATCTCTTGGAGTGCAGGTCAAGAGCGGGGAAGTCACAAGCATTGATTACGCCTTGGACAAACGAATCAAGATACTTGAGCCTGAAATAGTTGAGGCTCTGCTCCAAAATTTACAGACTGATTTGCTGATGGTCGGCCAGGCAAAGGGCAAATTCGGCGGCGGTCAGAAAAGAATTTTCAAGCAGACTCAGAAGAAAACGCAGGAAGGAAACAAGCCGAAATTCGCAACTTTTGCTGTTGTCGGAAATGAAAATGGCTATGTTGGAATCGGCTACGGAAAGTCGAAAGAGACGGTTCCCGCAAGAGAAAAGGCAATCAGGCAGGCAAAACTTAATGTAATAAAAATAAGGAGAGGATGCGGAGACTGGGGATGCGGCTGCGGCGATGCGCATACTGTTCCGTTCAAGGTCACAGGAAAGGCAGGCTCTGTTGTAATTACATTAATACCGGCTCCGAAAGGAACTGGATTGAAAGTGGAAAAAGAATGCCAGAAAATTTTAAAAATGGCAGGAATAAAAGATGTATGGTCAAGAACCGAAGGCCAGACAAGAAGCAAGCTCAATCTGCTGCTTGCATGCTTCAGCGCCCTTCAGCAGCTCATCCAGGTTAAATTAAACGAAAAAAGTGCAAACAATTTGAGTGTCGTAGAAGGAATGTCAAAATTAACCAACTAAAATGGAACAAAAAACAAAAGTTAAGCCGGTTAAAGCGGCACTGGCGCCCGGAAACCTTGCAGCAGTAAGAATCAGGGGGCGCACTATGGTAAGGACTACAATAGTTGACGCAATGAACATGCTGAGGTTGTATAAAAATAATTTTTGCGTTGTGGTTCCTAACACCCCTACTTACTTAGGCATGCTTAAGCAGGCAAAGGATTACATAACCTGGGGAGAGATTGACGATGAAACTTTCAAGCTGCTCGTCGAGAAGCGTGGAGAGGAATTTCACGGGCGGGAGACAGACTCAAAAGAACTGATTAAATACAATGATTATTTTGTTGTTGGCGGTAAAAAACTAAAAAGATACTTCAGGCTGAATTCCCCAAGAAAAGGATTTGGAAGAATAGGCATCAAGCAGTCATTCCAAAGGGGTGGAGCATTGGGATACAGGGGAGCCAAGATAAATGATTTGATTAAGAAGATGGTATAACGCAGCTAATTTAATAAAATCAAATATTTGTGATTAAAATGACAGTAAACAAAAGAAAGAAAAATGACAGGCAGCGCGGCCATAAGACCCACGGCTGGGGCGCTAAGAAAAAGCACCGAGGGAAAGGCCATCAGGGCGGTGCGGGAAACGCGGGCTCCGGAAAAAGGGCAGATTCAAAAAAGCCGAGCTACTGGAAAGACCTGGAATATTTCGGAAAGCACGGGTTTATCAGCAAAACTCCCAAGGTTAAAATCAATGCAGTCAATGTAAGCTATCTTGAGCAGCACCTTACCAGCTTATTGTCGTCAAACCTTGTAAAGAAAGAAGGCGCAGTTTATTCTGTTGAGCTGGAAAAATTGGGATATAACAAGCTGCTCGGCGACGGAACGATTTCAGTGAAGTTCAAGATAACAGCGCCTTACGCATCCAAATCAGCAGTGGAAAAAGTCAAAGAAGCCGGCGGGGAAGTTGTTGGTTTAATTGAGATAAAAGAGCAAATCAAAAAAGAGCAGAAATAAGATTATTATAACCTTAATATAATTTCCAGCAATAATTTTAATAAAACCACAGAACATAATAAAAATCTTATAAAAAACCAAAAATGTCTCTTTGGCAAACAATTATCTCAAACCTTCCGGAAGTTGAAGCTCCGACACAGAAGGCACTTTCTTTTAGGGAGAAGCTGAAATGGACAGCCATTGTTCTGGTCATATTCTTCGTGCTTGGGCTGATGCCTTTATTCGGCCTCGGAACTAATGCGCTTCAGAGATTTGAGACTTTGTCCATAATTCTCGGCGCAGAATTCGGCTCCCTTATTTCATTGGGAATAGGGCCTATTGTTACTGCATCAATTGTTTTGCAGCTGCTGAACGGCTCGGGAATATGGAAATTCAACCTGACAACCCCAGAAGGGAAAAAAAGCTTTCAGGGAACCCAGAAATTTTTGTCGATATTTTTTATAATTTTTGAGAGCTCAATCTACGTGTTTTTGGGCGGATTGGCTCCTGCAGAGCAGTTTAGGGGAACTTCACTGTTCTTTAACCTTGAATTAGTCCTAGTTTTCCAGCTGTTCTTGGGTGGCATGCTGATATTGTTTATGGATGAGGTGGTCAGCAAATGGGGGTTTGGCTCCGGGGTCAGCCTGTTCATCGCAGCTGGTGTCAGCAAATCACTTTTTGTGCAGGCATTCAATTGGCTGCCGGGCCCTGGAGGAGTTGCGGGAGCAACTTATTCATCAGGCGCAGTGCCGGCATTTTTTCAGAGCCTGGTTGCAGGGGACGTAACAACTGCATTGATAATGATATCTGCCATAACATCAACAATACTTGTCTTTGTAATCGCAGTTTATGCCCAGGCAATGAAAGTTGAGATTCCGCTTTCATTTGGAATGGTAAGGGGGCACGGAATACGTTGGCCTTTGTCTTTTATGTACACGTCAAACATCCCAGTCATACTCGTCGCTGCTCTCATTGCAAATTTCCAGCTGTGGGGCAGGCTGCTGCAGAATACGGGCCATGCATGGCTTGGAACTTTCAGCACTTCCACCGGCAGCCCAATTTCGGGATTTGTATACTGGCTTCAGGGGCCTGATGTTGTGAGAAGCGTAATCCAGCAGCACACGATTTTTATTGGAGCTGCGCCATACCTTCAGGCATTATTTTACATGTTTTTCTTCATAGTCGGCAGCGTGATTTTCAGCATCTTTTGGGTGCAGACTTCCGGAATGGATGCTCGGTCGCAGGCGCAGCAGATGATTTCAAGCGGCCTTCAGATTCCGGGCTTCAGAAAAGACGAGAGAGTGCTTGAAAGGTTATTGAGCAGATATATCCTGCCCTTGACAATCATGGGTGGCATCACCGTCGGATTTTTGGCAGCGCTTGCCGATTTGACAGGATCATTGAGCAGAGGCACCGGCATTTTGCTTACCGTAATGATAGTCTATAAATTATACGAGGACATCGCGCGCCAGCACATGATGGACATGAATCCTATGTTAAGAAAATTCATGGGCGGCTAAGTTATTAGATATATTCATATAGTTCGTTGCACCATCAAATTCAATATTAATGGGTGGCTGGAGGGCAACTGTAAACACATCTCGTGCTACCGGCAATTCCCTCCGTCATGAAAATAAAATAAATTAAAAAAATAAATAATTTTAAAATATGGCATACTACGATTTTTTAAACATTGTTTTCGCGCCTTTGCTCAGCCTTCCTCTATGGCTGGCTATAATTATCCTTTCCCTTATCATTTCTGTGCTTGTTATAGTTATTACAAAATACACAACCAATCAGACGCTGATGAAAGAGCTCAAAGACCAGCTTAAAGACCATCAGAAGCAAATAAAGGAATCAAAAAGCAATCCTTCCAAGGCAATGGAGCTTCAAAAAAAAGCCATGGAGGTCAATATGAAATACATGTCTCATTCCCTGAGGCCGACTTTAATAACTTTTATTCCGATAATCCTGATTTTTGGCTGGATGAGTGCCGTTTTTGCTTTTGAAAGCATTCATCCCCAGCAGCAGTTCACAGTTACCACATTTTTTGACAAGAATTCGATTGGGCAGGCTGAGCTGAATGCTCCAGAAGAGTTGGAAGTAATTGGAAATAAAAATCAAACCATACAGGGCGGAAAGGCAACATGGGCGCTGAAGGGAACCGAAGAAGGGGAATATTCGTTTGACATTGCTTATAACGGAGAAACTCAGCAGCACAGCGTTTTGATAACCAGCACAAATAAATACATTCCATCAGTTAAAAAGACAAGCGGGATGATAAAATCAATCCAGATTAATTACAAGAAATTGGTTGTAATCCCGATAGGGTTCAGGGACTGGCTTGGATGGCTCGGAGTCTATATATGGTCATCAATAATATTCACAATGGGATTAAGAAAAATTATGAAAGTCTATTAGCTGCATACTCCTATCTTGTCAACCTTGATTGCATTCTTAAGGCACGGTTCCAGCGTGTCGCTTTTGACTTTTGGAATAAACTGGACATTCTTTATGCTGCCATAGGCTGTTGAATCGTAAGTGACTTCTTTTCCTTTTCTCTCAAACAAAGCGCCTTTTTTTATTGTTATGTCGTCCAAATCAGAAAGTTTTGTCCCCTTGTCACCTGTGATCCAGATAGCCAGCCCGTTTATGTCTGATTCCCCGATATTGTCAATGATGAAGTTTATGTAGCTGTTGGCCCCAAAGCCGCCATAGCAGATCTCAGCGCCGTCTATGTTCCTTATCTTTATTTCAACCCTGCTGCACTTGTCGGAGGATTTTCCCAGGCTAAGGTTTAATCCCCAGTTCATTACCACGGAGCCTAAGGCGACTGCAAATGCAATCAGCAGAATCGTAGCTATCAGCGGAGATACCCCTTTTTTTGAGCTAAAAAATTCTAGCATATTCTTGAAACTTATTTTAATACAGCTATTTAAAGATGTCGAAAATGCAATCGTTCACCATATTTACTTAAAATTATAATAAACTTAAGCGGAAAATCATTAAATAAATTTTCAAAAACCTTTATAAACAGGCATTCTTTCCAAAGAGCCATGCCAGCACGAAGATTAAGGTCAAGGAGCCTGAGAAAAGTTTTTGTTAAAGTCCCGGGCGGAAATACTAAGCTGCACTACAAGAAGCAGAAGCCGCAGCCCGCAAAATGCGGAAATTGCGGAACAAACCTTAAGGGTGTTCCTAGGGAATTCCCGTTCAGGATGAGGAAAATGCCGAAGACATTCAAAAGGCCAGAGCGCCCATACGGCGGAGTCCTATGCAGCAGGTGCATGAGGGCTAAGATACTGGAAAAAATAAGGCAGTAAATTATTTTAAGCATCTAATTCATAAAGAAACAAAACAAAAAAATCACTTAAGTGGATTGGCGACAACCACCATTCTAAAAGTGATTGGAGGATATAAAATGATAGAAATTGGAAGAGTTATTGTTAAGCTGGCGGGAAGGGATGCCGGCAGGAAAGGATTGATCATAGACATTCTGGATGACAAGTTCGTTTTGATTGACGGCGAAACAAGAAGGAGAAAGTGCAACATACTCCACCTGGAGCCATTGGCTCAGGTTGTAACGGTCAAGAAGAATGCTTCTCATGAGGAAGTTGCAAAAGCCTTGAAAGAGATTGGAGTCGAAGCGCGCGAGACTAAGCCAAAGCCAAAATCACAGAAGCCAAGGACGAAAAGAAAAACTCCCGAGCAGCTGCGGGAGCAGAAGCAGGAAAAGAAAAAATCCGCAGGCTTGTTCAAGTCAAAAAAGGCCGAAGCTAAGCAGGAAGTAACTTTGGAAGAGAAAGCTGGATTAAAAGAAGAGAAAGCAGAAGCAAAGCCCGCTGAGAAGAAAGAATCAAAGCCCAAAGCCAAGAAAGCATCTGTGAAAAAAGAAAAATAAAAATTTGGTTTGATTTTTATTTTAATCTTTTTTTTGATTATTACTTCTTTTTTTTCTTTTTTGCGATTTTCATAAAAATATTAATTGGCATTCTGATTTATTAATCTAACGTCCAGTGCTAATCATAATTGGACAAAAATGTCTTGAATCGGACATTTCTTTACAACAGCAGAAATTCTAGCTTTTATTTTCGTTGCTCTTATTTTTCCCCATTACTTCAAACAGCTCCGTCAGATTCAATTCCAACGCAGCAACAGGCAGGTCTAATCCCCAGTTCTCAAGGACTTTTGGTGAAATCTCTCCCAGATAGGCAACTTTCTTCCCTTTTACAATTGCCCTTCCAACCCGACCTGAGATAAATGAGCTGTGCTCCGTTTCTTCAATGTCGTATTTCAATCCAAATAATTTCATTATCAAGTCAAGCGCCTGCCTCGCTTCTGTGTAATTCGTGTCTTCGGATGAGGAAGCAATTGCAATCCTGTGGAATTCTTCTATTTTCTCGCCTTTCCTCACATTCACCAATCCTTCCTCAAAAATTTTCTGCGGGAAAGTTACATGCTTGTTTTTTGAAAACACTTCTATAAGATTTGGCAGAACCCAGCTCCTCACTACAGAGTAAGTCTCTGACATGTACTCTGCAATCTCAACAGTTCCTGTATCTTCAGTGTTCATTTTGTTATACAAATAATCTTTATTCGTCAAAACAGCGCTTACTATTTCCTGATAGCCAAGGCCGGCAGCAATTTCCCTTACTCTGTCAATAAATTCATTTAATTTCAGCCCGGAGCCGATTGTATAGGTTGCCAGCGGGGCATCTTTTATTTTTTCAAATCCGTACATTATGCCTATGTCTTCTATGACATCATAAGGATGCAGGATATCTCCCCTGTATGGTGCAATTGAAATTTTGTAATCCTTGAAATCATACTGCGCTTTTTCAGCAAGATTTTTCACTTCGCTTTCCTTTAATTCCAGCCCAAACAGTTTCTTAATCTGCTCATTTTTTATTGCAATCGTTTCTTTTTCAAAATTCGGAACTATAACTTTTCTGTCCGGATACTTTACTTCAACAGAATAAATCTGGAAGCCTCTGTCTGACAATGCATAGGAAAAAATATTTGCAGCCAAGCTTACAGCTTCCTCGTCAGTTCCGGTCGCTTCAAAGAAAATATCCTCATCTCCGATTTCAAGCTTTCCGGTGAAATTTGAATTAATAATGGGAATGAAGCTCAAAACTTCGTTTTTATCATCCATCAGGATAGGATATTTGTCAAAATCCTGAAGCGTGAAAGCATAATCCTTTCCTTTCGGATGTTCCGCTAAAATTTCTTTCAAATTCATCTTGACTTTAAATTCAAGCGGAATAAATTCAACCGAATCCGGCTCAGCGGCCTTGAAATGCAGCGGAAAAGTTATTCTCTTGTACGAATACAATCCAATGGAAACTTTTTGCCTTCTTCTCCCATAGCTTTCGCAGAATTTTTCCTGCAGCTGGATTATCTGCTTCAGCAGATAGTCATTCATTTTTTTTCCTTTTGCTGCAAAGCAGGCAATGAAAGGCCTGATTTTTGCTACAGATTTGTCAACGACAACCTGATAATCTCCTTTATGAAGCTTGATTTCCGGAACGCCTTTTTGAATTTCAAGGATTCCTTTAACCAAGCGGGCAAATCCTTCAGCGGACCACAAATAAGGCAGGTTTGTGTCGTCAAAATTCATCTTTAGTTCATCAGCTTCCTCATCATGGCCCTCAACTTCCGCTTTCCCGTACTGCGCAAGCTCATGTACTTCCTCAGCGCTTAGTTTTTTGCCTACAAGATGCTGCAAATCCTTTAATGAAAATGTTATTGTTGGCATTTTATTCAATACTTTTTTTGATATCTTTCCTAAACTCTTCAATTTCATTTATATTAATCTCAGGAAACAATCCGGAATAGCTGCACTTTTCGCATTTTTCCGCGGACGGCATCAGCATATCAATAAAATTTGACCTGACCGGCAAATCTATGCTTCCGCATTTCGGGCAGATTTTTATGAACTCTTCTTTGTTTTTCATCTAAATTATCCTGGCGTTCCTCAAAACTTCCAAATCATGTGAAAATAAATGGCGAATATCCTTTATTCCCAATTTGAACATTGCTAATCTGTCTAACCCGACTCCCCATGCGATTACAGGAACTTCCCTTCCAATCAGCGCCTTAACCATCTCAGGCCTGAAAATTCCGGAGCCGCCTAGCTCAATCCATCCTAAGTCGGGATGCTTCACCATCAGCTGCGCGCTTGGCTCTGTAAATGGAAAATAGCTCGGAATAATTTTTATTTCATTGGTATCGGCAAACTCCTCGGCAAACATCCTGAGCATGGACTTCAAATGCCCGAAGTTAATCCCTTCCTCAATCACAAACCCGCCAACCTGGTTAAAGTCAGCAAGATGGGTTGCATCAACAACATCGTACCTGAAGCACCTTGAAATCTGAAAATATTTTCCGGGAATCTGTAGCTCTTTTGAAGCCAGTGTTCTTGCAGAAATAGAAGTGTCATGGGTTCTCAATATGTTTCTGTGCGTCCTCTTGACATCAAAATCATATCTCCATCCCCTTGAGCCGGTCCCAAGCCCATTTTCATGGGCAGCCTTGACATTCTTAACTTTATCCTCAGGCAAATCCTTTAAATACTTCGGCTCTTTGATGTGGTATCCCTGATGGATGTCCCTTGCCGAATGGAACTGAGGCATGAACAGCGCATCCATATCCCAGAAATCGGTCTCCACAATGGGCCCGTCCATTTCCCTGAACCCGAGATTTATGAATTTCTGCCTTACCTCGTCCAAAAATCTCCTGTAGTGCTGCTTTCTTCCGGCGAAAATAGATGGAACATTAACTTTGACGTCAAATCTCCTGAATTTTTTTCCTTTCCACGCTCCTGATTTTATCAGCGAAGTAGTTACCCTTTCTATCAGGTCTTCGTCAAATTTTTCTTTCAGAAGTTTTTTTCCTGTCTCTGTCAGTTCGGCTTCAACTACATTCTTTTGCTCTATTTTTACAATTTTTTTCCTTTTCTTAAGATTATCAAGCACGAATTTTTCTTCAGCGTTTAGGGAGATTAGCTCCTTTGGAAACTCCTCCTTCAGGAACTGCTCTTCAGGAAACCCTTTTTTCAATAAATGTTTTCCCTGGTCTGTTATATAAATTATGATTTCTTTTTCCTTTTTTATTTCAATAGCGGCTTTTGATTTTAATACGCCCAAAGAAATTGTCAGCTCTTCACTGCTCAGCTTCGTCTTTTTCCCCAATTCGCTTAATGGGTATTCCCTGTCAAGCGCTTCAAGAAAAATTCTTTCCGGCAGGCCGTATTTTTTGTATTTCAGGCCGTTTTCATCTAGTGAGACAATTTCTTTCTGCGCTTCTTTTATCTTCGCAATGTTCTTGTTTTGGAGCCACTGCAGGGCGCGCATGACCTCAACTTCTTTTAATCCGGTCACTTTCATTATCTCATGAAAAGCCGTGAAATTATCAAGGACTCTTGCAACTTTCCTTTCAGCAGGATTCAGGCTCTCGGATAGTCTTTTTATCTCCATTTTGGTAAAATCAGTGCAGCTCAAGCTGCATGTAATGCGTAACCAGTTCACAGACTTCGTCAGGAGAAAGGCTTGAAGTGTCAATAGTGTAATCAGCGGATTTTTTGTACTTGGTCTCGCGTTCCTGGAAAAATTCCTTCACTTCATCGGCATAATCATAGCTGTCAGCCGGGTTTTTGCTCTTCAGCCTGTGCTCTATTGTCCTTAAATCAGCTGTTAAAAGTATGAGAATGGAATTTTTTTTTAGGCTTATCACGTTCTCATTTCTCATCACAATGTCGCCGCTTATGTCAAAAATGCAGTCATCAAAATCACCCAGCTTTTCCATAATCTCGGATTCGATTTCCCTGAATTTTTCCCAGCCGTATTTCTTGACGTATTTTTGCACGCTGCCCGTCTTTTTGAGTATCTCTTCTTCCGTGAGTACAAGCTGCTTGTTGAGCTTTCTGGCCAGAATCCTACATACCGTTGTCTTGCCAGTTCCCCTGAAACCCATTATTGCGATATTCATCTTTTTGAAGCCATAAACTTTACCTTTTATTTATGCTTTTTGCTGATTATGGCTGCATCGGGCAAAAATAGTGGGATTAGCTACGAAAACAGCCAATCAAAGTCTAAAGTAAGAGAAAAGAGTAGTATAATTTGAAAATAATCTGTAGAAAGTGTATCCGATTCTCGCCATTAAATTTGTCACTCTGTTCATTTTCCGCTTTCTAAAATGCATTTGTATTTAAGCCTTTGTATTCTGATTAAATTTTTGGTTAATATAAGAAAAACCAAAATTCAATCCTTTAACTTAAATGTATCTCAACAACGTCTTTGTCCTGCAGAACGTGGTCTAATCGCCTCACTGGCATCCCATCAAAACGAGCAGATTTCCCGAAAATTCTTGCGTACCTGAATTTGGAAATGAAATCCTTGTGAAGCTTCAGGCAGAAATCC
>Ga0209211_10000569_pt1 | contig 74932 bp, 72 predicted proteins | sample RifGroA2_FD_183992 | JGI IMG/M metagenome (GOLD analysis project Ga0209211, IMG submission 183992) | Groundwater microbial communities from Rifle, Colorado, USA - Groundwater A2 (SPAdes) (version 2) | ecosystem: Environmental > Aquatic > Deep subsurface > Groundwater | place: Rifle, Colorado... | reverse complement strand
GAATTGGGTTTGGGCAAGATAAAATGGAGGTTAATAAAATAAAAGCAAAATATTTTGAATTAGAAGATGCCGACACAGGTGACGCTTATTGCGTAAAGATTAGAAACGGCGAATGGAATAAGACAAATAAACCACTTGGAAGCGAAGCTTCCAAGTGGAGAGGTTAATTGGTTTCGTGGACGGCTTATGCAAAACTCGGCAATTCTTAGGGGTTGAGGAAGAATCATACGCTGGAAATTAAAAGATTGATGTGTTAATATGCGAATATATGAAATGTCCAAACATAATACAATTTTTTATACAGACAGCAGAAGAGGGCGGATATATTGCTCAAGCAGTCGGTTTTTCTATCTACACGCAAGGAGACACTTTGGATGAAACAGTTCGTAACATCAAAGAAGCGACAGATTGTCATTTTGGAAAAAAAGAAGACTGCGTGAGAGCCTTGCCGATTATTGTTAATTTTGCATTGCCTGCGACCGTGTAATCCGTTGTCCGTATGTATGCCTAAACTTAAACAATTTTCAGGAAAAGAAATTGTTAGAATTTTTGAAAAACATGGTTTTGAGATTAGACACACGGTTGGAAGCCATGTTCGGTTGACTCTAAAGCCAAATAATCCACTTGGAGGCTTCGCCTCCAAGTGGATTATTTGGCTTTTATTTTTTTTAGTTTATAATTTAAGTAATGCAATTGTTTGGGAAAAACAAAATTGATAAAAAGGTTTTAATCTTGGATATTGGCGGAGCCTCGGCTGGTTCCGCCGTGGCGGTTTTTGATAAAAGCGGGGAGGCAAAAATAATTTCATACGCGAGGAAGCCGGTGAATTTTCTTTTTGACGTTAATTTGGATGCTTCTTTAAGATGCGCTTTAAACACTATAACCAAACTGCTTGAAAGGTCTCACCAAGAAGTGGTGGTTTCCACCGAGATTGGCAATATAGATTATGTCATGTGCGTATTTTCTTCGCCTTGGTTCGTGTCGCAAACAAAAGAAGTTTTAAAGACGGAGAAAGAATCATTTGAGGTAACAGATGATGTGTTGGTGAAATTGCTTGAAGAAGAAGGGAAAGTTTTTAAGGAAAAACACCCTTTATTTTTCGGCAATAATAAGGGAGAAAGTGTAGAAATTTTGGAACATAATTTCATGAAAGTGGAATTAAACGGCTATCACACCGATCAATCGATCGGGAAGAAAGCAAAAACGCTCAAATCCTATCTCTATCTAAGTTTGGGGTTGAGAAACGCTGTGGATAAATTTAAGAAAGAAATAAGCAAGTTTTTCCCTAACGTTCCGATTTATTTTAAAACGGCGCCTTACGTAACTTTTGGTTCTCTCTATTCAATAACAAATATCGGCACCGGCTTTTGCGTGGTAAATACGGGCGGAGAAACAACAGACCTTTATGTGGTAAGAGACAGTTACGTGGATGAGACGATTACTTTTCCGCGCGGAGTAAACAGTTTTTACAGATCTTTATCTAAAGAATTTAATATTACGCCACGAGAGGCTGTCTCAATGTTTGCTTCCGTTTTAAGAGGTCATAGGCTGGAATCGGATTATGAAAAAGTTAAAATGATTTTAGACAAGGCGTTGTTGGAATGGGCTGATTTTTTTGAAAAAGCGCTCAAGCAAGCTTCTGAGACAAAACCGCTGCCGATCGGCATGTTTCTCATGAGCAGCGATATTATGAGTTCATTTTTCAAAGAAGCGGTTGAGCAGAAACATCTTGCTTACTACACGGAAATTGGCAAGCCTTTTAAAGTGGCGGATATAAACGCCAAATGGTTTATGCCACATATGCCGATTAAAAAAGATAGCAATGGAAAGGGAATAGAAAGCGATGATACGCTCATGATGGAATTATTTTTTGCCAAAAAATTTTTTTAGGGTTATAATTACATAAACAATTTTAAGATAATCTTTTAGGCTTATGCATAAAAAAATAATCAAAGATATTTTTATAAGAGATAAAGAGTCGGAATCTTTACAAGAGGAGCTGAAAACAATGGAAAAAACAAAAAAAAGTCTAATGTTTAAGTTTTTAATAATCACTGTCGCGGCTGTTATTATCGCGTCAGCCGGCTTTGTAATGCTAAACAAGGTATCTTTGGCCACGGTGGAAATAACCCCGTATCAAGAGATAGTGGAGATAGATTCCAGAATTATCGCTGTCGGATCTTCTGATAAGGGTTACGATGGTTTGGTTTTTGAAACGGTCAACGCTGACGCGGATGATACTAAAACCATAGTAGCTACCGGCTTCTCCGCTGATGGCGAAAAGGCTAACGGTAAAATAACGGTTTACAACAAATACAGTTCCAACTCTTTAAGACTTATAGCAAACACCAGATTTGAAACTCCCGAGGGAAAGATTTACAGGATTAAAAATCCAGTAACCGTACCAGGCATGGGATCCGTGGAAGTTACCGTTTATGCCGATGGCGCCGGAAGCGCTTACAACATAGGTCTTACCGATTTTACCATTCCCGGTTTGAAAGATACTCCGATGTATAAAGATATTTACGCCAGATCTAAGACAGAAATAACCGGCGGTTCTGATGGTAATACGAGAATAGTCAAGAGTGATGACATAGAAAAGGCCAGAGCGGAAGCCAAGACTTCCGTAAACAGAGCTTTAGCCTCCGTGTTGATGAGCAAGAAACCGGAAGGATATGTATTTCTCAATGACGCCATGAAGATTGACTATGTGGAGAGCTCAAACAATCCAAAGGCCGGTAGTGGGTCAGATAAAGCCACGTTTAAAATAAAGGGCTTGGCAGCAGGCTTCTTGTTCAACAATGAATCTCTTTCAAATGAGCTGGTGGAAGATAATAAAAGAAGCTCAAGAAAGCCAATAGGCGATAGCGGCGATGTTTATATCGCCAATCTTGAAGACCTTGAATTTAAAGTCCTTTCTTATGATGAGACAGATGGGAAATTAAGATTTAGCGTAAAGGGAGACGCTTTAGTAGTGTGGAATGTGGATGAAGATATGGTTAAGAGCGACCTTACAAAGGCTAAAAAGAACAATTATAACGATATTTTTCAAAAATACGCCAATATTGAAAAAGCCAATATTATTCTTAGTCCATCATGGTGGAAAAAGATTCCGAAAGACAAAAATCATATAGAAATAAAGCAAATAATAGGCGGAGTTGACAATTCTAACGGGTCTGCTAGTATTGACGAGTAACTTAAATGGCAGGAAGGTCCGAAAATGTAACTAGCGGAATAGTCGTTGAAGCGTTGCCAAATGCAACGTTTCGCGTTCGTTTGGATAATAATGAAAGAGAGATTATTGGCCACTTATCCGGCAAAATGAGATTGCACAGGATTAAAGTTTTCGTAGGCGACAAGGTCACATTAGAAATGGCCGGCGAGAATGACACAAAGGGCAGGATAACCCGCAGAGGTTAAAAGATTATGAAAATAAGAGCATCAGTAAAAAAAATTTGTAAGGATTGCAAAACGGTCAAGAGAAGCGGTCGCCTTTATAATATTTGCAAAAAAGTGCCTAAGCACAAGCAAAGGCAAGGATAAAACATGGGAAAAAAAAGAATTATAAAAAAAGGAGGATCGGCTGAGGGCGGCAAAGGCGCCGCGGCAAGCAAAGCGCCGAAAAAGAAATTATCCACCGGCATCTTGCATGTGCAGTCAACTTACAATAACGTATTGGTAACTTTGACTGATTCAAGCGGCGGAGTGGTTTGCTGGTCCACCAGCGGCAGCCTCGGCTTTAAGGGAGCCAAGAAGGGCACGCCTTTCGCGGCCGCGAAGGTGGCGGAAAATGTTGCCGAGAAAGCTAACACCATGGGTATAAAAGATGTGGATGTGGTGGTTAAGGGAGTTGGCGCCGGCAGAGAGTCTGCCATAAGAACTTTCAATTCAAAGGGTATAGAGATTAAATCCATAAAGGATACTACCCCTGTTCCGCACAATGGTCCCAAGCCGCCTAAACCAAGAAGAGTATAAAGTTTATATATTATATTTATAAAATTATGAGAATCGCAGGTACAAATATTCCGGAAAACAAAAGAGTGGTCATTGCTCTAACATATATTTTTGGTATTGGCAAAACAAAGTCGGAAGAGATTTTGGCAGAAACTAAAGTTTCTCCCGACAAGAGAGTGAAGGATCTTACCGAAGATGAGCAAAACGCCATAAGAGAATTGGCCGAGAAAAATAGGATAGAAGAAGATTTAAGAAGAGAGATTTCTTCAAATATAAAGAGATTGAAAGATATTAAAGCATACAGAGGCTCCAGACACGCGAGAAGATTGCCTACCAGAGGCCAGAGAACAAAGACCAACTCCAGAACTCTAAGAGGAAACGTAAGAGTAACTATGGGTAGCGGCAAGAGAAAGCTTGAAAAGACATAAAGTTTATCTAGTTCGTTAAGTCTAAGGGTTTATCAGATTCGTCAAGTTCATCAAGTTTGTAAAATGTTAAAACATAAATGTAAAAAATGCAGAAGACAAGGTTCCAAACTTTTTCTAAAAGGAGAGAGGTGTCTTACTTCAAAATGTGCCGTAGCCAGAAAGCCTTATGTGCCGGGCTCCGCGCCTAAATCAGGCGGCAGAAGAAAGGCTGTTTCAGAGTACAGCACCAAGCTTAAAGAAAACCAGAAAAACAAATTTGGTTACGCTCTTAGGGGTACGCAGTATAAGAATTATATGAAGGAAGCGATGGAGAAAGCCGGCGGCGGAGACGTAAAAAACAAACTTTTTGAGATTTTAGAATCAAGACTTGATAACGTGGTTTTTAGAATGGGCTTCGCGCCTTCAAGATTTGCCGCCAAGCAAATGGTTGGTCATGGTCATATTACCGTAAACGACAGAAAGACGGATATTCCATCAAGAAGAATCAAGATTGGCGATAAAATAGCCATTAGGCCGCAATCTGCCGATAAGATTATCTTTAAAGATTTGGATATTAAGCTTAAGAAACAAGAAGCTCCGACTTGGATTAGAATGGATAAAGATAATAAAGAAGGAATTATTGTCGGAGCGCCTTTGCGCGGAGATGTCGTTTAACGTATTTTATAAATTTTATAAAAGTGATTAGTAAATAATTTTAATAATATGGATTACACAATTATAGTCCCATCAAAACCGTCAGTAGTAAAAGAAACTGGAAATCTCGGTGTTTATGAGATAGAAGGTCTTTATGCCGGCTATGGTCACACGCTGGGTAATTCTTTAAGAAGAATCATCTTGTCTTCCATTCCCGGAGCGGCCATCACTGCCGTAAAAATAGACGGAACTTCGCATGAATTTTCAAAGATCCCCGGTATCAAGGAGGATGTAATCACTATCCTCTTAAATCTTAAAAAAGTCAGACTCAAGATGAACACTGATGATAAGCAAGTTTTGGAGATAGACGTGAAGGGTCAGAAAGATGTTAGCGCCGGTGATATAAAGGCTTCCGGCCAAGTGGAGATAATGAATCCCGATCAACATATTGCCAAGCTTACCGCCAAAGATTCCAAACTTAAAATAGAAATAACCATTGAGAAAGGGCTTGGCTATATGTCCAGAGAAGATTTGCATAAAAACAAAGTGGATGTGGGCTCTATTGTACTTGACGCCATCTTTACTCCGGTTAAGAAGGTAAGCTATGAGGTTGAGAATATGCGCGTTGGCGATAGGACGGATTACAATCGTTTGAGATTTGCCATAGAAACGGATGGTTCCATTACTCCCAAAGAAGCGCTTGAGAAATCAATAGAAACAATGATAAAACAGCTCAAAGCCATAATCGGTTTTAAAGAGGAAATAATAATTCCGAAGAAAGCCATGATGCCAACCGAAGATGAAGATGAATCAGATATTGAAGATAAGAGCGACGACATAGGCAGTAAAGAAATTTTAAAAACAAGAGTGGAAGATCTTGAGCTTTCTTCGCGCACGGTAAATGCTCTTACCGGCGCCGGAATAAGAACGATTGGCGGTTTGGTGAGAAAGAAAGAATCAGACCTTTTGGAAATAGAAGGTATTGGCGCCAAGGTTGTTCAAGAGATACGAGACGCTTTGGGCGGGCTAGGACAAGCATTAAAAGAATAAAACAATTATTTGCATAATTATTATTAACCATGAAGCACGCAAAAAAAGGCAGAAAATTCGGCCGAGAAAGAGATCAAAGAAAGGCTCTTATGAAGTCATTGGCTTTTAATCTTGTGAAAGACGAAAAGATAAAAACAACTGAAGCGAAAGCCAAAGAATTAAGGCCGGCGATTGAGAAAATTATCACCAAGGCCAAGACGGATAATCTTGCCAATAGAAGGCTTGTCTCAAACAGAATAGGACAGATTGCGGCTAAAAAGATTTTTGATAAAATCGCTCCAAAGTACAAAGATAGAAATGGCGGTTATACAAGAATTATTAAAATGGCGCCAAGAAAAAGCGATGCCAGCAGGATGGCTATTATAGAATTTGTATAAATTTATGAAAGAATATAAAATAGACGCGAAAAATAAATCACTGGGCAGAGTCGCTTCAGAAGCGGCAAAGGCTTTACGCGGCAAAAATGAAGCCGACTTTAAAGATAACGTCGCGCCGGACATTAAGGTGATGGTTTCCAACGTGAATGATCTTAAAATCACCGGCTTGAAAATGGACCAGAAAATATATAAAAGATATTCAGGATACCCGGGCGGACTCAAAGAAATGGTGATGTCTAAAGTGGTAGAGAAAAAAGGCAAAGCCTATATTTTTGAGAAAGCGGTTAAAGGCATGTTGCCGAAAAATAAACTTCAGAAACAGATGATGAAAAATTTAATAATCAGTTAACATGACGACAAAAGACACAAAAACAAAAGAAAAATATTTTGAGGCTGTAGGCAGGAGAAAAACTTCCGTGGCCAGAGTGAGACTTTTCGGCAAAGAAAAAGGCAAAATTACCGTAAACGAAAGAGCCTTTGAAGAATATTTTCCCACGAAAGAATTGCAGGGAGCTGTTTTGGAAGCTTTTGATAAGGCCGGTTTGTCCGGAAAGTTCGCTGCTACTGTTAAAATAAACGGCGGCGGCATTCATTCTCAAGCCGAAGCGTTAAGGCATGCTATTAGCAGGGCGCTTCTTAAGTTTGATATTCAGACGCGTTCAACGCTCAAGAAGGCCGGTCTTTTGACCAGAGATCCTAGAGCTAAAGAGAGAAGAAAGTTCGGACTCAAGAAAGCCAGAAAGGCCCCGCAATGGAGCAAGCGTTAAAGATTATAGGTATAAAGGTCTTGTATTAAAATATTAAAAATTTAAAAATAAAAAATGATAAAGAAATTTATAATTTTATTTTTGGTTGCCGCGCTCTTTGCCCCGGTTTTTGTCGGTGCCGAAGAAAGTGGCGCAACGAGTGATGCAGTCATAACGGAACAAGATGTTCGTCAAGAAATGGAGCATGAAGTGGAAATAGAAGATGATGAAGGAGAGGAAGAAGCTACCGAAGAAGATATTGCCGATGATGATAGCGCGTCAGATGTTGATGCTGAAAACAAGGCGACGAGAGAGGAGATAAAGCAAATAAGTGAAGAGACCAGAGAGGCGGCCGTCAGTGGCGATACCGAGGCTCTTGAAGAACTAAAAGAGAAAAGAAGACAGCTTTTGGAAGATGCTAAAGTAAAGAGAGAAGAGATTAAAGAGAGAATAGAGGCGGTAAGAGAAGAGGCTAAACAAAAGATTGAGTCCAAAAGAGAAGAGCTTAAGCAGCAATTGGAAAAAATCAGCGATGAGAAAAAGAAAGAAATAGTAGAGAAGCTTGATGCTAAAATAGATGAGTTAAACAAAGAGAATACGGATAGACTCCTTGCGTTTTTGGAAAGAATAGAAAATGTTTTAAACAGAATTATAGACAGAGCAAATACCTTGGAGGCAAGCGGAAGCGATGTTTCGGCGGTAAAAGCAGCGATTGAGAGCGCTAAGAGCGCCATAGAAAGCAGCAAGTCGGCTATTGAAGCGCAGGCTGCCAAGATTTATGAAATTACAATAAGCGCGGAAGAAAACTTAAGAATGGATGTAGGCAGTGTAATGAGCCAAATGAGGAGTAACTTAAGCGATGCTAAAGACACGGTCAAGGTCGCTCAAGACGCGATTAAAGATGCCTCCAGCAAGCTTAAAGAGATTGTCACGCCCCCAGTCTCAGAAGAAGATGAGAGCGAATCATAATGATTAAAAAATAAAAGCAAAAAGAAAAATGAAAAAATTTATTATAATAATCATCATAGTTGCGATTGCCATAGCGGGCTTTATCATGCTCTCTTCGGATGAGCAACCGGTTAATGATTCCGCTGACATGGAGCAGCAAATTCCGCGAAACGATACTGCAGATAAGATAATAAGCGACTTGGATGAAATAGACACGGCTGATATTGAGGCCGAGCTTGATTCAGAGTTTAACGCCATAGACGCGGAACTCCTGAATTTATAAAAGAAGACAGCAGAGAAAGCAAAAACATCTCATTTCCAAAAGGGATGTTTTTGCTTGTAAATTCAAAAAAACCCAAAAACCTTTATTTTTCAAGGTTAAAATGCACCAAGGTTTAACCTTGGTGCATTCGGCAATATGGTTGTTTTTTAGCAAAAAAAATGATAAAATGTAAAAACATGGAAAAAGACAATAATTTGCAAGAAGATATTGTTATTGAAGAAGATGTTGATAATGCGGCCGCTTCAATTAAGAATATAAAAGAAAAACTCAAGAAATGCGAAACGGAAAGAATGGAGTATCTCACCGGCTGGCAATTAGCCAAAGCCGATTTCGTAAACGCCAGAAAAGACGATGAGACTAAGAAGACCGAGTTTATTAAATTTGCCGAAGCTGGCTTTGCTTTAGAGTTGCTTGAACTTGCCGACAGCTTTGATCGACTTTTTGCCAATGAAGATTCGCTGGCAAAATTGGATGAGAATTGGCGGCAGGGGTTTGAAGCTTTGCGCGGTCAATTGGTAAATATACTGAAAGGCAGAGGGGTGGAGCCGATGGAAAGTATTGGCAAAAAATTTGATCCGAAGGATCACGAATCAATAGGGGAGGTAGACATTGACAAAGCGGAAAAAGACGGTATTGTAATGGAAGAAATGAGAAAAGGCTACAAAATGCGCGAAAAGATAATCAGACCAAGTTTGGTAAAAATCGGCAAATTTAAATCATAAATAATTTTTTAAAAAACCATGAGTAACACATCAAAAATATTAGGCATAGATCTTGGCACTACCAACTCGGCCATATCCATAATAGAGGCTGGCGAGCCAAAGGTTTTGGAAAATGATGAAGGCGGAAGAACCACTCCGTCTATAGTTGCCATGTCAAAAAGCGGCGACAGGCTGGTGGGTCTTTTGGCTAAAAGACAAGCTGTTACCAATCCGGCTAATACTGTTTATTCCGTTAAGAGACTTATTGGCAGAAAGTTTGAAGACGAAGAAATTATCAGAGACAAAGAACTTATGCCATATAAGATAGAGCGTTCCGAGAGTGGCGGCGTGAAGGTGGTAATGGGCGACAAAAGCTATTCTCCGGAAGAAGTTTCGGCTATGATCCTCCAGAAACTTAAGCATGATGCCGAGGCCAGAGTGGGTGGCAAGATAGAAGAGGCCATCATTACCGTGCCGGCTTATTTCAATGACGCGCAAAGAAAGGCCACCAAAGACGCGGGAGAGATAGCCGGTCTTAAAGTGTTAAGAATAATAAACGAACCTACGGCCGCCGCGCTGGCTTACGGTTTAAACAAAAAGAAAAACGAGAAGATTGTGGTTTACGATTTGGGTGGAGGCACCTTTGACGTATCGGTGCTTGAAGTGGGCGATGACGTGATAGAAGTTAAGTCAACCAATGGCGATACGCATTTGGGAGGAGAAGATTTTGACAATAAAATTATTTCTTGGATTGTAGCTGAATTTAAGAAGGAGAGCGGTATAGACGTGTCTAAAGATGTTTTAGCTCTCCAAAGACTTAAAGAAGCGGCGGAGAAATCCAAGCACGAACTTTCCAGCACCTTTGAAGCGGAAATTAATATTCCTTTTATTACCTCGGATGCGTCCGGACCAAAACATTTGCAGCTTAAGTTAAGCAGAAACAAATTGGAAGAAATGGTGGATGAGTACATAAAAAAAACAATAGAGATTACCAAAAGAGCGGTGAGCGAATCAAGTTTTCAGATAAGTGACATAGATGAAGTGGTGCTTGTGGGCGGTCAGACCAGAATGCCGGCCATCCAGAAAGCGGTGAAAGAACTTTTTGGCAAAGAACCTAACAAGTCTATCAATCCGGACGAAGTGGTGGCAATAGGCGCCGCGGTGCAAGGAGGTATTTTAAGAGGAGATGTAAAAGATATTTTGCTTTTGGATGTTACTCCGCTTTCTCTTGGCATAGAAACAATGGGCGGCGTAGCTACCAAGATTATAAATAAAAATACCACTATTCCAACCAGCAAAAGTCAAGTGTTCTCCACGGCTGCCGATAATCAGCCATCAGTGGAGATACATGTTATACAAGGAGAGAGAGAAATGGCTGCCGACAATAAAACACTTGGCCGATTTATTTTAGATGGTGTCCCGCCTTCTCCGAGAGGTTTGCCGCAAATAGAAGTTACGTTTGACATAGACGTAAACGGCATACTTAACGTTAAAGCAAAAGATAAGGCTACAAACAAAGAACAATCAATAAAGATAGAAGCTTCTTCCGGTCTTTCTCCTGAAGATATAGAAAGAATGAAGAAAGACGCTGAAGCTCATGCCGGTGAAGATAAGAGAAAAAGAGAGATAGCTGAAGTTAAAAACAACGCGAACAGTTTGATGTACACGGCTGAAAAGTCTCTCTCGGATGCTGGCGACAAAGTGACTGAGAATATAAAAAATGATGTTAAGCTTAAGCTGGAAGAACTCAAGAAGGTAAAGGATGGAGAAGATGTTGCCGCCATTAAAACAGCCACGGATAATCTCTCAAAGAGCTTGCAGGCTATAGGGGAAGCCATGTATAAACAGCAGGATCAAAAGACTGAACCGCAAACAGGGCAAAGCGGGCAGCAAGCTCAAGATACCGCGAGCGGTGAAGCCAGAGATGCCGAGTTTGAGGAGAAAAAAGAGGGCGATCAAGGCAAATAAGTTAATATAAAAATATGGATTATTACAATGTTCTTGGTGTGACGAAAAACGCCACTAAAGAGGATATAAAAAAAGCATATAGAAAGCTTGCTCATAAGTATCATCCCGACAATAGAAACACTGGGAACGACAGCGAGTTTAAAAAAGTAAGCGAAGCTTATCAGATATTGAGCGACGACAAAAAGCGCGCCGAGTATGATACTTACGGCAGGACATTTGATGGCGGCATGGGCGGCGGCGGGCAGGGATTTAGCGGTTTTGATTTTAATGGAGCAAGCGGCCAAGGCTTTGAATTTGATTTTGGTGATATCTTTGAAAACTTTTTCGGCGGACAAAGAGGAGGAGGGGGCAGAAGAGCCAAAAGAGGCAGAGATATTGCCGTGGATCTGGAAATATCTTTTGAAGAAGCGGCTTTTGGAGCCGAGAGAAAAATTCTCATTTCCAAGGTGTCTTTCTGCGATGATTGCGGCGGTTCAGGAGCCGAGAAAAATTCAGAGCTGGAGAAATGCGTGGCTTGCCAAGGAGCCGGCAGGGTGCACGAAGTGAGAAAAACGATTCTTGGCAGTATCAGCACCATGAGAGAATGTTCCAAGTGTGGCGGTCTGGGCAGTATTGCTTCAGCAAAGTGCAAACATTGCAAAGGTCATGGTGTGGAAAAAAGAAGCGAAGAGATTGTTGTGAAAGTGCCTCCCGGCATAAATGACGGAGAAGTGATAAATATGTCCGGCATGGGAGAAGCGGCGCAAGGAGGAATTGCCGGCGATCTGTATATTAAAGTAAACGTAAAAAAGCACCAGATCTTTACCAGAAGAGGAGACGATCTTATTATGGATTTAGATATTAAAGTGTCGGAAGCCTTGCTTGGGACAGAAAAAGACGTAATGACTTTGGACGGCGCCATTAAACTTAAAATTCCGGCCGGAATAGACTCTGGCGAAGTTTTAAAAGTTAGAGGAAAAGGGATTGTCTCAATCAGAAATATGACTGGCAAATCAAGAGGGGATCTGCTGATTAAAATTAAAGTAAGGACGCCGAAAAAGCTTTCAAAGAAGGCCAAGGCCATCATAGAGAGCTTGAAAGAAGAAGGGATTTAAAGGGAATCAGTCTCATCGCGCGAACTTGAAGCCCTTGAATTGCGGGTGTTTTTTAGCGATATTAATGATATAATGCAACAAATATAAAACAATGAACAATGCGGAATACTTAAGCCGGGAAGGTTTAGATAAAATTAAAAATGAACTTCAAGAACTTACTACTGTCGGAAGGAAAAATATAGCCAGCCGTCTTGAGTATGCCAAGAGTCTCGGTGATTTGTCTGAGAACTCTGAGTATAAGGAGGCTTTGGAATCACAAAGATTTTTGGAGGAGAAAATCGCCAGATATCAAGACGTGGTAAACAGAGCTGTGGTGGTGGAAAAGCCGACCGGCACATCGGTGCAAGTAGGCTCTACCGTGAAGGTAAAGAAAGAGGGCGACAAAGACATGAAAACTTATATCATAGTAAACAAAGAAGAAGCGAATATTGCTTCCAGTAAATTGTCTTACGACAGCCCTCTCGGCAAAGAGTTGATTGGCAAGAAAAAAGGAGACAAGATAAAAATAGAAACACCTTCCGGAGATGTCTCGTATTCAGTGGAAGATCTTTCTTAAAAAACATTTTACAAATTTTTAACTTTTCAAACTTTCAACTAAAAACATGAGTACTTTTGAAGAAATAAGGGGGGAGAGACTGAAAAAACTGAAGGCGATAAAAGATGCCGGCGTTAACCCTTTTCCAGTATCGGTGAAAAGAGACATAAACATAAAAGATGTCATGGATAATTTTGAAAATTTTTTGGCGGAGAAAAAATCTTTAAACGTGGCTGGTAGAGTGATGGCCATAAGATTGCATGGCGGTTCGGTGTTTGCTGATATAAATGACGGCAATGGTAGCATGCAGTGCTACATTAAGAAAAATGATATAGGCGAAGAAGCTTTTGCGTTATTTGCCGACACCGTTGATATAGGCGATTTTCTGGAAATCAGCGGCAGCGCTTTTGTAACTAAAAAAGAAGAGAATAGCTTAGCCGTGTCTTCTTTTAGAACTATTGCCAAGAGTCTTAGACCGCTGCCGGAGAAGTGGCATGGATTAAAAGATGTGGAAGAAAGATTTAGAAAAAGATATCTGGATATTTTAATGAACGAAGAAGTTAAAGAAAGATTTATTTTGAGGTCAAAAATCATTTCCGAACTAAGGAATTATATAAACGGCAAAGGATTCCTTGAAGTGGAAACGCCGATGCTTCAGGCGCTAGCCGGTGGTGCTCTGGCGCAACCATTTAAAACGCACCACAATGCGTTAGATATTGATCTTTTCTTGAGAGTGGCGCCGGAACTTTATCTTAAAAAGCTTTTGGTAGCCGGTTTTGATAAGGTCTTTGAGATAGGCCGCAACTTTAGAAACGAGGGTATAGACGCTACGCACAATCCGGAGTTTACAATGCTTGAGCTTTATGAGGCATATCGCGACGCCGATTATCTTAAAGATTTTACTGAAGATCTTTTCAGACATTTGGTGGAAACTATCTTTGGAGGCAGTGAGATTATTTGCGGTGAGCAGAGAATAAGTTTTGCTAAAAAATTTACCAGACTTTCCTATTATGAAGTGTTTAAGAGATATGCTCTGATGGGCGATGTGGATAGAGCCACAAGAGAAGATTTTGCCATTAAGGCTAAGCAGCTTGGTATTAAGGTGGAAGATTTTGAGAGCAAAGAAAAGATAATGGACAATATCTATAAGAAAATTTGTCGCCCTAAGATTATTCAACCAACTTTTATAGAAGATTATCCATCCGGAGCTTCTCCTTTGGCCAAAAGGAAAGAAAATAATCCGGATCTTATAGATCGTTTTCAATTAGTAATAAACGGCGGCGAAGTAATAAACGCTTTCTCCGAGCTTAACGACCCGATAGATCAGAAAGAAAGATTTGCTCAGCAAGACAAGATGAAGGAGATGGGAGAAAAGGACGTGTCTCCAAGCGACGATGATTATCTTGAGGCTATGGAATATGGCATGCCTCCGGCCGCCGGTCTTGGTATGGGTATAGACAGACTTATAATGCTTTTCACCTCTTCAAGCAATATAAAAGAAGTAATAATTTTCCCAACTATGAGGCCAAAAGATGGTCAAGATGGGGAATAACGGACAATTTACCTTCAGAGAGAATATATGTTTTATCTAAATTGATTTTTTCCAGAAAATATCTGTCGTGAGAGACCAGCGCGACAGCGCCTTTGTAAGAAGTAAGCATCTCCTCAAGAGCGTCAATCGCATCGGCGTCAAGATGGTTTGTGGGTTCATCAAGCAGAAGAACGTTTACTGACATGGTTTGAAATAAAGCGAAAAGCAATCTCGTTTTTTCTCCCGGGCTCAGCGCGCCAATATTTTCTTTGACTTTATTGTCTTTGAAGCCGAATTGAGCAAGCAGGGGAAATACTTCCTGAGGTTTTACGCCGCCTTTGTCAATTAGAAATTGTCCGAGACTTTCTCTTTCCGGCAGGTTTTCGTGCTCTTGAGTGAGATTGCCGATTTTGGTGTCCGCGCCAAAGATTAGTTCACCCGACAGAGCGGGGAGCAAGCCGGCAATAGTCTTAAGCAGAGTTGATTTACCTGAACCGTTATTCCCCATGATGCCTATTTTATCATCGCGTTTTATCTCCAGAGAAAACGGTCCAGCCTTAAACGAACCATCTTTATAACCAATTTCCACTTTGGTAAGTTTAATGCCTATGTCGGTTTTGCTTTGGTCAGCCTCAATTTTAATCTCAAGAGGGTCTTTCTCAAAAGGTCTTTTCAATCTGTCTATTCTGCCTATTTTTTTCTCTATCACTTTCGCCGTCCTCATGGATTTGCCGGCCCTGTTGCGTTTGAAACCGATAAGAAATTTATCATTATCCGTGCCAATCCATTTGGCGCCTTTTTTGGCGGCTTCTCTTTTTCTCGCGGCCAGATCGTTTAATCTGCTTATCTCTTCTTTTTGGAGGCGATATTGTTCCTTCTCTCTTGCTGTTTTTTTAAACATCGTTATAAGATAATTGCTGTATGTTCCGCCCGTAATGTTTATTGTTCTTGTTTGCTTATTCAATTCCATAACCTTATTCATGGTGTTGTCCAAAAAGCGTCTGTCGTGTGACACCATTATGCAAGCGGCCATGGAATTTTTTATAAAATCCTCCAGCCAAATCAACGCCGGTATATCTAAATTGTTCGTGGGTTCGTCCATAAGCAGAAGATCAGCTCCTTTAAGCAGGATGCCGGCCAACGCAATTTTGCTTTTTTGTCCGCTGCTTAGCGTGGCAAGATTCTTGTCCGCGTCAGAAACCTTTAGTCCTAAGCCGACCAATATATTTTTCGCTTTATGTTCAAAAGAATAACCGCCTAAGCGCTTATAATCGGCGAGTGCCTCATTGTAATTGACTTTGTCTTTCTTGCTAAAATCTTTTTTTGTCTCAAGTTCGTTTTTAAAACTTTCCGCTTCGTTAATGCCGGAAGTTTTTCTCAAATATTCCAAAGCGGTCTCTTTGCCAGAAGCCATAAAGCTTTGAGGCAGGTAACCGACGCGCGCGCCGCGAACCGTTTCCACCAAGCCGGCATCTTGCTCAACAAGGCCGGCTATGATTTTAAGCAGAGTGGTTTTACCCGCGCCGTTCTCTCCAACCAGAGCTATCTTGTGACCTCTTTCAATAGCAAAAGAAATACCGGCCAATATAGTCGTTTCCCCATAACTCTTTTTTATGTTTTTTACTTTAAGCATGTCAGTGAATACAACAATAACACAAAATTAAGTCATTGTCACGAAAACTTAATCTTTTTTGCAGTCTTTGGTGGAATATGATATAAATTAAAGCATTAGTATATTCATAAAACCATGAACAAATCAATAGAAGTTGAATTAAAATTTAAAATTGACGATGAGGACATCTCAAGAACTAAGATGAACATCGATGTTATTTTTTCAGAAGAAGTTCATCAGAAAACTGTAATGTTTGATAACGCTGACAAATTGATGGAATACACTGATGGAAGAATAAGATTAAGACAGCAAGGAAACAACGCCAGTTTATCTTACAAAAGACCACTGCCAAGCGTTGGCAATGAAAAGAAAGAAGTTGAAATTGAAACGGAGGTGGGTAATTTTGAAGTAATGTCCAATATTTTAAGAATGATGGGGTACGCTCCTTCCACTTCATATGAAAAATATACAGCTCTTTTAAAATTAAAAAATAAACCTGATATTCACATAGAAATACAAAAATATCCTTTCGAAACTTTTTTAGAAATTGAAGGGGACAAAGAAGAAATTGAAAAGGCGGCAAAACAATTAGGCTTTGACATAAAAAACGCCTTAGTTAAGCCGGTTGATACTCTTTTCATGGAATGGCGGCTGGCAAAGGGTTTATCTTTCAAGCCACATATGACTTTTAAAGATTATGATAAATAGAAAAGATATACTTGCGGAGTTTAATTCCACAAAAGGAAGAAAATTAAAAGAGGCGAATTAATTCAAAAAAGGCAAAAGATATTTTGTGAGAGTCAGGGACCACTCTCGTTCTTCTGTTTTTGACATTTAGAGATTTTTATGATAAAATATTACCAATAGCAATAAATCTGGATCAGAAAATATACAAGATAAGTTTTCCCCACTTTTTATTTATGCACAATCAACGAGGATTCATCGGCGTAGGAATTTTGATAGCGATAGTGCTCGGTCTGATTGTCGTCGGTGGGGGTGCGTATTTTGTCATGCAACAGAACTCACTTTCGCCAACTCCTTCTGAAAATAATTTGGACACTCTCCCAACAACTTCATCACAGACAACTGGAACGACGGCAAATCCAGCGCCGACACAGACAAGTCAAAATATAAGTCCAGCGGCTCCACAAAACGGTTGGAAAACTGTCCCCGCGTCCGCGTCGTCGGGTTTGGTCGTTGAGTATCCGACTTATCTAAAAGTTACTTCAAACGAAAGTGCGCCCATTGCACATATTGAATTTGAGGAAAGTACTAGCGATCTTGTGCGTATTTTTGTTTCTGCCGCAAATATTATTCCCGCGAATAAAAATCTACAGAGCTGGTTGGAAAGCTACGATTATTTCAAGCATCAATATCGTTCTCAAAAATACGAATCTTACAAGCGTAAGGACGGCGTTGAAGTGCTCGCAAGTTTCGGAAATGCACAATCATACGACGACGCATTCATTCGGGTAGGAACAGCCGTTCTATACATAAAAAATGGCGTAAATGAAAACACGAAAGCAAAAAAGGATGATTTTCGCGAGATAATCGAACGCATAAAACTACCAAGTAGTATCAAAGTTGGAGCCGTTGCAAGCAGCGAGTTCAGTTGCATTGTCGGTTCTGATGAACTAATGACTTTGTACTGGGGAACGCAATATCGCAAGGCAAATCCGACCATTCCTTTCATCTACGCGCAGGGTTCCTACTGTGAATCGCCGGACGGGTCAAAGTTGGCGACAATGGGATACTTTGACAACGGACAAGTCCCAAACAAAGCAACACAAGCAATCGTACTGTTTGGAAAAGATGAAAAAATTGTTCGCACATATAAAGATAACTTCTGTCATACTGTCGGCGATTTTGGTTCGCCGCTAATCGTGTCAGTCGAGCAAGGAATGTTGAATATGTTTTGTCTTAGCGGCGACGGAGGATATACGGCGTTCAATGTCTATCAAGCGCCGCTAGAAACGCTTGTCCCGACGGAAGCCAAGCCCAATACGCCAGTTTATAATTCTGTAAAAACTGCTGTTGAAAAACTCTACAATATAGATTTTTCACAACGCAATTTATTCTAATCTCTCCCTCGAGGAAATATATTTTCGAGCATGCGCGAAATGCACGCAACTTCTCTTTTACAAATTCATGCTAATTACCCATTACACCATGTGCGACATAGAACGCAGCGCTCACTGCAACACACTTGCTGGGAGTGGTGCACTCCAGAAGAGCGTCGCCTGTGTTATCAGCGAATTTGTCCAGAACTCGCAAGAAATATATCCATTAGTAATTTTCACTGGAGAACCGCCAATTGCGGTAAGTGTGTTTAGGTCAATGTCGTGCGTACCTGATGGTTCTTGCTCCATGGTCCAAATTGTCGCTCCCGAACTCTGGCTAACGATACTAACGTAGCTGTTACCGCTAACATTTCCGTCAACACTATATTGTAAAACGGGCAATACAGTTTGACTTTTCGAGGTAAGACCGAGAAGTTGTATGTGCATTGTGGTCTGAGTAGAAGCATTGTATTCCGTGAATTTTACGGTGGCGAGAACGGCCTCAAAGTCTTTGACACAATTCTCATTTACCGAGCGACCAGCCGAAGTATTTTTATAGTTTGACTCGATCAGGTCGCCAGAAAGCGAGGTTAAATTAAGAGGTAGCTGATAGTTTCTGCCTGGAATAGAGTAATTCACAATGTCAAGGTTCAACCTTGACATTGGGGTTTGACGTTGGGCGTGGAGTTACCGGAGGTGTAAAAAAACAGAAGCGCGAATTTTTCTTACGATTGACTTTTACCCCCCCCGTGGTAGTCTCTAAGACAGATTGATTCTTTGAAAATTTAATAAAAATAACCATTAATCAAGAAAGGAGGTGAGACCGACAAAGAAAAGACCGTATTTTATTTTCTGGAAATTTTAGGAAGAAAAGGGAGGTGATAGCAATGAACAAAATGAATGATTTAAAGGAATTTTTTCCGGGTGATAATTTAGAAATGATCCCATTGATGTTTTTGTTTGGGGAACCAGCTAAGCGAGGAAATTATAATATTGATATGGGAACGAGGTTTGCGGGAGAAGAAAGCATGTCTCACCCGGATGGACCTGGATCATACGATACGGATTGAAATAATCATCCATAAAAAATGGGGACCATAGACTACTAAACCAAACTCTAGTATGATTTAGTATATATGGTCCCCAATAAAAAAATCAAAGAATCCCTGTTGTTGATGATTGAAAGAGACCAAAAAATGAGAAAACTTTTTATGAAAAAACGGTCTAATTGGAATGCAAATGTTGATATGAAAAATACTGAAAAACTCAAGAAGATAATCAATAAATATGGTTGGCCTGGTAAAAGTTTAGTTGGTGAAAAGGCGGCAGATGCCGCATGGTTAATTGCCCAACATGCTGATCATGATGTTAAATTCCAAGAAAAATGTTTGTGTCTTATAAAAAAAGCAGTAAAAATAGGAGAAGCGAGTAAAAAAAATCTTGCTTATTTGATTGATCGCATGCTTGTTAAAAATAGGAAAAAGCAGATTTATGGCACTCAGTTTCGTTATGAATCAGAACAAAATCTTTTGAAACCTTATCTTATTAGAGATAAAAAAAATTTAGCAAGACGAAGAAAAAATGCTGGCCTTGAATCGTTTACTGTCAACATGAAACGGTTAAGATTGAATGTTGGTTTGAATAAAAAAAACAAAAGAAAAAATATAAAGGAGGTCTAAAATGATCTTTGTATTGTCAAATCCAGATGACGCTCATTGCCAATATGTGAGTGAGATTTTAACTAGAAAGGGCGTGTGCCATTTACTCTTTGATTTTTCAACTTACCCAAAAAAAAGTAGCATTAGTTTTGAAGTCTCTGTGGATTCAAATTTTGTTCGATTGTCTGTTGGACAAAATTTGATTGACTGTCGTGATGTAAAGAGCGTTTGGAATCGCCGCAAAGGCGCTCCCTCTCCGCCAATTGGGGTAAATAGTCAAAATGTAAGGGAATATATAACTAGAGAATCCCAATTTTTTCTTGATTCATTGCCACAAATCCTCTCGCCATCGGTATTCTGGCTTAGTGACCCTGATGCAATTGGCGTAGCTTCAAGAAAATCGTATCAATTATTGGTAGCCAAGTCTATTGGTTTTAATATTCCTAAGACATTGATTACAAACTCAGCGCAGGCGGCATATAAGTTTCTTGACGACCTTGACGAAGTAGCGCTTAAAACTATATGTATGCCTAGCATTGAGTTTCAGGAACACAATGGTGTTGATTCACTAATTATGTATACAAAACGCATGGATGCAGATAATCTTCAAGGTATGCTAAAACAATTGCAAAATTGTCCCACTATCATACAGGAATATGTACCGAAAAAGTTTGAAATTAGAATTACAGTTGTAGGTGATAAGGTTTTTGCCTGCGCAATCTTTTCGCAGAAGTCTGAAAGAACGCGAGAAGATTGGCGACATTACGACTTGGCTAATACGCCACATGAATCGTTTGAGCTTCCAGTAGAGATTGAAGAAAAATGTCGGACGCTCGTACGTCAATTAGGCCTTGCTTTCGGATGCATTGACGTAATTGTTACGCCACAAAATAACTACGTTTTTCTCGAGATAAACCCCAATGGACAATGGCTTTGGATTGAACGTTTAACGGGATTGCCGATTGGGGAAGCTATCGCTGAACTTCTTGTCGCACCCGAGCAGTATCATTTCTAATAATTATGTTGATAAAGACACTATTTCGAAGTTAAAAGAAATAATGGATTTCTTAGTATGGGAATGGGATCTTTATAAACAGATCTTAAAGAGCTCCTCTTGATTTTTACAGAGGAGCTCTTATTATTTACACATAATGATAAAAATAACTTTAGATAAAAATTTGGATAAAGAAACCTTTCTGAACTTCTTTGAATTAAAAGCGGGAGGTGTTGATTTTGGTGAAAAAATAATTAAAAGTCATCCAACCGTAAGTAAAGACAATTATCAAGAATATATAAACGATTATTATGATAAAAACAAAGAAGAATTAACAAAATCGTTATTGGAAATTAATGATCTAGCGCAACAAAGGCAAGTTGATTTTTTTAACGCCGTGAAAGATATTTTCAAACAAGATTTTTCAAGCAAAGAATATTGTGGAACATTGTCAATTTTTGATTGCAATCCAAGGTATTTGGATAAAAATGTTTTTCAAGTATATTACAAAAGAAGCAATCAAGATAAATTGAGGGTTATTTTTCATGAAGTTATTCATTTTATTTTCTTTGATTATTGTCGCGCTAATCTTGGCGGTATAGTAAACGGCATGGATCAAAATCAAGGCAAATATTGGGATCTGTCGGAAATATTCAATGTTATTATTTTAAATCAATTGGCGTTTCAAAAAATTATTAAAAAGCAAGAGAAAATATTTTATCCAAAACATAAAGAAATTTATTCAATAATTGAAAAAAAATGGCAAGAAAGCGATGGTAATATGGAAAAGTTTATAAAAGAAAGTCTGGTTGCGTTGTCGTAAAAATCCTCGTGGAAATGGCAAAATCTTTCATTAAAATATTTAATTTAGGCGGAATCAGAAGGAGAAGGGAAGCAGGTTTTTCGTGGGGTTGGTGGGGGGCGTACGTAAAATACGCGGCTCAGAAAATTGCCGATTTGCGAGGCGTTTCATTTGACGAGATTGCCGCTCAGACAACGGAAAACGCAAGAAAATTATTTAAAATTTAAAAGAGCCAATTTTGCTTGACTTTTTACCCCCCCCCTATGGTAGCCTTTAACTTAAATAAGTTCTTTAAAAATTAACCGAAACTAAAGCTAAGAAAGGAGGTGAAACCGACAAAAATTGTCAATTCTGTTTTTTCGAACTTTTTATTGAATGGAAAGGATGTGCTACAATGTAAATGTTATTTACTTAGCAAGATGAAGATGACGTTTCTAAAAGATGGAAAATTTATTTTGTTAAACACATTTTGAGAGGAATAAATCATGAGTAATTTCTTAAAACCAGAAGCTATAAGCGGTTTCCCGGAATGGTTGCCGGAAGAAAGAATTTTGGAGCAGAAAATTTTAGACATCATACGCGACAATTTTGAAAAGTACGGATTTTCTCCGATAGAGACAAGCGCTGTTGAAAAAACGGCCATGCTTATCGCTAAAGGATCTAACGACAGGGAAATCTACACTTTGGGGCGTCTGTCTAATTATTCTGGTGACAATGACCAAAATTTGGCGCTTCATTTTGATTTAACGGTGCCGTTGGCACGCTATGTCGCACAAAACTATAGTCTTTTAAATTTTCCATTCCGTCGCTACCAGATTCAAAAAGTTTGGAGAGGTGAAAGGCCTCAGTCCGGCCGGTATCGCGAGTTTTATCAATGTGATATTGATGTTGTGGGAGATAAAGATTTGCCTCTTCTGGTAGATGCTGAAATGCCGAGTGTAATTTACCAAATATTCAAACAAATGAATATTGGGAAGTTTATGATCGGAGTGAATAACAGGAAAATACTTCAGGGCTATTTTAGCTTTTATGGATTAACTAACCATTGCATTAACGAGGCTATGCATGCGATAGACAAGCTTGAAAAAGTCGGGGTAGACAAAACAAGAGAAACAATGGCGGAAAAAGGAATAGGCGCTGACATTATTGACGGCATAATTAATTTTGCCGGCATTAACAAACCAATCAATGAAATAATGGAATATCTTCGTTCTTGCAAGATAGATAATGAATTGTTTTTGCAAGGAGTTGACGAGCTCGAACAAGTGATTGGACACATGGCTACCTTGGGTATTCCTCAAGATAGCTACAAAGTTAACCTTGGTATTGTTCGCGGTTTGGATTATTACACTGGGACGATTTACGAAACAACGCTGGTTGATTATCCTGAAATTGGAAGTATTTGTTCCGGCGGCCGCTACGACAATTTAACGAGTTTTTTTGGTGACAAAAAAATGCCAGGCGTTGGAATCTCAATAGGATTAACAAGACTTTTTTCGCAATTGCTTAAAACTGGAATACTGAAAACTGGTCCGGCCACTGTAGCTCCGGTGTTAGTCACTTCAATGGATAAATCGTTGATGTCTTATTATTTCAAGATTGCCACTTTATTGAGGAACAGCGGCATTAAAACAGAAGTTTTCTTTGACTCAAAGCGAATAGGCGATCAACTTAAATACGCTAGTAAGAAGGGATTTAAGTTTGCTATTATTGCCGGGAATGATGAAGTCAACAATGACGGTGTTCAGGTTAAGAATCTTGAAACGGGAGAACAGCGTTTTTCAGGTTTGGATGATATTTGCGCTGAAGTGAGGTAAAATTATTTTCTAAGTCGACACTACCAAGGTTGCTTGGTAGTGTCGACGCTTACTTTTACAAAAAGAGGGGAAAAAATGAAATTCAGAGACGAACTTATCACCAACCTTTTAAACAACGAAGGCGGAAAAATTGGAAAATTCTTTCGAGAAATCAAACCCAGTAGAAATCAAGAAATCTGTCTTGCTCAAGGATATGGTCTTAATCAAAAAGTTCCTATCCGATTGCTTGCTTATCCCATACCAGTGATGCGACTTTCTACACAGCTTGGCAACCCAGCCATAAATCTATATATCGCAAAGCATGGTGTTGAAAGAGCAAACTCTAACAACTATCAAAACTCATGCGATTTAGTAAAAAAAGCTTTACAAAAATATGTGAAAACTTTTTACCAGATTGAGCTTGAAGTCTTAATTGATAGTGGCACATTCTCTGCGTTTACTAACGTTATTAAAAGTCTAATGCCGTCCGCTTTGAAAATATATCAATCAGATGAGCAGATTAAAGCATTTGCCGATAAGCGTGGTGGAATGAACGCAATTCAGTACATGATAGAACATATTTTTTACATGAGAGATCCGATCAATGTTCCAAATATGAAAGAGTGTTTACTGGTCAAAGAAATGTCTTTAAATCATAAACACATAATCATGATCGGTGGTCCAGCAGAAAAAATATTCTATAGATTTCGGCAACAAATGGTTGAAAGGATGGGTTTCCATGAGCAATGGAAATCAACACAAATCTTTACGCAAATTGGCGATCCTCCCACATACTACTGTTACGAAAATGAACCAGTGTTTGGTTGTGATTTACCAGACAGTGTTGATGAAATGTTTCGCCTCTTGAGTTCATTGCTTGACAGCAACCAAGGTAAGGTAAAAAATATACTCCGCGATTACAAGATTCTTTTACAAGAATTCGCGGGAGTAGAAAAGTTTTCTTTACCACACGAGGTTGCAAAGGAGGTACTTGAACGAGGGTATGAGAAACTAAAGCATTTCATATCTGAATTATAACGCTTCAAATTTATCAATGGGGGTGTTTTTAAACACCCCCATTTTATTATTATGAAATACTACAAGGTAAATCCAGGTGGAAATATAACTGCTATTGTTAAAAGCGATTATAGCCAAAAGGAAAAAATAAAATTATCAAAAATAATAATGAAAAAGGATCCTACTATTGAGCAGGTAGGTTTTTGGGTGCGCGCAAAAGATAAAAATAACGACGGGAGATTAGAAATGGCAGGAGGAGAATTTTGTGGGAATGCGCTACGGTGTCTTGCTATGTTAATTAAAAATGATACGGGTAAAACAAAAATCAGACTTGAATCTTCTGGGCAAGATAATTTTATTGAGGCAACCGTGGAAGATAATACTTCTGAAATTAAGCTATCTTTAAATAACTTTAGATGTTCAAAAAATTCATGTTTTTTAACTGGAATTGCGTATTTTATAACGAATAAAGAAATAATAAAAAGTGAAGCAAAAAAACTATTAGTAAAAAATTATAATAATTTTCCTGCATCAGGTGTAATTTCTTATAAGAAAAATAAAAATATATTTTCAATAAAACCAATAATATGGGTTAAAGATATAGATACTTTAATTGAAGAAACTGCTTGTGGTTCAGGGACAATGGCATTAGCATATTTTATGTATTCAAAATATAAAATAGAAAAGTTTCAGATTAAGCAACCTAGCAATTCCATTTTTAAGGTTTTTATTAAGAGCAATAAAATTTTTATTTCTGGAGAAATAATAAGTATAGAAGAAAAATTTTTGTCTTAGCCCTTTCCGCTAAAATCCGAAAGCATGAAAAGATCCGCTTTGAGAAAAAAGTGAAAAAGAAGAAGGAAAAAATATATGAATATTGAAAAGATCTTAGAAAGATTAATAAAATTTAATACGGTTGAGGATAAGGATAATAATGAAATAGTAAAATGGATAGCCAACTTCCTGTGTCTTTTAGGTTTTAAGATTGAATTAGTGGAAAATAAAGAATCAAACAAAGCAAGCCTATTTGTCACAATTGGAAGTAAACCGGCCCTAACCTTTTTAGGACACACGGACACTATTTCTGCTGGGGAAAACTGGACGATTGATCCTTTTGCAATGAAAATTGATGGAGATAAAATTTATGGGCTTGGCAGTTCTGATATGAAGGGCGGGATTGCTTCTTTATTGTCGGCAGTATCGCAAATAAATTTTAAAAATTGCAAAAATGGTTTCAATCTGTTACTCACGTATGATGAAGAAACAAACTTTGAAGGAATAACTGATTTTATGAAAACTGAAAAAATAAATACTGAATATGTTATTGTCGGAGAGCCAACAAATCTTGAGCCGATGATTGCATCCAAGGGAATTCTTTCTTTTGTGATTAATTTTTATGGCAAAGAATGTCACGGAAGCGAACCGGAAAAAGGACTAAACGCCATAATTCTTGCTTGCGATTTTATTAAAGAAATTCAAGAATATTTTGCTGGCGTAAAGGATTATAAAAATGATATTTTTTCTCCTAATTATACCACTATTAATTTTGGAAAAATTAAAGGAGGAGATGCTGTTAATAAAGTGCCAGCCGAGTGTGTTTTAGAAGTGGAATGTCGCACTGTTGCAGAAAAACAAAACAAGAAGATAATTGAAAACTTTTTGAAAATCGCGAAAAAATATAATGCCAGGGTGGAAACAAAATTTTCAGTTCTGCCGGTACAATGCGATGATGAAAATTTTATTTCTGATATAGAAAAAATCACCGGCAATAAGAGTGGTTCAGTAAATTATTTTACTGACGGCTCTTTTCTTGGAAAAATGGCATCAAAGATGATTATTCTCGGACCTGGTCCGTTTAATGCCCATAAAGCAAATGAATGGGTGAGCAAAAAAAGTTTGCATGAGACAGAAAAGATATATAAGAAGATAATTGAAAAATATTTATAATTTTTAAAAAAAATTGGTCTCTGGCCATCAGACTATACATGACCAGATTCAACAATGTCAAGGTTCAACCTTGACATTGGGGTTTGACGTTGGGCGTGGAGTTACCGGAGGTGTAAAAAAACAGAAGCGCGAATTTTTCTTACGATTGACTTTTACCCCCCCCCTATGGTAGCCTCTAAAATAGATTGATTCTTTAAAAAATTAATAAAAATAACCATTAAATCAAGAAAGGAGGTATGACCGACAAAGAAAAAACACAAACCGTATTTTATTTTTGGAAAGTTAGAAAAAAGAAAGGAGGTTAAAAATGGGGAACATTGAGATAATTTTTTACGAGCCGGATCAAAATGATTTAATTCAAATCAAGAGCAATTTAGACATGGAATCATTTGATGGATTAAATTGTACGGCTTGCGATTGTCAATGTGCTTGTGATTGCGGTTCATGTTATCCATGAGCCATCAGGGAAATGCACGCAAACATGAAGTACTATGTTTGCGTGCACATTCTTTAAACTTTAAAGATAATAAGGAGGATCTAATGAAATTGTCTAGATTTGTTCACACAATACCGGTTGATAAAGATATGGTGGCACTATATCATTCTCTAAACATTAAAGTCATATTTGTTTCCAGAGAATTAATTAATCAAATAGAAGGACTGAATAAACTTGATGCTTATAGTGATAAGTTATATAGTGCTGGAATGGTAGTTAAATCAGAAGATGAAGATAAAAACTTGTTAGACAAAACAATAAAATCATTGATGTCTTTACCATCGCCAGTCTCTGTTATGTACTTACTTTTAACAGATGCATGTAATTTGGCTTGCGATTATTGTTTTATAGAAAATCAAATACCAGAAGAGCAAAGTAGAATTTTTATGTCAACCGAAACGGCAAAAAAATCGATTGATTTTTTTGCTGAAGCCATAAAACGACATCCAGATTACTTTGAGAAGAAAAAAACAATTATATTTTATGGTGGCGAGCCACTAATGAATAAAAAAGTTTTTATGGAAGCCATAAAATATATTGCGCATCTTAAAGAAAAAGGATCCTTGCCAAAGTCATTAAGCATTAACATGGTTTCTAATGGTCTATTCTTTACATCTGAATTGGCGGATTTCATACGCGAGAAAAAGGTAAATGTTTCAATATCTATTGATGGTGAAAAAATTGCAACCAACCTACACCGTCGTGATTTTTACGGAGAGCCGATTTTTGATCGTGTGATGAAAAAAATAAAACTATTGAAAAGTAAAGATATTCCTGTTGGAATATCTTGCACTATCAACGAAGAAACGATTAAAAATCAAAAAAGCACTATCGAGTTTTTGATTAATGAGATTGGGGTCAAGGGTTTAGGTTTCAATATATTGGCTCGCGGACATTCTATTAAACTCAGAGAAGATTATGAGACTAGAGCTGCTGAGTTTATAATAAACGCATATAAGATTTTCAGGGAAAAAGGAATCTATGAAGATAGAATTATGCGGAAAATAAATTCTTTTTCAAAGCAGAAAATACATCCATACGATTGTGCTGCCGGAGGCGGTAGGCAATTAGTTGTTGCTCCAGATGGTCAAGTCGGAATTTGCCATGGTTACATTGGATCGCGCAAGCATTTCGTTGGGACTGTATTTGACAATGAGTTGATTGTTGAGGACACCCCAACATACAAAGAATGGAAAAAACGTTCGCCTATCACTATGGAAAAATGTCAATCTTGCGTCGCGCTTGGCACGTGCGGTGGTGGATGTCCTTGTGACGCTGAAATTTCAAAAGGATCAATATGGGAACTAGATGAGAGGTTTTGTGTTCATGCCAAAATGACAATAGATTGGATTATAAGAGATTTGTGGTTGTGCATTAAAGCTAAGGCACAGAAACCTGTTTTAGTTTAAAATAATTTTAAAAAAAGAGGTGTGGTTTAAAAAACCCGCACCTCTTTTTAATTTACATAATATTGTTATTTGCAAAAAATGCTCCATTTGCTTATTATTATTACATGAATAAAAATGTTAAATTAAATTTCTTCTCGGATAAGCAGCGTGATTCCGAGCTGCTTAAGAGCATCTACCTGGATAAAAAAAATCTTGCTGATACAATATGGCCGGAAATAGAAAAAAACTACGGAGAAATTAACGACAAAAATATTGATTTATATGTAAGCAAGCTCTATCAATCTTATGGTCATTTTATCGAAAAAACATCAAAGTTGTATCAAAACTCATGGGACGAAATAAATGATAAATTCTTTGAATTGATAAATAAAAAAACAAAGCTTAGTTCACATTTTCCTGTTTATGATTGTCATGTCACAGCTTTTTTTCATGGCTTGGCGAGCTGGGGTAATAATGTCGTTGTTAGAGGGTGGAGAGAAAATCCTTTTACAATGCGTAAAATAACCGCGCATGAGATATTAATTGCCTATTTGTGGAATCACTTGAGAGATATTTTTTTAAATGACACCGAACACAAGCTCTGGGAGATATCTGAACTTATTGCATGGGTAATGCTGAGTTATGATGAGGATTTTATAAAATTTTGGCCATGGTTTATAGATCGTGGCGGTCTTCAAAACTATCCTAAACTAGCGACTCATATTTATGAAACAAAAGAAGTATATTTTTCAACAAAGGATTTTAAGGATTTTCTTTTGCGTGTCAAAGGTATAATAGAGCAGTAGAATGCGGCAAAATTACTATTGCAGGAAACAACAATTCTCTCTCTTTTTTCTCCAAAGTGGCGATTTTGGCGTTTTTTTACCTTATGGAGTAAAAACCGTCACGTGTGCGTGGACATTACCACAATGCGTTGCATTTTTAGATGAATTGTTGTATAAAAGGGGTAAGTAAATTATGACCAGACTCGTTCACTTTATAACCTTTTTAACCACCAAGACAATTTTTAAAGTTTTTTTGAAGTTTGAAAAATGTTAAAGATAATGCACATTATTTCATTGCCGGCGCTTAGAATTATCTTTAAGATTTTTGCCGGCTTGGAAATATACGGCAGAGAGAATTTAAAAAATGTAAAAAAACCGGTTATTTTTTCAAGCAATCATGGAAGTTATTTTGACCCTCCCATTATCAGTATGAGCCTTACTTCGTTTTCAAAATTTCACCCGATTTATTATTTTTCCGAAGATAGTTTATTTAAAACAACTATTGGAAAACTTGCTAAGGTTTGGGGCGCTTTTCCCGGAAAATTGAATAAGGGGATAGATTCTGGAATGAGAAAAACTCTTGAACTATTGTGGGGTGGCAAATCAGTTATCATTTTTTTTGAATGGTGCTACAAACAAGAGATCTTGGCGCGCAGGGTAGATAAGTTGATACCTTTAATCAGTAAAGAAAGTATGCGCCCGATAGTGCCTGTTTTTTTGTACGGAGCGGAAAATTTAAGCTGGAAAAAGATATTTAAATTTCAAAAAAAGGTAATGGTTTTTTTTGGCAAACCTTTATATATTAACGGCCATTTATCTGAAGAAGAAATGATAAAAGTGTTTTATGATTCCCTTGGCGACGCGCGAGCGCGAATGATTGAGATAGTAAAGAAAAAGGAACAAAAATTTTGGGGCAATTACAGCAAATTTTATAATTATTTGGAAAAAGCCGACCCGCACAAAGAGCTGGTTGAAGATTTCAAAAATAGCATTGGCGATGTAAAGGGCAGATGGATTGATCTTGGAAGCGGTTCAGGCGCCATTGTCAATATTTTGAACGAAAAAGGCGCGAGTAATAACGCGGAAATAATAGCGACTGATTTTGAACATAATTTTATAGAAGAGTTAAAAAATCGGTTTAAAGAAAAAAATAATATACGAGTTGAGTTTTTGGATTTGGGAGATCAAATTAATTTTGAAAAAAACAGTTTTGACGGCGTAACCGCTAATCTTGTTTTGCCTTATATTGTTTGTCATAATGATGCTTTAAATTTGGCGGCTTTTAAGAACGTTTTAAAAAATATTTTTGAAATACTTAAACCCGGAGGCGGTTTTGTTTGGTCAAGTCCTAAAAAGGGTGTTCGCTTTTGGAAAGTTTTTGTTGCGTCGCGGAAAAATATTTTTGATTTCAAAGATAAAAAAAACATATATTATAGCCCGATGATACTTAATCAAGCTTTAAAGATAGAAAAGAGAGGACGCAGAGGCGTGTATCATTTCTTGGCAAAAGAAGAAATTGATAAAATTCTTACGGAGATAGGTTTTGTTAATATAACGCATAAAGTATCAATGGCCAAGCAAGTAAACATAATAAAATGCGCAAAGCCAATATAAAATTTTTTAAGTCCATGTTAATGTATTAATATGAATATGATAACATTAACTCTTCTTTTAATTTCTTTGCTTAACGGCGGTTTGGCGGCGTTAATATTTTTTCGTGGCTTAAAAAATAAAGCCAATTTCTTTTTCTTTTTAACGCTTGTTGCCACCTTTTTTTGGATATTTGGTCTTGGTATGTTCAGAATGAGCAGTTTTGAAAATGGAATATATTGGGCGACACTTTTTTACATAAGCGCTTCCTTTTGTATCACTTATTTTTTATATTTCGCGTTATTTTTTGACAATAAAAATATAGGTAAAATAAATTTTTTAAATCACTTGCTTATTCATTCGCCGAACATAATCACGATAATCATATTGCTTGCTAATTTTCATTTTATAAAAGATTATTCACTAGAACCATGGGGAAAAAGTATTAAATTAGGACCTGCTTATTTTTTCTACGTGACGCATATTGTCAGTTATATGGGTTATGCCATTTTCGCCATTATCAAACGTTTTAGAAATGTGTCCGGTATTGAAAAAACTCAATTAAAGTTCATTGTTTTTGGAACAATTACCGCCAGTATTTTTGCTCTTGCTTTTAATTTATTCCTTCCTTTTTACACATATCAATTTGTTTGGATTGGCCCATATTCGTTAATAATAATGGTTGTGGCTATAACTTACGCCATAACCAAACATCATTTGATGGGTATTAAAACAATAACATCAGAAATTCTTGTCGGATTATTGCTTTCCATTTTGTTTGTAAATATTTTCTTTAATGATAATAACTTGTGGTTTAAGATAATTATTTTTTTGGTGGCGATTCTTATCGGTTATTTTTTGATCAGAAGCGTTTTTAAAGAGGTGCGACAAAGAGAGCATATTGAAAAATTGATGAAGATGAGATCGGAATTTTTGGATATCGCGTCGCATCAGCTTAAAACGCCCATATCCGTCATTATGGGCACCGCTTCAATGTTTAGGGAAGGATCCATTGGCAAACTTCCCAAAGAACAGCAGAAAAAATTCGTGGAAAACATTTACCGCAAGTCGGTTAAGCTTTCCGGCATTGTCCGCGATATATTGTCGGCGTCTGAATTTGACACGGAAAAATTTTCTTTACCGGAAGGAAGGTTGGAACCGGTTGATTTGGAGAAATTACTCATAAAAATAAAAGACGATTCCAAAGAAGAAGCCGACGAGAAAGGGTTGGAATTGAACTTCATTAAAACGAGAGCCAAGATTTCGCCGATTATTTCCGATGAATTTTATTTGACGCAGGCGATTGCAAACATTGTGGATAATGCTATAAAATATACGAAAGCTGGCAGGATTGATATTATGTTGGACGAAGACGAGAAAGAGGTTATCGTTAAAGTTAAAGACACGGGGGTTGGCATACCAAACGAAGACAAGAGCAGAATGTTCGGAAAGTTTGAACGGGCGAGAAATGCTAGAGATATGTATACGGATGGCTCGGGACTCGGACTCTTCATATCAAAGGAAATCATAGACGCTCATAGCGAGGCAAGTATAAAATTTAATAGCGAAGAAAATAAAGGAACGGAATTTATTATAACTTTTCAAACTTAATTTTATGGCAAAAATATTGCTAATTGAAGACGACAACGATCAGATATTGCTTTATCATACTGTTTTTAAAATGAACGGTTTTAATATTATAAGCGCTATTGACGGCAAAATCGGTTTGGACAGGGCTAAAAATGAACACCCCGATTTGATTATTCTTGATTTGAATATGGAAGAAATGTCCGGCGAGGAAGTGATCAAAAGGCTTAAAAAAAATCCCGAAACAAAAAATATTCCAGTTATCATTTTAACCAATATGGACAAAAGGAAATTCCAAAGTCAAATGCTGGAACTTGGAGCTGAATATTTTTGGGAAAAAACCGTCGTAATGCCCCCTGACGTGGTTAAAAAAGTCAGAGATTTTTTGGAGAAAAATAAGATTAAGTGATAAAAATTTAAATTTTGCTATTTGACCGCGGTTGATTTTGGCTTTATTATTGAGTAATGAAACAGTCTAAACTCTTTCCTCGAGCCAGAAAAGAAGCGCCTAAAGACGAGGTGTCAAAAAACGCTCAACTTCTTATTCGCGCCGGCTTTATAGATAAGCTTATGGCCGGTGTTTATACCTATTTGCCGCTTGGTCTCAGAACCCTTAAAAAGATAGAGAATGTTATAAGAGACGAGATGACAAAGGCCGGCGGACAGGAGCTGCTCATGCCGTCTCTTCATCCAAAGGAGAATTGGCAGATAACCGGCAGGTGGGATAGCTTGGATGATCTGTTTAAATTTACCAGCTTTTATTCGGAAACGGAATTGGCGCTGGGTCCCACTCACGAAGAAGTTATTTCGCCGCTCGTTAAAAAGTTTAATCTCTCTTATAAAGATCTGCCGCTTGGCCTCTTCCAATTTCAAAATAAGTTCAGAGACGAAAAGCGCGCCAAGTCCGGTATTTTGCGAGGAAGAGAATTTTTGATGAAAGACTATTACTCTTTCCACACGAGTGAAGAAGATTTGGATAAATATTACGAGAATATGAAAACGCATTATGAAAATATTTTTGCTCGGTGCGGCATAGGAAACGTAACACATCTTACTTTCGCTTCCGGCGGCAGCTTCTCAAAGTATTCCCACGAGTATCAGGCAATCACCGAAGCCGGAGAAGATATCATTTACGTATGTCCCAAGTGCTCAGTGGCTTTGAATAGAGAAATAGCGGATGATAACGGCAAAGCTTGTCCCGAATGTGGCAATAAAAATTTGGAAGAGAAGAAGTCGGTGGAAGTAGGCAATATCTTTAAGCTTAAAGACAAATATTCCAGTCCTTTTAATCTTAAATTTACAAACGATAAGGGCGAGGATAAGCCGATGATTATGGGTTGTTACGGCATAGGACTTGGCAGGCTGATGGGCGCGATAACGGAAATTCTCAGTGATGAAAACGGCATGCGATGGCCGGCGGAAGTGGCGCCGTTTAAAGCTCATGTTTTGGAGATAGGCAAGACCAATGATGACGTGAAGAAAGCCGCGGAAGAATTGAGCGTCAAGTTTGAAGCAGCCGGCATAGACACATTGCATGACGACAGAGACGATGTCCGCGCAGGAGAGAAGTTTGCCGAAGCCGATCTGATAGGCTTGCCTTATAGAATAGTGGTGAGCGATAAAACTCTAAGCTCCGGTGGAGTAGAACTCAAGTTGAGAAACGAAACGGCCGGAAAAATTATAAAAACAAATGAAATCTTAAATGAAATTCAAAAACTTTAAAATTTTTGGGAAATTCAAAAGAATGCTTCTCTCGGGCGGAATCGGCATAGATCTTGGTACGGCCAATACTCTGGTGTACGTGGAAGGCGAAGGTATTGTGATAAATGAGCCGTCGGTGGTGGCGATAAACGAGAAAACCGGTCAGGTGGTGGCTATAGGCAATGAGGCCAAGAGAATGCTTGGCCGAACACCGGCTCACATAAAAGCGATAAGACCGTTAGTGGACGGCGTAGTGTCCGATTACGAAGTTACTCAAGAGATGCTCGCTTATTTTATAAAAAAAGTTACGAAAAGCAGCAGAGGTATTTTCGCCAGGCCGAGAGTAGTGATTGGCGTTCCGTCTGGCATTACAAACGTGGAAGTGAGGGCGGTGAGAGACGCCGCCAAGAGCGCCGGCGCCGGCGAAGTGATGATTGTGGAAGAGCCGATGGCGGCAGCCGTGGGAGTAAGACTGCCGGTGCATGAACCGGTAGGCAATATGATCATAGACATAGGTGGCGGCACCACCGATATTGCCGTAATTTCTTTAAGCGGCATAGTGTCTTCCAAAAACATGCGCGTGGCCGGAGACAAGCTTAATCAGGATATTATCCAATATGTAAGAGACGAATTTAAAATTCTTTTGGGTGAAAAAACGGCGGAAGACTTAAAGATTGCCGTAGGGTCTGTTATAAAAAAAGGCGAGGGTCTTGAGGCGGCTGTAAGAGGGAGAGATCTCATCACTGGTTTGCCCAGAGAAGTGGTGATTACCGATTCGGACGTAAGAGAAGCTATCATAAAATCCATAGAGTCTTTGGTGGATGCCACCAAAGAGGTGCTGGAAGAAACACCGCCGGAGCTTGTTTCAGATATTATGCATCGTGGTATAATAATGGCCGGCGGCGGCGCCTTCTTGAGGGGTTTGTCTAAAATGTTTGAAAGCGAACTTGGCATACCTGTGTATGTGGCGGAAGATCCGCTTACCGCCGTGGTGAGAGGCACCGGCATTATTCTTGAAGAAATAGAAAATTTGGGAGACATATTACTTGATCATGAGGAAGCAATACCGCCAAAATAAAAAAAGGGGATTCAAAAAAAGAACAACGTTGGCTGTTTTGCTTGTTTTTCTCTTGCTCGTTATCTTTAGCGGCGGCGCCAGAGAGATAGTGGCAAAATCGGTTTCAACGGTGTTTTATCCGTTTGCCAAAACGGGACAAATAATTTCCAAAAGATGGCATAATTTTGCCGGTATATTAAAAAACAAAAAAAAGATGAATCTGGAAATTGACCGTCTGGCAGAAGAGAATGAAACGCTTGAAGTTGTCGCTCTTTCCGCCGACAGGCTGAAGGAAGAAAATATTGAACTCAAAGCTTTGTTTGGCAGAGAGAGGGAAAAGAACGTCGTGCTTGCTTCGGTGATAATGAGGCCGCCGCAATCGCCTTACGATATGCTTGTTCTTGATGCCGGCGCGAAAGAAGGCGTAAGGCTTGGCATGAAAGCGGTTGCTCATGGAGAAATTTTAATAGGTTACGTGACGGAAGTGTCTGAAGTTTCAAGCAAGGTAAAGCTCCTTTCTTTTCCTAAAGAAGAGATTGGCGTGATACTTGAGAATGCCAGTATTTCGGCTATAGCTGTTGGCACTGGAGGCGGCAATATGGAGCTCCAGATTCCCGGTCAAATAGAAGTTGCGATTGGCGAAAGCATCATCACGACCGGCATATTCCCGTATACGGCCGGTATCGCGGAGAAGATTGAAGCCGATACGAATAATCCTTTTAAAAAAATTATTTTTCGCTTGCCAATAAATATTAATTATCTAAGGAGCGTAATTTTAACGGAGTAAAATGTCTTTTTTCGCCAAAAAAAACACGATAAGGATTTTGTTTGATATTATCTTTTTTCTTTTCATATTTCTGTTGCCATGGTATGTCGCCGCTCCCGTTATCGCTTTTTCCATAATCTTTTTTAATAATTTTTGGGAAGGTGTTTTTGCCGCTTTGGCCATAGATTCTTTTTATTATATGCCATCAAACTCGCCTGATTTGCGTTTCGGCATATTTTTTTTCTCGGCTGTTTTATTGCTTCTTCTTGTTAAACTGGCAAAAAGTAAAATCAGGCTGGGCGGCTTGGGTGTTTTAAATTAGAATGTTTTTCAAGAAAAAAAAATTCAAACAAAATATTTTTCCCGATGAGATTCTTATAGATTCTCGCAATATGCCAAACTTTGAAACCAGCCAATTTGAAGGCCGGTTTGAGAGAGCCATATCCAAAAAAACTTTTTTGTATTTTTCCGCCGCTCTTTTTTTGATAGCCATGTTCTTTACTTCCAAAGTGTTTTACTTGCAAATTGTGCGGGGAGACGAACTGGCAAACAGAAGCTTAAACAATAAACTCAGAAAAGAAACGCTTGCTCCCATGAGAGGAGTAATTTATGACCGAAACAATATAATTCTTGCTTGGAACGGAGAGAAGGAGAGACTTTATACCGACATGGACGGACTTAGTCATACCTTGGGTTACGTGGGACTTCCTTCCAAAGAAGATATTGAATCAGACAAAGACATTTTGCTTAATATGGAGATCGGTAAAAGTGGCGTAGAAAAAAACTTTGAGAAAGAATTAAGAGGAATCGTCGGCACGGCTTTGGCGGAAAGAGACTCCCAAGGAAATATTATTTCCGAAAGCGTCCAGACTCATCCTCAAAGCGGAGACAATATTTATCTTTCCATAGACGCCAAACTTCAGAGCGAGATGTATAAGATATTGGGAGATACCGCTAAAAACAATAAATTTTCCGGTGGAGTTGGCATTATTATGGACGCGCGAACGGGAGAAATAATTTCTATGGCCAGCTGGCCGGAGTATGATTCTCAAATTATGTCCAGAGGCAAGCCGGCAGATAAGATCAATGCTTTTTTAACAGACGATCATAAGCCATTTTTAAACAGAGCGATTTCCGGATTATACGCGCCCGGCTCGGTGGTAAAACCCATGGTGGCCATCGCTGCTTTAAACGAAGGAATAATTTCGCCGGATAAGCAAATATTCAGCTCCGGCAGTATCTCGGTGCAAAATCCTTTTTACCCGGAAATTAAAAGCGTGTTTAAAGATTGGAAAGCGCATGGTTGGGTGGATATGAAGAGAGCTCTCGCTGTTTCATCCGATGTGTATTTCTACGAGATAGGTGGCGGTTATGAGGAAATAAGAGGTCTTGGCATAAACAAACTTGAGGAGTATGCCAAAATGTTTGGGCTTGGAGATGGCACCGGCATAGATTTGCCAAGCGAAGCTTCTGGTGTGGTGCCAAGTCAAGAAGTGAAAAAGCAAAATAATCCGGGCGATCCTCTTTGGCGAATAGGCGACACGTATATATCAAGCATCGGACAGGGTTATTTTCTTTCCACTCCTCTTGAGATAGCTGTTTACACCGCCGCCATAGCCAACAATGGAATCTTGCTTAAGCCAAAAATTGTAAAAGACGAAAACCTGTCTGAATATGACGGTAAGAAAATAAAAATTCCGGATGAATATTTCAAAATAGTAAAAGAAGGCATGAGAATGGCGGTAACTGGCGGCACTGCCCAAGGGCTGAGCCGACCGGAAGTAAAGATTGCCGCCAAAACCGGCACGGCCGAAACCGGCGCCGGCAAGCGCTTCATTCACTCTTGGATTATGGGCTTTTTCCCTTATGAGAACCCGAAGTATATTTTTACCATGCTACTAGAGAATGGTCCGGCCGGCACCACTACCGGCGCGCCATACGCCACAAGCCGTCTCTTGGACTGGATAGCTAAAAACGCGCCGGAATATTTTGAATAAATCATGATCTGTATGTTATAATTAAAAATAATTTAAGTCATGCTTTTTGGAACAAAAAACAAAAAACATAAAGTTGAAAATATCAGACTGAAAGATCTGCTATTCTTGTCTCTCCGAAATTTTAAAGTTAAGACAGGAAGAACTCTTCTTACCGTGCTTGGCATCGGAGTCAGTTTTGCCACTATCTTTTTTCTCATATCTCTTGGCTATGGTTTGCAAAACATACTGCTTAAACAAATTTCTTCCAAAGAAGCTTTGCTTACCATAGATATATCTTCGCCAAACAAAGATATATTTCCCATAAATGATCAGGTGATAAGCAAAATAGCGGCAAATGAAAAAGTGGAAAGAATTGACTCGGTCATTTCCGTTCCCGGTCAATTGGATTTTCAGGATGGCGATGCCGCTTTTGAAGTATTGTTTACCGGCGTTACGGAAAGTTTTTTTAAGTCAAATGTCAATCTTATGCAGAAAGGCAATTATCCAAAACAAGGTGAAGCCGGCCTTATCATATCTTCCGGCATGGGGCGTATCTTGGAAAGTGTCGGCAGCAGCTTCGCAAACAAAAAAACAAAAATAATATTTTATGTGCCGGAAATAATAGACGGCACGGAAAGTATCAAAATAATGCAGAAAGAGGGGGATTTTAAAATTATTGACGTAATGGATAACGGCGATCAAAGCGTTGTCTATCTCCCTATTTCTTTCATGTCCGATACCGGTTTGCCATACAGCTCGGCCAGAGTGGTTATAAGAAGCGACAAAGATATGGAGGAAGTAAAAGATTTATTGATTGATATGGGATTTAATGTATCCACTATCGCTGATACCGTAGATCAGGCGAATAAGATATTTAATATTTTTAAAATCATCTTAGCCTTTTTTGGTATAGCCGCGCTGGTGGTGGCGGTGGTGGGCATGATAAATACCATGACGATAGCTTTGCTTGAGAGAACAAATGAAATCGGAGTCATGAAAATTTTTGGCATCACGGAAAGAGACGTGCAGAGGTTGTTTATGTTGGAATCCGCGATAATAGGATTTTTGGGCGGCGTAAGCGGACTCGTTATGGGTTTTCTTCTCTCTCAATTTTTTAATTTAAGCATTGCTTTTTTGGCGAACGCCTTGGGAGGCAAATCGGTAAATTTATTTTATTATCCGGCGTGGTTTATCATTGCTATAATCTTTTTCGCTTCGGTGGTAGGGCTTGGGACTGGTTTTTTCCCTTCCCGAAAGGCGGCAAGGATGGATCCGTTAAACGCTTTAAGATACAAATAATATGCAACAGAATCCTTTAATAAAAATAAGAAATTTATCCGTAATATATGATAAAGGCGCTCCGGCGGAAATGATGGCGTTGAAAGGTATAAATTTAGAGATATATTCGGGGGAGTTCATTATAATTTTCGGTCCGTCCGGCTGTGGCAAATCTACGTTGCTTTACACTTTAAGCGGCGCCGAGAGAAGGATAGAGGCCGGAGACATCTGGATAAGAGGAAAAAACCTTAGCGCCATGGATAAGCAAGAACTCACGGACTTTCACCGAGAAAGCGTTGGTATGGTTTTTCAGGCTTATAATCTTATTCCTACCGTTAATGTTTTTGAAAACATCACACTGCCACTCGTCTTCAGGGGTGTGTCCAAGGCTGATAGAATTAAAAAAGGCAAAGAACTTATGGAAAGGTTTTCCATAAGCGATCTGGCTGACAAATTCCCCAGTCAGCTTTCCGGCGGACAACAGCAAAGAGTAGGCATTGCCCGCGCTTTGGTAAATGACACGGAGATTGTTTTAGCCGACGAGCCAACCGGCAATCTTGACTCAAAATCGGCGATAAACGCCATGGATATTTTTACTGAAATAAATGTAAATGCAAAGAAGACCGTTATTTTGGTAACTCACGAGCCCCAATATTTACCATATGCCTCCAGAATAATTTATATGAAAGACGGCAAAAATATCAAAGACGTGTCTCAGCAAAGAAATAAAGTTTCTCACGTGGTTGGGCATGATCAAGTTTCTCACGGCTGGTATATAAACACGGAAAGATTAGTGGGGTATCTTGATCTCAATCTTGACGTGGAAGAGAGGGTTAAGTTTGATAGTCTCATAGCTGAATACGCAAGTTCAAAAATCACTAAAGAAAAATTTGAAGAGCTCCTTGATAAACCTTTTACGGCCGGCGGTTTAGGTATGTATAAGCAAAAGGCGATGAGGCTTTCCGAAGAGATAAGCATATTGATAAGACTCTTTAAATTTTTGGGCAATATAGACGTAAGCAATAAAAAAGATTTAAATGAAAAAACTTCCGCTCTTACGGGGTGGCTGTTAAATGATTATATAGGCAATTTGAGCGACGAACAAAAAGGAAAAATAAGAGACGCGGTGCTGGCGAAGATAAAAGGGGAAACAAGTTTGATTCAATTTCAGAATCAATTGGATTTGCCTGTTAAAGATGGCGGGGTCGGTTTGAATTGGAACACAGCCAGAAATCTCGCGCAAAAAATCGGAATTATTTTGTAGAAACAAAAGAGTGTTGTTTGGTGTGTATAACTTAAACTTGGATTTCTTTTTAGAAGGAATATAATAGAACTAAATAAAAATGATAAAAACGCAAAGAGACATCCGAATCCGGAAAATAAAAAGGGTTGTTGTTTTGAAAAAAAAGAGAGTTTATCTCATGCCATTTAGATTTGTTTCTATCTTGCTTATCATCGCTTTTGCCGGCAATTTGTTTTTCACCAATAATAATCAATCTGCCTCCGCCGCCACTTATACTTTCAGCCAGACCAATTGGGCGGGAGGTGCCACGGCAAACAACGCCGCTCACCCTACCAATCAAACAAGTTGGGATCAGTTTTCAGCCAGCACCACCGGTATGACCACGGCAAACTCCGGCGCTGACTTGCAGATGGTTTTTAGTACTTCAAGCGCCAATGTCTCTTTTGATACTGAAGGCGATTATATTCAAGAAGATGCCACAAATGGTACAAGTTTTGCAAGTGGAATTGTTAGTTTGCAAGAGGAGAGCGGAACAGCAATAGATTCATATACTAAATTGCTTTTACACGCAAATGGTTCCAATGGATCTACTAGTTTTATTGATAGCGAAATGACTCCTAAAACCGTTACTGCCAATGGTGCTGCTCAAATAAGCACATCTCAGAGTAAATTTGGGAACTCAAGCGTTTTGTTTAATAATTCAGTTTCCTCATACGTTTCACTGAATGATAGTAATGATTGGTATTTTGACTCAGACTTTACGATAGATTTTTGGATAAGATGGAATGGGACGCCTAGTGAAATTCAGAGTATAATGGGCACATCTCAAGGCGGAGGGTTGCAACCTAAATGGTTTATGCATAATCAAGTTGGAACTGGTTTTATATTTAGGTATGTTAATGGCACTGAGAAAATTATTACTTGGAATTGGGTACCTTCAGGTAATACATGGTATCATGTCGAAATTGATAGAAATGGCAGTAATTGGTATTTATTTGTGAATGGTTCTACAGTTGACTCGCCAAAATCTCAAAGTACAGCGATGTTGAATGTTAATGCTAATCTGAAGATAGGCGCAGATGGTGAGGGTTTTAGAGCTTTCGGTGGATGGTTAGATGAAGTCAGAATTAGTAAAGGTATAGCAAGACATATATCTAATTTTGCTGTTCCGTCAAAGCCTTATGGTTCATATTCTTCCTCTCAAGCTTATTATGTAACCACGGCTGATGCTTCTAATTTGGATACTTCCGGCTGGGCTAATATTTCTAGCGTTTCTATAACTCAAACCACACCAACAGATACTTCCATAAAATATTTAATATCTTTTGACAATCGCTCCACATGGAAGTATTGGAATGGTTCGGCATGGACGACTTCAACTCTGGATGATTTGCAGACAAACGGCATGTCCAGCACCACTTTGGAAGCGATCACCACTTCCCAATGGGAATCTTCCGGTGGCTTTACTCCCGGCACTCTGGATTTTGCCGCTGATTTATTATCCAGCGATAGCGCTTTCACCCCCTCCCTTGATGACATCACCATAAATTACCAGCAATATGCCACTTCCACCGATCTCACTTCTTCTCCTTATGACTCCAGCGATGCGGCAAATGTTCTGGCATCTATTTCTTGGACGGAAAATTTGCCGTCGGCGACGGATATTAAGTTTCAACTCAGAACCGCCCCCGACTCTTCCGGTTCGCCCGGAACTTGGACATCATGGCTCGGTCCGGATGGTACATCAGACACCTACTTCACCGACCCAGCCGGAGGAGAAGCCATACCGTCCGCTTTTACGAGCGGAGGCAATGACCAATGGGTTCAATACAAAGTTTTTATGACGGGCACGGGATTAAATACCCCCACGCTTTCCGATGTTACATTTACCTATGTCGTCAATGCCGCGCCAGAGATTCAAACCGTAACAGCAAGCCAAGGGACTGACGGCTTGGTAACAATTTCTTACGAAACAAGAGACAGCGATACTAATTCCGGCACGGCAAACCCGGGATATATTACACCGTCTTTTGAATATTGGAACGGCGCGTCTTGGACGGCGATAGATTCAGGACTCGCTACTCTTGCCACTACCACCAAATCCGTCAATCAATCCACTTTTACTTCATATTCCACCACTTGGACGGCAAGCACCACTATTGGCAGTCAGTATTACAGCGCGGCAAAAATCAGAGTAACGGCAAATGATAACGAAGCCGCCAATAACAGCGCAAACGCACAATCAGCGGAATTTGTCATTGATACCACTATTCCCACATCAACTTCAATCTTAGTAAAAGCCACCACTACTCCTGCCACTCTCACTCTCGCCGCCTCGGATAATTCTTCTTTGCAAATGAAAATTTCTTTAAATAGCGATTTGTCGGGAGCGAGCTGGGGGTCATACAATACATCGTCAACGATATCTTTGGGTACGGATCCCGATACCGTTTATGCCAAATTTAAAGATGCTTATGGTAATGAATCAGCTATTGTTTCCGTTGCCACTCCGGCCACTCCCACAAATGTAATGATTCAAGATACCACAAACACCAGCACTTCGCCGGCTGAATATAGACTTTTTATCGCGTGGGAAGCGGTAAGTGATTCGAGCCCCGGCTTCGGTTCATATCACGTTTACAGATCAACTGATAATTCCTCGTGGACGCTTCTTAGCACAATTGGCTCAAGAACTACGAATTACTACTCCGATAGCACCGCGTCAGCTGACACCACTTATTATTATAAAATAGCAACCGTGGATGCCGATGGTAATGATTCATACATGTCTTCTTCGGTAAGCGGCACGGCCAATGGCATTCAAGACGGCGAAGAAGGAGGCGGTGGTTCAAGCAGTGTGCCGCCGGTAATATCAAGCGTATCGTCAAATGGCACTCAAACAGAATCATCGGAAATAAGATGGACAACGGACAATCTCTCCAATTCAGTTGTGGGTTATTGCGTCGCGCCATGTTCCGACTTTACCACCAATCAAACAACGGTAGATTCATACGTTACGACTCATTCCGTCACTCTTTCCGGCCTTACGCCAAATACCACTTATAGTTATAAAGTTTTTTCCACTGATGCGTCTTCAAATACCGCTTCTTCTTCCGGCTATACTGTCAGCACCAATGACGGACCAACCATATCCAATGTTTCCGTTATAAATGTTTCAAATGTATCAGCCGATATCGCATGGAATACAAACGAAGCCGCTTCCGGTTATGTTTTTTATTCCACTACCACTCCGGTTACCGCGTCAGACAATGAAGCTGGTTGGGCCACTTTAAGCGCCAGTAGAACGGTGAGTTTGACATCTCTAGCCGGCGGCACGAAGTATTATTTCTTCGTAAAATCGCAAGACGCCGATAATAATTGGGGATACGATTACAACATTACAAACGGCACCACCACTTATTATACTTTAACCACGCCTCTTGATATAACTCCACCCACCATTTCCGGCGTGGCTTCCACCACTAGTAGGAGCGCGGCAACCATTACTTGGATCACCGATGAGACGGCCGATTCTCAAGTCATCTATGGCGCCACCACAGCCTACGGCGCCACTACTACCTTAAACTCAACACTCACCAGAACCCATTCCGTGTCTTTAAGCAGTCTGCTGCCTTCCTCTACTTATAACTTTAAGGTTATATCTTCGGACGCTTCCGGCAATCAGGCTACTTCCAGCAATTACACTTTTGCCACCGAATCGTTTGATATTGCCGATGTTACCGCCTCTACCGTAAGCAATACTTCCATGAGTATTACTTGGAATACAAACGAGAGCGCCACTTCACAAGTGGAGTATTCCACTTTTTCCGATCTTTCAAGCAGTGCGTTCTTTCCGTCTACACCGTCTAGCGCCGCCACGTCGCACGCCATTACATTGTCACCTCTCTCAGAAGGCACCACATATTATTATCGGGCCAGTTCTACAGATGCCATCGGTAGCAACACCACTTCGCAAATCTACCAATTCACCACCGGAGACGCCACCGCGCCGGCAATCTCTACTGTGGCCGCTTCGCCCGTGGCCGATACTACAGCCGTTATTACATGGATTACCGACGAGCCGGCAAATTCCAAAGTATATTACGGCTCAACTTCAGGAACGCTTACATCATCTACGGATACGGATTCAACGCTTACCAGAAACCATTCCGTTACTCTTAGCGGTTTATCTTATGAGACTGCTTATTATTATCAGGTTGTATCAAGTGACGGCAATAGCAATACCGCTACTTCCAGCGAAGGCTCATTTACCACCCTTGAACAGCAAATAAATATTTCCCAACAAACCATAAACACCACTACTATTGTTTCCGGCGGGGGAGGCGGCAGTGGCAGCGGAGGCGGTATTAGTCTTGATATGTACAATAATGTCAAAAGAGAAAGAGATGTAATCAAAAAAGAAAGGGATGATTTGAAAGAAGAGATGGATAGCCTTAAAAATAAAATTTTAGGAATTGATTTGACGGATGGCGGAAGTTTTTCTCCGGTAGATGTAATAAGTATGGTGATAAACAAGTTTACCGATATCTCAGAATCTTATGCCGAAACCACTGTCTCAAACGAGAGAACGCCGGAACAAATAGCAGCTCTTGAGAAAGATCTTGTGCCGGCCATTACTTCACTCAGGCAACTCACCAGACTTATACCGCCGCCCAAACTTAAAACGGAGCCGAGAGTGGACGCGCTTTCCACCGAAGCTTCCGTCAAATGGGAAACTGATAAGCCGTCCACCGCCGCTGTTTATTATTCTGAAGACCAATATTACAGCCCAAGTGATCCCGATGTTTATACCGGCAGTGTGGAAAACGCGAGCAATTACAATATCAATCACAGCATTACCCTTAAAGGTTTAACGCCTTTCACCAAATATCATTATCGCTTAATGTCCGAATCGGAAGCGGGAGCCAAAGCATATTCTTCCGATTTTACTTTCACTACCAATTCCGAAATGCCAAGTATTTTTGGCGGAGAGGTAAGAAGAGTGGGAGACACATCTATAGCGGTGTCATGGAAGACAAATATTCCCGCTAATTCCGCCGTTATTTATACGCCGATAAGAGGAGGCAAACCAAATGCCAAAGAAGCTAAAACCGAAGGACTTCCGGAATTTTCCAAAGATCATAATGTGATGCTTACCAATATGCAGCCGGATACCGTGTACGTTCTGGAGATAAGTTCTACTGATCACTTTAACAATGTAGTCACCAAAAAATTGGACACCTATTCAGTCACCAAAGATCAAGCTCCGCCGGAGATCGTTCAAGTGAGAGCGGAATCATCAATTCTTTCCGGCTCAACCGATAAAGTGCAAACAATCATATATTGGAAAACGGATGAGCCTTCTACCACCAAAGTTGTATATGAGAGAGGCGCTAACATTAAAGAAAATGGCGAATTCACAAAGAGTACTATGGAAAATGAAGATCTTACGTTAAATCATATTGCCGTAATCACCTCATGGGAGCCAGGCGTAATATATCAATTCAGGGCGGTATCCGTTGACGCTTTCGGCAACGAAGCTCAATCCAAAACTTTCACCGTGCTTACGCCAAAGCAAAAGGCCACCGTTTTGGATCTCATTATAAATAACTTCTCCGATACGTTTAATTGGACGAAGGAAATTAAATTCTAGTTTGAATTACGAAATAGTGCTAAAATCTGATTATGTTAAAGGCAGATAAAAACAAAATAAAAGAGATTTTGGAAAGGGGAGTCGGCGAGATAATAGACAAAGAAAGTCTCGTGAAAAAGCTTGAGAGCGGTAAAGAACTGCGGGTAAAATTCGGGGTGGATCCCACCAGCCCAAACATCCATCTCGGACGGACGGTGCCGCTTCTTAAGCTCCGCGACTTTCAAGAACTCGGACATAAAATAGTTTTTATAATCGGCGACTTTACCGGTATAATCGGCGACACCTCGGATAAAGACAGCGAGAGACCGATGCTTTCGGAAGAAAAAGTGGAAGAGAATATGAAAAATTATGTTAAGCAAGCCGGCAAAATTATAGATATTGAGAAGTGCGAAGTGCTCTATAACAGCCATTGGCTCGGTCAGCTCGGTTTTAAGGAGATAGGCAAGCAGGCGGATGCTTTTTCCGTAAATGAATTTATTTCCAGAGACAATATCAGAAAGAGACTTGATGAAGGCAGGAGAGTATCGTTGAGAGAAGTGCTTTACCCGCTCATGCAAGGTTATGATTCCGTGCACGTTAAGGCCGATGTGGAAGTAGGCGGCACCGATCAGAGATTTAATATCTTAGCCGGCAGAGAGCTTCAAAGGCAATACGGACAAGAGCCGCAAGATATAATAATGAACCCGCTTATAGAAGGTTTGGACGGCCGCAAGATGAGTTCCAGTTGGGGGAATACGGTAAACTTGCTTGATACGCCAAATGATATGTACGGCAAAATCATGTCTCTCGGCGATGAGCTTATAATCAAATACTTTATCTTTGCCACCAGAGTCAGTCTTGAAGAAGTGGAAGGCTACAGGAAAGAGATAGAAAACGGAGCCAACCCTAGAGATGTTAAGATGAAATTGGCAAGCGAGATTGTAAAATTCTATCACTCAGACGAGGATGCTAAAAAGGCGGAAGATTATTTTATAAAAACTTTCAGCAAGAAGGAAATTCCGGACGAGATACCGGAGTTTAAGCCGAGCGCTTATGATATAATTTCAGTTCTTACGGAAAGCGGTTTAGCCACGTCAAAAGCCGAGGCCAGAAGAAATATGGAACAAAACGGCATTAAAATAAACGGTCAAGTGATAACCGACCCAAAGACAGAAGTCAAAAACGGCGATATAATTCAAAAAGGCAAAAGATATTTCATAAAAGTGATGTGAAGTTGATGAGAGTTTACAAGATAATTTAGTATGTTATCATAAAAATATGGAAAATGAAAAAACAACGTCGCAGCTTTTAGAAGATCTTGCCATAATGGTAGCAAAGGGTTTTGAAAGAGTGGAGAAAAGATTTGAAACAATGGAGAATCGTTTTGAAACAATGGAGAAAAAATTTGAGGAAATAGATATGAAATTTGAACGTGTATTTGTTCGGCTGGATACTATTGATGATAAAGTTACCAACATTAGGTACGATTTTAGAAAAATAAATGAAGCAGATTTAATAAGTAGAGTAGGTATATTAGAAGAAAAAGTGGGAGTATAAAATTGTAATATGGCGTGTTTTTGTAGTAAAGCAATGGGAAATTTTAATTTGACTTTTTTGTCTAAATATGCTATCTTACAAAAACAAATATATGATAAATTCAATGTTTGCCAATTTTAAAGAAAAAATGACTGAAAGCAACGATATTTTAGTCTTATTCACCGGTTTCGGGAAGATGCCGGCGGGAATAATTTTCAATTTTATCGGTCTTAATTTATTAATTTAAAAAGCGGAAAATGCGTCCTATTGGGCGCTTTTTTTGTAAAAAGGGGAATATGATAAAATTTTTTATAAAAATATCACAAACTTCTTACTGCATATTTTCATATTTTATATTAAAGATTTTTAACAGCCTTGATGTGAAAGGTCAAGAAAATCTTAAAAAAATCGGCAATGAGTCTTTTATCTTCACCTCTAATCATAATAGCTACATAGATAGCGGTATTTCTGCGGCTGTATTGTTAACCAATGGCAGTTTCTTCAGAAAAATAGCGCCGGTAAAATTTTTGGTTATGGATAAATATTTCAGTTGGAAAATATTTCCGATTAGGATTTTTCTGGAAGCAATGGGCGCGGTAAAAATATCAAAGGCAAAAGTGAAGTACGCGGATAATAAACACTTAAATAGTGTTTTGGATTTACCTTTAGGATTGTTAAGGCAAGGAGGTAGGGTGTGGATATATCCGGAAGGCGGTTTTAACAATAATGGAACACCAAAAAAACCTAGAGTTGGCGCAGCCTTTCTTCACCAACAAACCGGCGCTCCCATATTACCCGTAAGAATAATCGGCAACGACAATGTTATGAGTAAAGCCGTTCCTTTTTTGCCAAAATTAAGCACCTTGTTCGGACTTAATAAAATAAAGGTAATAATAGGCAAGCCGATTTATTTTTTTGAAAATATGTCTTTGGAAGAAGTCACTGATAAAATAATGAACACCATCTATGAGCTTAAAGAAAAACCGGCGCTTAAGGAAGTAAAACTAAGAAAGTTCGCTCGCCAAAGAAGCAGCTCGGCCTTATCTACATAGAAAATGCTTGGGAGGATATCAAGCCGTGGATGTTTGCATTTTCGGCAATTTTCGGTATCATATAAGGTGTTTTTAATAAATATATTCCGCGATAGCTCAATGGTAGAGCAGCTCCCTGTTAAGGAGTTGGTTCCAGGTTCGAGTCCTGGTCGCGGAGCCAAGAAACTAGATACGAACTCGTCTCGGTACCAGAGCGGAGGAAATTATAACGATATTATGCTAAAATGTGATTATGAAATTGTTATTAACATCAGGCGGTCTAACTAACGACAGTATTGCAAATGCCTTGTTCGAATTAGTTGGAAAGAAACCAGAAGATACTAAAATTGTTTTTATTCCCACCGCTTCTAATGTTGAAGTTGGTGACAAAGATTGGTTCATAAACGATTTGGTAAATCTACAGAAAAGAAATTTTGCTGAAATAGATATTGCTGACATATCAGCTGTTGATAGAAAAATTTGGGAACCTAAATTAAGAAATGCCGATGTTTTATTTTTTGAAGGTGGCAATACATATCATCTCATGGATTGGGTTAGAAAATCTGGACTTGTAGATTTACTACCAGAATTATTGAAAGATAAGGTTTATGTAGGCGTAAGCGCAGGAAGCATGATTACCAACCCTGACTTGGCTCTAAAAATATCACAGATAGTTTATGGAGAAGACTTGGGTAAAACAGCAGAAATGGAGGGATTAAAATATGTTGATTTTTATTTTTTGCCTCACTTAAATTCTGAATGGTCTCCGAACCTACGAAGAAATTTTATAGAAAATGCCACAAAAGAGATGGCCTCAATTATCTACGCAATGGACGACCAGTCTGCACTGAAAGTTGTAGATGGGAAAGAAGAAGTAGTCAGTGAGGGTGAGTGGTTTGCTCTGAATAAGTCATTATAATTCTGTTACGCTCGGGTTTAAGTATTAAAAACTGGCAAAAATTGTCTAAACTTTCGCAAGCTCCCCGTCTGCTTACGCAGGCAAATGGTGAACATTGTCTGGATGATGTTAAAGCACAAAACAATCTACCGAAATGCTTGACTTTTCCTCATAGCTGATCTCCCGCCGCGAAGCGGAAAAAGAAATGAAAAGGAAATGGAAAGGAAAATTTTTGGTTTTGCTTCGCCGTTTCAGTCTTCGAAAAGAGCATCATTATTTTATCACATTTCGATTGCTCTTTTCTCCGCCCTCACGGCGACCGAGGCGCGACTCTTTACATACTCTTTGTTGCCAGAGCGTGTTGTGCATATTTAAACTGGAAAGCACCTTAAAGGTGACCTGCAGTACGCATTTCCGCAATAATACACTTTTGTCATATTACGGAAACGCCAAGGGAGACTATGGTCTATTTAGTAAATACCCATAAAAGTGCTTTATTTTAGGGATAATTTGCTTCCAGTGGTTCTCTATATCACTACATTGATATAGTAAATAGTTGACTTATTGGGATGCTTTCGTATATAATTGGATATAGTTATCTATATAGCATCAAAATATATCAGAAATATGAGCGAAAACAGCTTCAACAAACGAATAAAACTAAGCCAGGAGATACTTGGCAAGATCGGCAGAATTGACGAGTTCAAGGGTCTTTGGCATGGCAGTTTGCGGCTCTCTCCACAGATTTTGGGTCGGCTTAAGTCATCGGTGATCATTACATCTACCGGTGCCTCAACTCGTATTGAAGGATCAAAAATGAGCGACGAGGAAGTGGCTCGTCTTTTGCGTAGTCTGAAATCAAATCCTCCCAAGAACCGCGACGAGCAGGAAGTCGCCGGTTATGCCGATTTACTCGGAAGAGTTTTTGACCACTATCACACGCTCAAACTGACCGAGAATAATATTCTGCACTTCCATAGCATTCTTTTGCAATTCTCCAATAAAGATCAATCGCATAAAGGCAAGTATAAAGATTCCGATAATGCGGTAGTGATGAAAAATGAAAAAGGTGAAGAGATTGTTCTATTCAATCCGACTAAACCATATTTGGTTAAGCCAGAAATGGAAGCGATCATTGACTGGACAAATCAGGAGCTCGAAAAGAAAGAACTCCACCCTGTGCTTATTGTTGCCAATTTTGTTTTTGAATTTTTAGCAATTCACCCGTTTCTTGATGGCAACGGCCGTCTTAGTCGCGCTCTGACGAACTTGCTTTTGCTTCGCAACGATTACGCCTATGTGCCGTATGCTTCACTTGACGAGATTATCGAGGAACGCAAGGACAGTTATTATCTCGCTCTCCGGGCAACACAAAATAATCACAAAACGGACAACGAAGATATCACTCCATGGCTGAATTTTTTGCTTGACGCACTGCTTTCCCAAGGAGATGTCGCTAGAAAACTGATGAATGCCGAACAGCCGGAGAAACTTTTGTCCGAAAGACAAGAGCAGGTTTTCGCTATCCTAAAAGACGGCGAAACTTTGGGCGTGGCGGAGATCGACAAACGTCTCAATGGTTCTGTGCCGCAGGTTACAATCAAACAATCTCTCGCTAGATTAGTGGCTTTGCGTTTGGTTGAACGAGTTGGCCAAGGCAGAGGCGTGAGATATAAGAAACTTTAAATTTATGCCAAAGGAAATCGCCAACAAAACTAAAGAGGAAACTTACTATAAATGCACTCATTGCGGAGATGAGATTTTTTGGAATACCCATAAAAAATTCACTTACTGCAAGTGTAAGAAAATCTGGGTTGATAGTTGTGATGATTATGTCCGGGTCGGTGGCAAAGAGGAAGACTATAAGATGATCACAAAATAAATTTATGGCAAAAGATTATTCACAATTTAGTAAAGAAGAGCTTCTCAAGATGGTTGAGAAGATGGAGTCACGTAAAAAGTACGGGCTTATTTGGGATGAGGAGAAAGTCAAAGAGCAGTTTGAAAAAGATGCAGAGAATGCTTTGCCGGTGTTGAAAGAAATCAGCACCAAAGAAATTACGGATAAGGACTCATCAAAACCAGTCAATATTCTCATTGAGGGCGATAACTATCACGCACTCTCGGTTTTGAATTTCACACATCAAGGAAAAATTGACGTGATCTATATCGATCCTCCGTATAACACAGGCAACAAAAGTTGGAAGTATAACAATGATTACGTTGAAAAAGACGATGCCTTTAGACACAGTAAGTGGATTTCGTTCATGAGCAAACGCTTAAAATTAGCAAAAACACTTCTTAAAGAAGAGGGTTCGCTCATATGTGCAATTGACGATAATGAACAAGCACAGCTGGGACTTCTTCTGGCTGAAATATTTCCTGCGCATGAGGTTCATTGCATAGTCATTATTCATAATCCTGGCGGTGTGCAGGGAAAGAATTTTTCATATTCGCATGAATACGCCTACTTTGTAATTCCAAGCAGAAAAGAGCCGGTAATTTCTCTTCAAAACAGAGAAGATAATCCTGATATACGCCCACTAAGAGATGTCTCAACAGGCAACCACCTTCGTGAGGATGCCGCCAACTGCTTCTATCCAATCTATGTAAAAAATGAAAAAATCGTTGGATTTGGCAATGTTTGTCCAAATACATTTCATCCAAAGTCAGCGAATGTAATGCACAGAGATGGAACTCTTGAAATTTACCCCATTGATGCACAGGGTAATGAGCGTAAGTGGGTTTTTGCAAGGCAAACCGTTGAATCAATTAAGGACGAACTCACTATTGAATATAATCGTCAAAGAAAAATTTGGGATGTGATACGTAAAAAAACTCAATTCAACTATAAAACTGTTTGGGACGACAAAAGATTTAATGCAAATATTTTCGGTACCAAACTTCTAAGCCAAATTGTTAAGATAAAATTTCCATTTCCAAAGTCTCTATACGCGGTAGAGGAATGCATAAGAGCTATAATTCATGACAAAGATGCCATTGTCTTGGATTTCTTTGCTGGCTCTGGAACAACAGCTCACGCGATATTAGAATTAAATAAGAAAGACAATGGGGACAGGCGTTTTATTTTATGTACAAACAATGAAAATAAGATATGTGAAGAAGTCTGCTATCCGAGAGTTAGAAATGTAATCAGGGGTTACAAAAATCTCGTGAGTGGAAAGAAAATAGCCGGCTTGGGTGGTTCCCTCAAATATTTCAAGACAAAATTCGTAAAGAAGAATGCTAACGGCGATGACTTTAAGATACGAATAACGCACGAATGCACCGAAATGCTTTGTTTGCGCGAGGGTGTCTTTGATGAAGTAAAAAAGACTGACCACTATCGTATATTCCAACAGGGCGATAAAACGCTGGCGGTTTATTATTCTCTGGACCGCAAGTCCCTACCGGCTTTGAAAAAAGAACTCGAGAAAATGGACGGTGAGAAAATACTATATTGCTTCACGCTCGATGCCACCGGCCTCTCAAAGACGGAATTCGCCAACTGGCATGGAGTTACGCTCGAGCCGATTCCGCAAAAGATATTAGATGTCTACAAACAAATTTATGAATATTGATCTTAAACCCTATCAAGAAAAAGCAGTCAATCAGCTGATCGAAACAACGGTCAAGCTCTTGGGCTATGACGGACCCGGCGAAGTCTGCGTTTTCCAAGCACCTACCGGTTCCGGTAAGACGATCATGATGGCCAAGTATATTGAGAGTCTTATCAAAGAGCTTCCAAAAGACGATTTTTGCTTTGTTTGGATGAGTATCGGTAAGGGTGAGCTTCATTTACAGAGCAAGCATTCCCTCGAAAAAGTATTTGCTGGTTTTCCTCGAGTGACTTCTGTTGAGGATGCATTTAGTGGTGGCCGAGAGCGGATCGTGCAAAACGAAGTCGTGGTTGCCAACTGGGAAAAACTTCGCAGTAAAGAACGACAATCTGGCGACTGGAAAAACCTGATCATGAAAGACGGCGAGAAATTGAACTTTCGGGATGTATTGGAAAAGACCAGAGAGCAACGCAAGATCATTTTGATAATTGACGAGAGTCATGTAAGTGCCGATACGGCCCGGGCAAACGAACTCCGCGATCTTATCGGTGCCGATGTTGTAATTGAAATGTCTGCTACTCCACGCAGACCACAGCAGGAACTCGGTTTTACCCAGGAACTGGCTCGAGGCGGTGCTGGCTATGTCATAGTCGAGCCGAAAGATGTGATTGACGAAGGCATGATCAAGAAAGAAATCATCATAAACGAGGATATTGAGAAAATAGCCGCTTCGGAAGATGACTCCCAATCGGCTGTACTCGAGGCCACTTATCGTAAGCGTCTAGAACTTAAAAAGGTATTTGAAAAAGAAGGATCACATATCAATCCTTTGGTTTTGGTACAGATTCCTACCGCAGAAGCTGGTGACCAAAAGATTGAAGCAGTGAAGAAATTTCTGGCTGGTAAGAATATCGTTGAACGTAAAGATGGACACGGCAACGGCAAGCTGGCTATCTGGCTGGCCGAACAGAAGTCAGAGCTTATTGACTGGATCGCCGAGCCCGACAACGAGATTGAGTTTCTTATTTTCAAGCAAGCCATTGATACCGGCTGGGATTGTCCTCGAGCACACATTCTTGTGAAGTTTCGAGAGACGCATAATATCGTTTTTGAAATCCAGACTGTCGGTCGTATTTTGCGTATGCCCGAGCAGAAACATTACGGCAACGAAGCTTTGAACCGTGGCTATATTTATACCAATCTCAAATCAATTGAAGTTAAAAAGGAAGAATACAATCCGAACATAATTAAGCACCTTAAGGCTACACGCATTAAGGAATATAAGCCGATCAAAATTGAGTCGTATTATAAATCTCGCGCTGATTACGGCGATGTTACTTCTAGTTTTGGCTCGGTGTTTGAAAAAATAGCCAATGATTATTTTGGTATTAAGAAAGGCGACAAAACTAAAGATAATATAAAGACCGTTGAGGCCAAGGGTATTAATTTGGATATCAAAAAATACCAGCAGGAATTAATCGCTGATACTGCTGTCGATGTAAAAAGTTTTGATGAGCTTGAGGGTAAAATTAATGCCGATGCTATGGCTAAATTGAATGTGGCCGTTGACGAATTACAGATTTTCTTTGAGCAAGTCGTCAAAAATAATCTCGGACCGTTCAAAAACATTAAGCGTTCTGTTCCGGCAGTTAAGACAGCTATTTATATTTGGTTCAATAATACGCTCGGTGCTGAAGACTGGTCTGATCCATCGCTTTTAACGCAACAGATATTTTTGCATACCAAGAACAGAGTTGTTTTTGAGCATGTTTTGGCCAAGGCTATTGGCCAGTATGTTTTTGTCAAAGAACAGGAAGTCCGCGAGCGTGTTGAGGAAAGCGAACAGAGATACGCTTTTGAACTCCCAATCGAGTCATTCTACAACGAGCACACTGATGAGATTGTTAAGGTTAAAAATTATGCTTTTGAGCCGTGCTATCTCAATACGGACCGATCCAATCCAGAACGAGAATTTGAAACATTCTTAAACACCAACGCTTCAAAAATTGATTGGTGGTGGAAGAACGGAGAAAATAAGCAAGACTATTTTGGTATTAAATATGAGTATGCCGGAAGTATAAGTACTTTCTATCCTGACTATCTGGTTAAATTATCAGACGGTCGCTTTGGTCTGCTCGAGGTTAAGGATACGGGTGATCGTGACGGTAAAACCTACACCAAAGCCAAGGCCGAAGCTTTGCAGAAATACATTACCAACTCAGGCAATAAGAAACTATTCGGCGGTATTGTCATTGAGCGCAACAAAGCGTGGTTGATCAATGAAAACTTAAAATACGACTGGGAAAAATACGAGAATGGAGATTGGAGCGATTGGGATGAGATGAAGCTCTAAGACAGTATATTGAATATTATATAATGACCTCACCGAAGACGAAATAAAAATTGCTGAATCAAATTAATATGGAATTGCCGGCATGGTTAAAAATTGGAAACGCTATTGGAAAACTGAATATCTCAGGCTGGTTTAAGGGTTGGTTCGTTAAAAACGAATTCCACCAGACAATCAATGTAATAGTGAATCTACCTGTTCTAAACGAACCGACAATTGCGAAATCCGATGGTAATGTGTCTTCAAAAATGTCAGATGACCCAAAAGGTGTAAAACTTACAGATGAAAATATTTTATTAATTTCAAAAATTAATTTAGTTCATAAGATAAATAATCGAGGGGACTATGACTTTAAAGGAGATTTTGTGTGGGCATTATATTACATACAATATAAACCTGATAGTAGTTGGCCATGCAATGCGGCGGTACGAATTGCGCAATCAATGCAAGATATAAATTTTTTTCACGCTTTTGAAGTCATAGAGGATCCAGAAGAAAAAAGTAAATTTGAAAATCTTAAGAAAAAAATAAACTATCTATACGACAGGATCATTCAAGAGTTAAGACACACAAATAAACGTGGTCAAATAGAAAAACAATTTACAACTCCATATCATACCGTATTAGAGAAGAAACCTGATTTAAATAACATTAAATACGCAGAGATTTTCAAAGAGTTTCAGAGTTTATTGATAGAATTGTTTAATAAATATAGACTTAAAAATGAATAAATATGACCCAGCTTGAATTACATAAAAAAATAGAAGAATTTTTCAAGGCAGGAGTGTTCTCCGCTGATGTTAATGTTGCCCAAAGATTGCTTGTAAATGACGACGCCAAAAGATTCTTTTTTTCTCAAGCTGATGAATCTTGGCTAAAGTGGCTTTGGGATAATGGTTTTCTTAATGAACTTAAGAAAAAGGCGGAAGATACTACTATATGCAGATACAGTCTTTCTGAGCTTGAATATTTAAAAAGAATGTCAGCGAAAGACCCAGCTAAGGTGGTTGAAATTATTCTAGATAAAGAAACAGCAACTAGAGAGGATAATTTTAACCCTGAAGTTGCTGATCGCTTCTTGTCAATTATCGCCACACTCCCTCCTGAAAAGATTAAAATGCTTACAATAAAAATTCGAGATGAGAAGTGGGTATATTTAATGCGAGCCTTTTTCAAGACAGGTTATGAATTCGAAAAGATTATAAAAAAATTAGTCGAGGAAAAGGAAAGTGATGCTGTCTTGGAATTAGCCCAAGCTGTTTTAGTTGTTAAAAACAAAGCGGAAATTTCGGAAAATGGAAATAGTTTCAATATGGATCCTTTCTATGTTAGTGATCTGAATGCATCTGGTATTTTTGAAGCCTTGGCGAATATTCAAGAATCACACAAAGAAAAAGCGCTTCAGATTACTACTGACACAATGAGAAAAATAGTAGAGTTGTCCGATTCTGATGAAACAAAAGTATTTGAATATATGGATTTATTCGCACTATACGATGTTGACTTTTTTACGCTTGAAATTGAGGATAAAATAGATTATTCACACCAAGATGATATAAAAAAACTTGCGGCGACAATCAAGAAGCTAGTCGAAAAAACTATTGGCGAAAAATGTTCTGATGCCAACGAAATAAAGAAGCTGTTTAAAAATATCGACAAGTTACCATCGTGTCGTTCAGTGTGGCGATTGAGATTGTTTGTTCTGACGCGGTGTCCAAAAGTGTTTAATAAAGAATTGAAAGAAGCATTTTTCAAGCTATTTGAGGTTGAAAATTATTATGAAATTGAAGGGGGAACAGAATATAAAAAAGCTCTTAAAGTTGGTTTCCCTTATTTGTCGGACATTGACCAGCGCTCATATGTTGCAAATGTTTTGCGATATTTTTCGGAGAAAGCAAAAAAAGATCCGGATAAGTCTTGGATTAAAAGAACCGGTTGGGAAATTTTATCAAGCATTTGCGATTATCTTAAAGAAGACGAAGCTAAAAAATGCGAGGAGTTTTTTGATAGCAAGTGCGATAGGGAATATAAACCAAAGCCATCTGGCGGAGAGATTCGATCCGGTTTTGCATCTCCAATTTCTCCTGTAGATAACATAGAGGATTTTACGATTGACCAAATAATCACAAATCTAAAATTTGAATGGACACCAGAGAAACTGAGCGAGCAATTCAAAGACGATGACTTCTCAAATCTTCGAGGTGCCGAAGGTCTTGGTAATACTTTGAAAGAAAATATCAAGAAGCGGACAAATGAATATCTAAATAACATCAACAGATTCTTTGATAGAGATGTTATCCATTCGCACTATATGTATTCGCTTTTGCGTGGTATTGAAGAAATGCTTCGCAATAAGCAATCATTGAGCTTGGAACAAATCAGCCAAATCCTCGGTCTGTTTGAAGTTATAAAAGACGAAGGAGTAAGAAATCCATTCAAGAGGAAAGATGATAAATCATGGCTAACTGACTGGGTAACAGTTCATACAGTAATTACGGATATATTATTGACTGTTTTAAGCGACAAAACAATAAAAGATGAAGTTCATAAAGAGCATAGAGATCAAATTAAAAATATCATTTCTTACCTGCTTAAGATTACAGATAGCCCTTCTAAGGAAAACAAAAAGCCGGAATATGATGATGAACCCTACAGTGTCGCGATTAATTCTGTCCGGGGGCGAGCATATGAAGCATTTGTCGTGTTTACGGAAAATGACGGAAAAACACTGGCTAGCGATATTAAAGAAATATATAAAGAGGTTCTTTTGGACGACTCTATTGCGATTCGGTTTGTTATCGGCAGATATTTAGCGTCATTTTATTTTCGAGACGAGGAGTTTATTGTGGGTCTTTTCCCTGATATTTTTCCAAAAGATGATCCGGAGAAAAAAGATATTTACCTAGCTTCTTGGGAGGGTTATCTATCAAATACTTTGTATGACAAATTGTTTGATGAACTTAAGGGCTACTATAGCCACGCAATTACACTTGATCCCAAGGATTATACACAAAGGAAATATTCAAAAGGTCTTGATGAATCTTTGGCAATTCATCTTGCCCTAGCTTTTATTTACTTGGGCTTAGAAATGAGCGACTCTTTATTTATACAATTCTGGAATACTCCCAATACAAAACGACATAAGGAATTTATATCTTTTATAGGTCGCAGTATTTTGACTCGAGATAAAGCTGGTGAGGGTTGGTTAAAAGAAAATAAGGTAAGTAAAGAAAAGTTGATTAAATTTTGGAGTTGGGCATTAGAAAATGTGTCAGAACTAGAGGCGTTTTCCGGTTTCGGTTATTGGATTAATCCGGATAAAGAAATAATTAATGAGAAAATCGTTGTTAAAAATTTAGCAATAACACTTAAGAAATCAGAGGGGGATATTGATTGGGATTATGGTTTAACCCGTCGTCTTAAAGCATTTGCAGAAATTGATCCAACCAATACGCTGGAGTTAATTCAATATTTCTTATTGCATAATGGCGAGCTAAACACTCACAGGCGAGTACCATTATTCAGTATTGATAGTGAAATAAAAGAAGCTCTGGAGATTATTTATAAGAATAATCGCTTAAAATCAGAAGTTGAAAAATTGGTTAACACACTTATCGAGAAAGGAAGTAGCCTATTCTGGGGACTTAAAGAAGTTATTAAATAATTTATGGATAATAATTTACTGCAAAAATTAAAAGATTGGCGAAAAGCGACAGCCGAGGCGGAAAAAGTCCCGGTGTTCAGAGTTTTTTCCAATGCCATTTTAGAAGCTATCGCTCAATTCAAACCAAGAGACAAAGAAGCGCTTTTATCAATAAAAGGCATCCGTGATAGAAAATATAACAAATATGGTGAAGCTGTTTTGGATTTGGTCAATGAAAAAGTAGAAAATAAGCCGACAAACGAAAGAGAGGAAGACACTGAAGTCAATAGATCGAGTATGCCATTTTCGGTTAGTGGTTATCTTGATTTCCTTAATGCTCGGTTAAGTCAAAGCGTGGCACGAATTCAGGGGGATATTAGCAGTTTGGATATAAGAGAAAGAGTAATTTATTTTTCTTTAAAGGATTCTAAGGACGGTAGTGTCATAAACTGCCTTATTTGGAAAAATGTCTACGAGTTAAGTGGCGTTAAATTTGAAATAGGCACGGAAGTCATACTAAGCGGTTGCCCTGATATTTATAAACCCACAGGTCGTTTGTCATTTAAAGCTTTATCCGCAGAATTGGTCGGTGAAGGCACGCTAAAAATTGCTTATGAAAAACTTAAGGCTAAGTTACAAAAAGAAGGTTTATTTGATGAAGCGAGAAAAAAAGCCATTCTTCCATATCCTAATAAAATTGGCTTGATTACTTCTAAGGGTGGCGCTGTGATGGCTGACTTTATTGCCAATATAGGGAAATTCGGATACAAAATATTTTTCATAGATTCAAGAGTGGAGGGTCAATTGGCGACTGAAGAATTGCTAAACTCTATAAAAACATTTAGAAATAAAGATATTGATGTTCTTGTTATTATTCGCGGTGGTGGCTCTATGGAATCTTTTTTACCATTTAACAATGAAACTCTTGTCAGAGAAGTAGCGGGATTTCCTGTTCCTATTTTGGTTGGAATCGGACACGAAAAAGATGTACCACTTTTGGCCTTGGTGTCTGATATGAGGGTTTCTACTCCAACCGCAGTTGCAAATTTTCTAAATGAATCGTGGGAACAAGCTGAAACGCTAATAACACCATCGGAACAAAAGATTTTCAGGAAATTCCAAAGTATAATCCAAAAAAATAAAGACTTTGTGAGAGATAGTTTGGATACTATGAAAAATGCTTTTCAAAAAATATTCAATGATTTTTCAAGGGCACAAGAATCATTAAAAATTGGTTTTAAATCAATTAAGGATCAAATGATTGATATTGACAGAAGAATTAACGGAGCCCTTATCCCAGTATTTAGAAAAATAAACTTTTCCATATTAAATCTCAAAAATACCATATCCGACTCTATTACAAAGAAATTTTTGAAGGATTTTATAGGTGCTAAAAATAGGATTGAAGAATCAATAACATCGTATCAAAAACAGCTCACTAACAATGATCCTAAAAGACAGTTAAAATTAGGATATAGTATTGTGATGAAAGATGGTCGAATTTTGAAAACTACCAGTCAAATACAGAAAGGGGATGTTGTTAGTGTTGGATTAAGCGAGGGATCATTTGATTCAGAAGTTAAAATTATTAAATAACTAATATAAAAATATGACAGATCAAAAAATTAATTTGAAAGAATCGTTAGGTAAGTTAAATAACATAGTTGAGTGGTTTGATGAACAAAAAGAGGTTGATGTTGAGCTTGGCTTAGAGAAAGTTAAAGAAGGAGCAGAACTAATAAAGGTTTGCAGAAAAAGACTGTTAGAAGTTGAAAATGAATTTAAGGAAATACAGAGAGATATAGAGAAGGAATGATTGAGGAAGCAATATAAAGTTTGCATACTGTAAATGAGACAGAGACCGAGACTGGTGTTTTGTGTCTCATTTGTATCATTCACAAAATGACCCTACAGACCGAGACGGCTCGCATAAGGAGTAGAAGGATGCTAAGAGCAGAAATAGGGGGTCAGGTACCCTTTTCCACTCGGAAATTAAAAGGGGAATCAAAACTGAAAGTTTTTGTTATGAATATGAAACCAGAAAACTTCCATGTTCAGGCTTTAATCTAAGCACAATTTATTGGAATCAGAAAATTTATGATATAATTTAAAAAATATGAGCAAAAATGATTTAATTAAAAAAATTGAAGTAAATAGGGAGTCAAAAGTTATCACTTATCTCACAAGCGATCGACAAGGTCCAGTGAATGCTCGCGTGGCTATGGATATAATTCCGATTATTAGCGAGCAACTTCGCAAAATTGGAAAAACTACTAAAATTGACCTTTTTCTTTACACCGCGGGGGGCGACACTATGGTTCCATGGCGTTTAGTTTCTATGATTCGGGAATACTGCGATACTTTTTCTGTGCTTGTACCATACAAGGCGCACAGTGCCGGAACCATGATTGCTCTCGGTGCTGATGAAATAGTTATGAGCGATTTGTCGGAAATTTCCCCGATTGACCCATCAACGGCAAATATTTTTAACCCATCTGATCCCAATAATCCGCAAAATAAAATTCCTATATCTGTGGAAGATGTCATTGCTTACTTTGATTTAGCAAAAAATAAATTTGGTATAAAAAGTGATGAAGATTTAACTAAGATATTTAATAAATTTGTGGAAGCCAATCCGCAAATTCATCCGCTTGCTTTGGGAAATGTGAACCGTACTCACAATCTTATTCGTCTTATTGCAAAACGACTTTTGAAGAGCCATAAAGAACCGGTAAAAGAAGAACAGATTGAAAAAATTGTGGAAGCATTTACCGAAAAACTTTATTCGCACACTTATTTTATTGGTAGAAAGGAAGCTAAAGAAGAACTTGGTGTAAAATCAGTCGTGGACGCAGGTTTAGAACTTTCTAATTTAATGTCGGATTTGTATTCTGAGTATGCCAAAGAAATGGAATTGCAAAACACAGTTTGGAATCCGGAAAACGAGCTTGGAGCAAACGTAAGCCAAAATATAAAAGATTATAAAGTGGCATTTGTGGAAAGCAATGTCCTTTCAAAAGCATTTAATTTAAAAATAGAATTTCGTCGTCAGCAAGTGATGGTGCCACAGCAAAATGGCGTACAAATCCCACAAGACCAAGTGGCGATGCGAGTGGTGGCACAGGGGTGGAAATAGGAAGGGGTTTACATAATATGCAAGAAATTATATGTCCAAATTGTAAAAAAGTTTTCAAAGTCGATGAGGCTGGTTTTGCTGATATTCTCAAGCAGGTTCGTGATCATAAATTTGAAGAAGAATTGCGCGAGCGATTAGACATCGCAGAAAAGGAAAAAGAAAGTGCTATCAAGCTCGCCGAAGCAAATATTACCAATACATCACAAAAAGATCTTGCAAAGAGAGATACCGAAATAGCAGAACTAAAAGCCAACAAAGATCGCGAATTAACTGAACTTGAGGCTAAGAAAGAGGCTGAGCTATCTGAACTCAAATCAAAAATTAGTAATGCAGAGCTTGAGAAAAAACTTGCTGTTACCGAGGCGGTTAATAAAATCGAGAAAGAGCGTGATGAACTTGCTGGCGAGCTGAAAAGTAAAGATACCGAGAAACAATTGTCCGAGACAGCACTTAAAGAAAAACACGCCACCGAGCTAAAGACCAAAGACGATATCATCAAAATGAAAGATGAGGAGATTGCTCTTCGTAAGGATATGAAGGTCAAGCTTTCAACAAAAATGATTGGCGAAACGCTTGAACAACACTGCGAGACTGAATTTAATAAGCTTCGCGCAACTGGTTTTCAAAACGCATATTTTGAAAAAGACAATGATATAAATAATGGCAGTAAGGGTGATTATGTTTATCGCGAAAGTGATGAGGCTGGCAATGAGATTATCTCTATTATGTTTGAAATGAAAAACGAAGGCGACGAAACCGCCACCAAGAAAAAGAATGAAGACTTTTTGCGTGAGCTTGATAAAGATCGTAATGAGAAGAAGTGTGAGTATGCCGTGCTTGTAACGCTTCTAGAAGCTGACAATGAACTATACAACACCGGCATTGTTGATGTTTCTCATAAATATCAAAAAATGTATGTTGTTCGTCCGCAATTTTTTATTCCTATAATAACACTGCTTCGCAATGCGGCTATGAACTCGCTTAAATACAAAGCCGAGCTTGCTTTGGTAAGGAACCAGAATATTGACATCACCAACTTTGAAGATAATGTAAATAAATTTAAGGAGGGATTTGCTAAAAATTATGATCTTGCCAGTCGCAAATTCAAAACCGCCATCGAAGAAATAGATAAAACCATAGATCATCTCCAAAAAACCAAAGACGCTCTCTTGTCATCTGAAAATAATCTCCGTATAGCTAATAATAAAACAGAAGATTTGACCATCAAAAAACTAACGCGCGGTAACCCTACGATGTCAGCGAAATTTGCAGAGCTTTCTGATACCGATGAAAATAAAGAAAAATAAAATTTATGGAAATCGAATCAAAACAAGAAATAGTATAAATGTAAAAAATGCGCTAAAATACAACTATATGATGAACTTTGGATTTGGGCCTTTTGGCGGCTTCGGCTGGATTTTTATGATCCTCTGGTGGGTCTTAATAATCGCTGGTATCGTCACGCTTATTAAATGGCTGACCAGTCAATCGCGTGGTACTCACCATAACGAGAAATCAGCGCTTGAAATTTTGCAGGAGCGATACGCCAAGGGCGAAATTAACAAGCTGGAGTTTGAAGAAAAGAAAAAAGATTTAAGCTAGCCGCTTATGGCAATAAATGCAATCAGGGCGGCGGTTCAAAACCGTAATATTCGTCCCATAATAAAAACAATAAGTTGGAGAATAATTGCCATGATTATTACGGGTGCGGTTATTTATGTATATACCGGCGAAATCAAGAATTCGGGAGAAATTTCCATAGTCGCTGGTTTGATATTAACCTTTGTTTATTATCTGCACGAAAGATTTTGGGTGTAGATTAGAAAATAATTAAAAATGAAAATTGGCATTATTTTACAATCCAACAATCCGGAACATATTTGGAACACGTTTCGTTTCGGCATCACTTCGCTTAAAGCCAGTCATGATGTGACGATCTTTTTGATGAGCGAGGGAGCCGAGTTTGATACTATCGCCGATACGGAACACTTTGATATTTCCAAGAAAGTTGCGGAGTATAAGGAATTAAAAGGAAACCTGTACGCATGCGGTACGTGTTTGGAAATTCGCGGTAAAAAGGAGGCTGGAGTCTGCCCGATTTCTACCATGACCGATTTGCTCAAAATGGTTGAGGAGTCGGACAAGGTGCTCGTGTTTGGATAAGAAGTTTTGTTAAGCAATTATGACTCGGCATATTTTGCTTATTATCTATTTGTTTGCATGGAGATAAGATATAATCTTAAAAATGGGCGACGGCAACATATCTTGCGTTATCAAACGCAGTAAAAAAGCGAAGAAGCTGCGTCTTGCCGTGCACGCAGACGGGCGAGTGGTGCTAACTTCTCCGGAAAGAGTGTCGTCTGGCGCGCTGGATGACTTTTTACAAAACAAGAAAAGTTGGATATTGAGCAAATTGGAACTTTTCAGAAAAGCGAAAGAAACTTCCGTCTTGAAGTTTGGCAAGGGTGATTACTCAAAACACAAAAATGAAGCTCTAAAATTGATATTAAGCAGGATTGATTTTTTTAATAATATTTGTAAAGTGAGGATAAATAAAATAAGCGTAAGAAATCAGAAAACACGATGGGGGAGCTGTTCGCGGCGGGGAAACTTGAGTTTTAATTATAAAATTGTATTTTTGCCACCGATGTTGCGCGATTACGTGATTGCGCATGAGGTGTGTCACTTAAAACAGTTTAATCATTCCAAGGATTTTTGGCGTTTGGTGGCTGACTGTCTGCCGGATTATATGGAAGCGAGAAAAGAGCTAAGGGGGAAATATTTGCTAATATAGTCTATGTTTATGTTACAATGTAACAGTAGATTATCAATTTTAATAAAATTTTAAATTTTATGAAAGGATTTAATATAAATATAGAAAGAGAAACATTGGAAAACGGTAATTATCGCAAAGTGCTCTACACCGCCAAGCATTGCCAGCTTGTGCTCATGAGTCTTAATCCCGGCGAGGAAATAGGCATGGAGATGCATCCTGATAACGATCAGTTTTTTCGCTTTGAGCAAGGGGAGGGGAAATGCGTAATAGACGGCAACGAGTATGAAGTAAAAGACGGCTCGGTCATTATAGTGCCGGCCGGCGCGGAGCACAATGTAATAAATACTTCCAGTGATATTGAGCTTAGATTGTATACCATATACTCACCGGCTCATCATAAAGATGGCGTGGTAAGAGCCACCAAGGCTGAGGCGGATGCCGACGCGCCGGAGTTTGACGGCATTACTACCGAATAATGTTACGTATGGTAATCCGATCTTCTAATTAAGTTTTATGGATATAAGTAAAAAAGATCTTGCGTTGCCGGAGAGCCTCGTTGATTACGAACTCGTTGATTCGGGCAATGGCCGCAAGTTGGAGCGATTCGGCAATCATCTTATCTCAAGGCCGGATTCTCAGGCTATTTGGGGTGTTTCAAGTAAAGAGCTTTGGCGCGAGACTTACGCTTCTTTTGAAGCCGGCAAGGACGGATTAAAAGGTGATTGGAAATTTTCCGGAGGCAACAGCGGCAAGGGGGACGTAAAATCTTGGGAGATAAAATTTAAGGAATATAAGTTTAAAGTTAAACCCACGCCCTTCAGGCATTTAGGCATTTTTCCTGAGCAGGCGCCTCACTGGGAACTTGCTGAAGCAAAACTGAAAAAAGCCGGCGGCGGTAAAGTGTTAAACCTTTTCGGCTACACCGGCGCGGCGAGTATTGTGTGCGCCAAAGCCGGCGCCAAAGTAACTCATGTGGATGCTTCTGCCCCCAGCATGGAATGGGCTAAAGAAAATCAGATTTTAAACGGCTTACCGAAAGATTCCATAAGATGGATCTGCGACGATGCCTTGAAGTTTGTCAGAAGGGAAGTGAAGAGAGGTAATAAGTATGAGGGCATAATAGTGGATCCGCCTAAGTTTGGTCGTGGTGCAAATGGAGAAGTGTGGAAACTGGAAGAAAATATCTTGGAGCTTATGCAAATTTGCGGCGAGCTTCTTTCCGATAACGCTTCGTTTATCATCCTAACCGTATATGCCACTGATATCTCGGCCGTTTCTATCGCTAATCTTCTAAATTCAGTTGCCGGCAAAAATAATCTTAATCTGGAGTACGGCGAATTGATATCCAAAGAATCATCCTCCAGAGGTTTTGAGCTTGTTCATGCCATTTACGCGCGCTTGGTTTAGCCGTGTCACAATTCAAAAAATTTGACAAATTTTTTGAATTGTTTATAATATCACTATCATCTAATTATAAAAGTAGAACTAAGTCGGGTTTAATCTTTTAGGTAATTATTTGAGATTTTATTGGCTTAGTTCTATGAGTTAAAGAATGCAACAGGGAACAATAGTTCGCAAAATGGATAAGGGCTACGGCTTTATCAAAAGCGACGGTGGAGAAAAAGATCTTTTCTTCCACGCAAACGAACTTCAGAACGCCGATTTTGACAGTGTCAAAGAAGGCGACAAAGTAGAGTTTGAAATAGCTCAAGGCCAAAAGGGCCCGCAAGCTACAAAAGTAAGCAAAATATAGCTTAAACAAAACACCTCCGAGAAATCGGGGGTGTTTTGTTTGACAAAAGACTAAATCCAATTTAGTCTTTTGTTTTTTGCGGGTTTATCCACAGGTTTTGCTTGTGTATTTGCATCAAAGTGGTTTATAATGTTATGGAAGTGGTAGAAAGTGGTGAATTTTTAAAAGTCGTTGGTTGTGGGCATGGAAGCTAGGGAAGCTTGCTTTGCTTGCCGCCGTTAAATAAAACCAAATGCTCATCGGAGAATACAGGCATAATATCGATGCCAAAAAAAGAGTGGCCATACCCGCCAAATTCAGAAAAGAAATTGGTCGGGAGGCAGTAATCACAAAAGGGCAGGAGAAGTGCTTGTTTGTTTATCCTATGAGCGAATGGAAAAAAGTGGCGGAAAAGCTAAGCGAGCTTCCTACCGGCTCATCTGATTCCAGAAATTTCGTGAGAATCTTTTTGTCCGGAGCGGTTGATGTGGAGATAGACGCGCTTGGCAGAGTGCTTCTGCCGGATTATCTCAAAGATTTTGCCGGACTTAAAGAAAAAGTTGTGATTGCCGGCGTTTATAAGAGGCTTGAGATTTGGAATGAAGAGAATTGGGACGCCTACAAAGAAGCGATAGAAAAGCAAACAGACATGCTTGCCGAAAAGCTTGGTGAACTGGGGGCTTATTAAAAAGAAAGACTTTAAATTATTATGCCGCATGTACCAGTACTTTTAAATGAAGCAATAAGTCATCTTGAGCCAAAGACTGAAGATGTGATAGTAGATGCCACCGTTGGCGCGGGAGGACACTTGAAAGGTCTTTACGATAGCGTTAAAGGCAAGGGAGTGTTCATCGGTCTGGATCAAGACGAAGAATCGTTGGAGATTTTAAGAAAAAGTTTTAATGATTCGCGGAATGTTTTTTTAATAAACGAAAATTTCAGAAATTTAGATAAAATTTTAAGAAATTTAAAAATTGAAAAAGTTGACAAGATTATTTTTGACCTGGGAGTGAGTTCCATGCAAATAGATGATTATGGACGAGGTATTTCTTTCAAAAAAAATGAACCTTTGATAATGAGTATGAGAAAAGACGCGGAGGTGGAAGGGCTTACGGCGATGGATGTGGTAAATAGCCGGAGTGAAAGCGATATAGCCGATCTTATATACAAATACGGTGAAGAAAGATTCAGCAGGAAAATCGCCAAAGGCATAGTGGAAAGCAGGAGAAAAAAGAAGATAGAAACAACCTTTGACCTTGTGGAAATAATAGAGAGAAGCGTGCCGGCATTTTACAGAAGAGGCAGAATCCATTGCGCCACCAGAACTTTTCAAGCTCTCAGAATAGCGGTAAACGACGAATTGGGCGCGTTGGAAGAAGTTTTACCCAAGGCATGGAGTTTGCTTGGCAAGAGCGGTCGGATAGCGGTAATCTCTTTCCACTCGCTTGAAGACAGAATTGTAAAAAATTTTTTCAGAGACAAGGCGAAAGGGGGAGAAGCGAAACTTATAAACAAGAAGCCGATCACGCCGACACAGGAAGAGATAAAGGCTAATTCGAGATCCAGAAGCGCCAAAATGCGCGTAGTGGAAAAAACAATATGACAAAAATAATAAACAAAACAATAAAAAGAAAAAGCATAAAACCGATTGTAATAAAAGCGGTTTTTGGCGGTGTTTTGATTCTTGGCGCGTTGTATGTATGCCTTGTAAGTATTATTGTTTTAAACGCAACGGAAAGCGAAAGAAATCTCAAAAACATATCTGCCCAAGAATATCAAAACATAGAACTTGAAAGAGAGTACATTGAGCTTATTGGCAAGCTGGATTTTAAATATGCTCAAGAGATGGGGTTTGTAAGTCAAAAAGCAAAGGTGGTTTACGTTTCTGGCGGACATACCCTTTCCATACGATAATGATGGTTTGCGCCGGGCGTCTTAACCAATTTTTTAGAAAAAAATGAAAGACGGATTCAAAGCAAGAACCAGAATTATATATTTTATGATTTTTTTAACGGGTATTATAATGACAACCCGCCTTTTTTTCTTGCAAGTGGTGAATAATGAACAATACAAGAACGAAGCTAACAAACAACATTTTTCTCCGGCGGCTAAAAACTTTGACAGAGGCTCCATCTTTTTTACGGAAAAAAGCGGCAGAGTTATCTCGGCCGCGGTTGTCAAAAATGCTTATCAAATCTACATGAATCCGAAGGTTTTGGAAGATTCGGAAGACGCTTACGTTAAGCTGTCAAAGATAGTGAGTGTGAACAAGACCGATTTTATGGCTAAAGCGGCTAAAAAAAATAATACTTATAAAATAATAATGCATAAGGTGGATAAAGATAAAGCCTTGGCGGTAGACGCGCTTAATATAAAAGGCTTGGAAATTAAATCGGAATCATGGAGATATTATCCGGCTGGCAAGCTTGCCTCGCACGTTTTGGGTTTTGTGGGTTATAAGGGCGACAGTTTAGTGGGGCGATACGGCTTAGAACTTGCTTACGAAAAAAAGCTTAAAAGAGATTTGGATAAGAAGCCGGTCAATTCTTTCGCGGAAATATTTTACGGCATTAAAAAGATTGTAGCCGGCGGTTTGGAAAACGCGGACATAACTCTCACTCTGGAGCCTACGGCTCAATCCATGCTTGAGAAAAAACTTGAAGAGATTTTAGAAAAATATAAAGGCAAAATGTCCGGCGGTATCATTATGGAGCCGTCCACCGGCAAGATCGTGGCGATGGCGGCCAAACCGGACTTTGATCCTAATTTTTATTCCAAAGAAGAAAACATCGGGGTTTTCATCAACCCGCTTGTAGAAAGCGTTTTTGAAATGGGTTCTATTGTAAAGCCTCTCACTATGGCGGCGGCAATAGATGGAGGGGGAGTGAGACCGGATACAATGTACACTGACAACGGTTTCGTAAAATACGGTTCGGCGATAATTAAAAATTATGATGGTAAAGCCAGAGGCAAGGTGGATATGCAGGAGGTATTAAGCAGTTCTCTTAATACCGGCGCGGTTTTTGCAATGCAGAGCATAGGTAAGGAAAAATTCAGTGAATACATAAGAAATTACGGCATGGGCAACAGAACCGGTATAGAATTACCAAACGAAGTCAGTGGGAAAATATCTAACATCATAGACAATAATCGCGAGCTTGAGTATGCCACCGCATCCTTTGGCCAAGGAATAGCGATAACGCCCATGGAAATGACGGTAGCTTTAGCGAGTCTTGCAAATGGCGGCAAAATAGTCAAACCTTATCTTGTAGATAAAATCACTATAGATGGCTTTAGAGACAAGAAGACTCAGCCGGAAGTGATAAGGCAGGTAATCAGCAAAGAAGCGTCTGAGGATATAAGCCGCATGCTGGTGAAGGTGGTGGACGACGCTCTTTTAGGTGGAAAATATAAAATGGAAAATTATACTGTCGCGGCTAAAACCGGCACCGCTCAATATATGGAAGCGGGGAGCAAAAACTACGCGGAGGAAGAATATCTGCACACTTTCTTTGGATACGCGCCGGCTTTTGAAGCCAAATTTATAGTATTTCTTTTTGTCGCTAAACCGCAAGGAGTGCTTTACGCTTCTCACACGCTCACTGAGCCATTTATGGATATCACCAAATTTCTGCTCAATTATTATGAAGTTCCACCGGATAGATAGGAAAAAATTAAAAAAGCAAAATCAATGAAATCATTTTTCAAAAAAATAATAGTTCGCCTGCTAACCATTGAGGCTAAACTTGTAATCAGAAAATACAAACCTAGAATAATAGGTATTACCGGTACCGTGGGTAAAACAACCACAAAAGATATGGTGGCTCATTTGCTTATGTCGGGCGGGCTTAAAGTTCGCAAAAGCGAAAAGAGTTATAACAGCGAGATAGGTTTACCGCTTACTATTTTGGGTGAAAAAAACGCTTGGGGTAATATTTTTCGCTGGGGCGGTGTTTTAAAAAGAGGCTTAGTGCTGGCCTTTTTCAAAAAAGACTATCTGGAATATTTGGTGCTTGAAATGGGAGTTGATAGACCGGGCGATATGGAGCGGTTTGTGTCTTGGCTTAAGCCGGAAGCGGTTATTGTAACGGCTATAGGGGAAGTGCCGGTGCATATAGAATATTTCAACGGTCAGGAAACTCTGGCGGCGGAGAAGGCGAAACTCGTGGAAGCCACGCTGATCGAAGGGGAAGTGGTTTTAAATGCCGATGATCCGGCTGTGATTAAGATGAGAAAAAAAACCGGAGCAAGAGTTACCACTTACGGATTCTCAAGAGAGGCGGATGTCGCGGCTTCCACTTTGAGAGTTTCTAAAAACGGAACATCTTTTAAATTAAACTTTAAGGGCAACATGGTGCCGGTAAGAATGCCTTATGTCTTCGGCAAGCAATATGTTTACAGCGCTCTCGCGGCCATAACGGTTGGCAAGGCCTTTGATCTTAATATGGTAAAGATGACGGAAGCACTCGCGGAGTTTATTTCGCCATCTGGCAGGATGAATCTCATAAAAGGCAAAAATAAAATTATTATATTGGACGATACTTACAATTCGTCTCCTCTTGCCGCTATGGCGGCCATAGAGACTCTTCGCGATATTAAGATTAAAAACAAAGCGGCTATACTGGGCGATATGCTGGAACTTGGCAAATATACGGCGCAGGAGCACAGGAAGATTGGTGAATTGGTGGCGCGTAGCGGCATAGATATTTTAATAGGAGTGGGTCCGAGATCGCAGTTTGCCATAGAAGCGGCTAAAGCAGCCGGTATGACTGGTGAACGCCGCATATTCTGGTTTGCGGATTCTGAGGAGGCGGGGAGTAGGGCGATGGATATTTTGCCGACAGGTTGTTTGACGCTCGTAAAAGGCTCTCAAGGAGTAAGAATGGAAAAAGTGGTGGAAAAAATCATGGACAATCCGGAGGATAAAGAAAAACTCCTGGTGAGACAAGAGAAAGAGTGGCAAAATCGTTAAAAAAAATAAGCTGCTTCACTACAACTCTTTTGCCCTTGACTTTTTATATAGTTTATGATAGCATATAAGAATAATTTACTTTGACAAGTTTATATTGTCTTTTTTATTTTTCTTATTTAAAGGAGGGCGGAAAAATGTTTAAGAGTATTGAGTTGGCAGGAATGATGGTATTTGGTGCTATCAATGGGGTAATAGCTGGAGAATATTCTGAGGCGAGGTCTGTGATGGTTTATAAGACAGACCAATATGTTTCAGAATTTATAACTGAAAAATCAATTTCTAATATTATTGAGCTGGAAATTGATCCGAATGGGGAGGCAGTTTTTTTGGATGAAATAGTTGTAAGAATTTCTGATTTTGAAGTTTTTGATACAGTATGTGTCGTTGCTGAAAAATCTGATGGGGTAAAAAGGGAGGATGAGCATAGGACAATCGCAAGCGCGAGCGTTGACGGCGAGTTTGTCACTCTGAAAAATTTCAATCTTGGCGCTTTTGAAGAAACAGTCAGGGTTGAGATTGCCCTTGTGTCAGGGGCGTTGAGCGATGAATTGGTGGAAATAAAGGTTGAGGTACTTGATATAAAGTTGGTGCCACAGAACAGCGAGGTTGAACTTGCTGTTGTAAATATGGAAGAAACATTTACTGTTGGCAATACTCTTGGCGTGGATGCAAAAAACGTGGCCAGCGTCAAGGCAGAATTTAGCGACGACAAGTCGTTAAATATGAGTGTTACCTCGAAAAAAGCAACAGTTTCTCTTGATAAGATTTTTTTCGAGGGATTAAGCGGAGATGAAAGTTATATTGTTGATGTTGAGGGCAATGGTGAATATGCTGTTGATGTTTCGGAAATTGGTATCGGCTCGTGCGAGCTTGGTGTAATAATAAATGCCGGCTTCAAAGTAAAAATAAGCCTCCATGAATCATTTGGAGGCAAGTCGACCGATAAATTAGATATTTCAAAATATTTAAAAAATTCGGATGACATTGTTATTTATAGTGATATTTTTTCCGGTCACCGTGTGGCCGTGAAATTTAAAGAAAAATAAAAAATAAAAAAAGACAAACAAAAGAGCCGATGTGATTTAATTTCACACCGGCTCTATTTTTTAGAAAAGTGGAAAAAAGATAAATGTTTGCTATATTAGAGATGTTTAAGGCCCTATCGTCTAACGGTTAGGACATCGCCTTCTCAAGGCGGTAATCGGGGTTCGATTCCCCGTAGGGTCATTGAGCGAAGCGAAATAAGACAATTCTCTGCTATAGAAGTCCCTTTTACCGATGCAATCCCGAGCGATTATAACGGCGTAATGGGCGTGCCGATCAGTTTTTTGGATAAATATAATCCGGAGCAGTTTGAGATTATAAAATTTAGACACGGAAACGACGATAAGGATTTAAGATTAAAAGACGGAACATGTCCATATTTTAGAGTTTTAATTAGACATAAGAAAAAGTATGAAAAAATTAAATCCTAAAAAAGTGATAGAAGAAATTGACTCGTTACTTTTTGAGCTTAATAAACGGATAAAAGTAAAAGAAGAGTTTGAAGATCTTCACAAAAAAAGCTTGCAACTTTGCCAAATTATCTTTACAGCAAGAAAACTTTACAAAACGATTGACACGCCATATCCTGTTTCAATGATTATTACTTTTGATAATTCTTTTGGAGCAGGTAAAGAAATCAAGATTCCCAGCGAAGAACAGCAATGGGAGCAAAGAGAGGATTTATCAAAAAAGATTATTATTATTTTAAATGATGCACGAGAGATTTATTCTTTAAAAGCAAAACTTTCTGAAGATTAAGAGTGCCACTCTGTCAAAATCGAGTCCGTTTTAAGTAAAAACAATATGAAAAATAAAAATGCAAAAAAGATGGCGATTTTTGAGGGGAGGAATATTCGCCGAGTTTATAACGAAAATACCGAAACTTGGTATTTTTCGGTGGTTGATATTATCCAAGCGTTAATTCAGCAGGATGATTATCAAACAGCTAGAAAATATTGGAACAAGCTCAAAGAAAGACTTAAAAAAGAAGGAAATCAGTCGGTGTCAAATTGTCACCAGCTGAAATTTATGGCTCAAGACGGCAAGTATTATGCCACCGACGCGGCGAATACCGAGACTTTATTCCGCCTTATCCAGTCCGTTCCAAGTCCGAAAGCCGAGCCGATAAAATTATGGTTGGCAAAAGTCGGTTATGAACGAATTGAAGAAATAAATAATCCAGAAAAAGCTCTCAATCGCTCGCGGGGATATTGGCAGAAAATGGGAAGAGATCCGAAGTGGATTCAGCAAAGAATGATGGGGCAGGAAATCAGAAATAAATTGACGGATTATTGGAAAGACAACGAAGTACGGGAAAAAGAAGAATACGCCATTTTGACGAATATTATTCATCAGGAATGGAGCAATTTGACGGTGAAAGAGCATAAGGGTTTGAAAAATTTGAAAAGAGAGAATTTACGCGACCATATGTCGGACGCGGAGTTGGTTTTTACTGCTTTGGCGGAACTTTCTACTCGGCAAATTGCCGAAACGATGAAGACAAGAGGATTGGAAGAAAATAAAATTCCGGCGAAAAAAGGCGGACAAGTGGCGAAAAATGCACGCTTAGAATTGGAACAAAAAACCGGCAAGAAAGTGGTGAGTGGCAGAAATTTTAGACGATTGCCTGAACAGAAAAAGTTAAAAGGCAACTAGTATTAGATGTTAAAAAAGCGATAAAATAATATGAAAAAAGCTAAGAAAATACCGGACAATCAAATAATCATTTACAACACCGAAGACGGGGAGGTCAAGATTGAGGCGCGGATGAAAGACGAGACTGTTTGGCTTACGCAAGATCAAATGGCAGATCTTTTTGATAAGGCAAAATCTACCATAAATGAGCATATTCAGAATGTTTATGACGAAAAAGAGCTTATTTTAGAGAACACAATGAGAAAATTCGGAAATTCCGAATTTTCTACCAAGCCAACAAATTACTACAATCTTGATGTTATTATTTCCGTCGGCTATCGCGTAAAATCTTTGCGAGGCACGCAATTTCGTATTTGGGCTACGAATAAATTAAAAGAGTATATTATCAAGGGCTTTGTTATGGACGATGAAAGATTGGCGGAAGGCAGGGTGAGAAAAACATATTTTGAAGAATGGGAAGAACGAATCAGAAGAATCAGAACTTCGGAAGCTAATTTTTATCAAAAAGTCCGCGATGTTTTTGCCACCAGCGCCGATTATAATTCCAAAGAGGATTATGCTAAATTATTTTATGCTACCGTGCAAAACAAATTCCATTATGCCATTACCGGCTTAACCGCGGCAGAAATTGTTTCCGCGAGAATTGACAGCCAGAAAGAAAATATGGGGCTGACAAACTGGAAATGCGAAATTATCACCCGCGAACAGGCACAAATAGCCAAAAATTATTTGGAAGAATTGGAATTAAAAAGACTAAATTTATTAGTAGAACAATTTTTGTCTTTTGCTGAATTGCAAAGCGTGGAACAAAGAGTAATGTATATGAAAGATTGGATTCATAAATTGGATGATTTTTTGGTTTTAAATGAGAAAAAAATTTTGCAAAGCGCCGGCGATATTTCACATTTGAAAATGGAGAAAAAAGTCAGAGAGGAATTAAAAAAATATAATCAAAAAAGATTAAA
>Ga0209211_10000568_pt1 | contig 74934 bp, 68 predicted proteins | sample RifGroA2_FD_183992 | JGI IMG/M metagenome (GOLD analysis project Ga0209211, IMG submission 183992) | Groundwater microbial communities from Rifle, Colorado, USA - Groundwater A2 (SPAdes) (version 2) | ecosystem: Environmental > Aquatic > Deep subsurface > Groundwater | place: Rifle, Colorado... | reverse complement strand
GGCCGCCTCTCGAGGTCAGCTCGACTTGACGGCCGGATTCTTGGAGAAAGCCAGCTTATCATTGGCGGCGTCGACCTCGACGTAGATAGTCGAGCCGGGCTCAAACTTCTTCATCAGGAGCTCCTCAGAGAGGGGATCCTCGACCGAACGCTGGATGGTGCGCGCCAGCGGCCGGGCGCCGTAGTTGACGTCAAAGCCGTTCTTGATGAGGAATTTTTCGGTCTCCTCGGAGAATGTGACCTTGTAGCCCTGGGCCTCGATCTTCAGGCGCACGCGACCGAGCATCAGCACTAGGATTTGCGTCATCTCGGCCTCGTTGAGAGGGTGGAAAACGATGATGTCGTTGACGCGGTTGACGAACTCGGGGCTGAAGACGCGCTTGACCTCCTCCATCACGGTCTCCTTCATCTTCTTGTAGTCGCGCTCGTTCTGGTCGGCCGCGTCAGCGGCGGCAAATCCCAGGGATTTCCCTTTGGAGATCAGGCGCGCGCCCACGTTGGAGGTCATAAGGACGATGGTGTTCTTAAAGGAAACCTTGTGGCCCAGGTTATCGCTGAGGATACCGTCCTCCATGACCTGCAGGAGGATGTTAAAGACGTCCGGATGCGCTTTCTCGATCTCATCCAAAAGAACCACGGAATACGGCTTGCGTCTGACGGCCTCCGTGAGCTGGCCCCCTTCTTCATAACCGACGTAGCCCGGGGGCGCTCCGATAAGACGGCTGACCGCGAACTTCTCCATGTACTCGGACATATCGACGCGGACCACAGCATCCTCGTTGCCGAACATAAACTCGGCCAAAGCGCGGGCCAACTCCGTCTTGCCCACGCCGGTCGGACCGAGGAACATAAAGGAACCAATGGGCTTCTTGGCGTCCTTGAGGCCCGCACGCGCGCGCCGGATAGCCTGGGAGATGGCCCTGATCGCCTCCTCCTGGCCGATGACGCGCTTGTGGAGGTTATCCTCCATGTGAACGAGCTTCTCGGTTTCAGATTCGGTCAGCGCGGTGACTGGCACTCCGGTCCACTTGGAGACCACCGCGGCGATGTCCTCGCCGGTAATGGATGGGATGGACTGGTCGCGCTTCTCCCGCCACTTCTTCTTGGCTTCCTCGAGGGCCTTGCGCAATTCCTTCTCCTTGTCGCGCAGGCGAGCGGCTTTCTCGTATTCCTGGCCGGAGATGGACCCGGACTTCTCCTTGACCACCTTCTCGATCTCGGCCTCCTTGTCCTTGAACTGGGGAGGAGTGACCGAGGACTGCAGGCGGGCGCGCGAGCCGGCCTCGTCTATGAGGTCGATGGCCTTGTCCGGCAGGAAGCGCTCGGAGATATAACGGTCGGAAAGCTCGGCGGCGGCCCGGAGGGCGGCGTCTTCGTACTTGACCTTATGGTGCGCCTCATACTTATCTTTGAGCCCGTTAAGGATCTGGAACGTCTCCTCGACGCTGGGGGGGTCGACGACGATGGGCTGGAAGCGGCGCTCAAGCGCGGCGTCATGCTCGATGTATTTGCGATATTCATCAAGCGTCGTAGCGCCTATGGTCTGCAACTCTCCGCGCGACAGCGCGGGCTTGATCATGTTTGAAGCGTCGATGGCGCCCTCGGCGGCGCCCGCGCCGATGACGGTATGCAGCTCATCGATGAAAAGGATGACGGAACCCTTGGAGCGGCGGATCTCCTCGATGATATTCTTTAGACGCTGCTCGAATTCACCGCGATACTTCGTGCCCGCGACGACCAGGGCCAAGTCGAGGGTCAAAACCCTTTTATTGAGAAGGATCTCCGGCACGTCGGCGGAAGAGATCTTCTGGGCAAGACCCTCCACGATGGCTGTTTTACCAACGCCGGGATCCCCGATAAGCACGGGGTTGTTCTTGGTGCGGCGGGCGAGGATCTGGATCATTCGCTCGATCTCGTTGGCTCGGCCGATGACGGGGTCCAGCTTGCCCTCGCGGGCCATAATGGTGAGATCTCGTCCGAACTCATCGAGAGTGGGCGTCTTGGATTTGGTCCGGGACGGCGAGCCCGAGCCGGAAGTCGCAGCCTCGCCTTTGCCGGAACTCTGCTGCTGTTGGCCCTCGCCGAGGAGATTGAGGACCTCCTCGCGCACGACATCCAGGCGCAGGCCCAGGTTCTCCAGCACGCGCGCAGCCACGCCCTCCTCCTCGCGGATGAGGCCGAGGAGCAGGTGCTCGGTGCCGACATAGGAGTGCCCCATGTGCTGTGCCTCCTCGACGGCGTACTCGAGGACCTTCTTGGCGCGGGGCGTGAAGGGGATCTCGCCCAGGAGCATGACGTTGTCGCCGGTACCGACGATCTTCTCGATCTCGGAGCGCACGCGGCGCAGGTCCACGCCGAGATTGGCGAGGACTTGGGCGGCGACGCCTTCTCCTAAAGCGATGAGGCCGAGCAGGATGTGCTCGGTGCCCACGTAGTCGTGGTTGAGGCGCTTGGCTTCCTCTTGCGCGATGAGGATGACCCGCTGGGCCCTCTCGGTGAATCGGTTCGACATGGTCGTCTCCTGGGAAGCCCCTTCCGCTTCCCTAATTACAACTGCACTGAGTCATTCTATATATTATTGGAGACGCTCGGAAAACGGTATCATCGCGGGCATGCGCCGTATCCCCGCGTCCGGCATCAACCTCTTCCAGTTCATCTACATATTGGTGAGCGAATACAGGAAGCGCACCGGTCAAGAACCATTGGACCTCTCGCTGGGCAATCCCGATGGAGTGCCCCCCGCGGCCCTCCGGGCTCTGAAGGCCAAGTACTCCGCCGATCCCGGCCATATCTACCATACCTATGCGGAAGATAAAGACCTCAACGGCTTCGCGGCGGGCATGGTGGGCCTCCACGGCGGCATCGATGTGGCGGGGTTCCCCCGCCTGCGCGCGCTGCCGATCGCCGGGATCAAAACGACGAGCGCGATGGTCCCCCTGGCCTGCGGCCTGCATCTGCCGGACAAGGTCTTCCGCAGGGCCTTCCGCGTCGCCTCCAATCTGCCGGCCTACGACGTGGTGGGCGCCTGGAGCGGCTCGTACCTGGGCGCCGAACGCACGGTCTGGCCGCTCATCTCAACGGACAACATGAGACTGAAGGTCTCCCGGCTGAAGGAAGCTTTGAAGAGGGACGCGGCAGACCGGGCGGACCTGGTCTTCGTCATACGGCCCGGCAACCCTGCGGCGGTGGGGACGAACGCCGCGGAATGGAAGGAGCTCATCGCCTTCTGCCTTGAGAAGGGCATGCGCCTAGTCAACGACGGCGCCTACGCGGGCCTGGCCGGGGACGGCTCCCATGTCCCGCTGGCGCAGGTTGCCAAGGACTATCCCGACCTGGAATGGATGGAGATGTACTCCGTCAGCAAATCATTCAACGATCCCGGCGCGAGGTTGGGGGCCCTCGTCGGTTCCAAAGACTTCGTCGAGGACTTCATCCTCGTGAAGGGCAACACCGACTCCGGTCCCGCGCCCGGCATCATGGCCGCTTACGGGGATTTCCTCAGCGACCGCCCCGCGGCGAAAAAAGCCCTGGAAGACATCCGAGGCCTTTACGAAAAACGTTTAACCTGCCTCATCCCCAAGCTGAAAGCCGCGGGGCTTAAACCCGCCTGCTCGACCGAGGCCGGGTTCTTCACTCTCTGGAAGGTCCCGCAGGCCGTGCTCGGCAATGGATTGCCGGCGGAAAATCGACACGAGGCCTTCAACCGCGCGGTCATCGCCGCGACCGGCATCGTGGGCGTCCATTTCTCCGGCTTCACGGAGGACGGACGACACGAACCGCTGGTGCGCTACGCGGTCTGCGCGGACGTGCTCGACCAAAAGTTTCAGACGCGGCTGGGAGAAGGTCTGGCCAAACTACAACCCGTCTACTGAGCCGCGGGTTTGATTCTCAACGGGGAATGCTTTACACTGTATGTCATGAACCAAGCCGAGATCGTCGCGCCCGTCGAGTCCGGCGGCTCCGACCTTAAGAGCAAGTCCCTCCTCGTCATCTCGTCGCCCTCGCCGAAGAAGAAGTTCATCTACCAGCGGCTCAAGGAGTTGGGCCCGAAGATGATCCTCATCTCCTCGGAAGCGAACTGGCTCTCGAAGCTCGCTGACGGATTCATCGAGGCGGACCCTCTCGATGAGGTCGCCTGCACGGCGAAGGTCGAGGAACTGGTCAAGACGACGAAGATCGACGGCGTGATCACCTTCTGGGAGAACGCGGTGCCGCTGGCGGCGACGCTGGCCGAACGCTTCGGCTGGATCGGGCACTCCGCGCAGGCCGCGCTCAATGCCCGCAACAAGTACCTGACCCGCCAGACCCTGGAGAACGCAAAGCTCTCAAAGTACCAGCCGGCCTGGGCTCTCATCAAGAACCACCTCGATCTGGAGAAGGCCGCGGCGCGCATCGGTTTCCCTGTCGTACTTAAGCCCGCCTGGGGCGTGAAGAGCCAGTTCGTGGTCAAGCTCGACAGCCTCGATGAGGCGATGAAGGCCTTCGATTACATCAAGACGAACATGAACCCGTCCTTCGATCCCATCTACAAGTACGGAACCGACATCCTGGCCGAGGAATACCTGGACGGCGCCGAGATCGACGTCGACCTCCTCGTGCAGGCGGGCGAGGTTAAGTTCCACGCCTTCACCGATAACTTCCCGACCAAGGAGCCCTTCTTCGTCGAGACCGGAGACGCCATGCCCTCTCGCCATGAGGATAAAGACCTTTCCGATGTTCTGAAGATGGCCAAGGACGTCGTGAAGGCCCTCGGACTGAGCAACGGCGCCCTGCATCTAGAGGCGAAGATCACTCCTGCCGGGCCGAAACTGATCGAGCTGAACGCGAGGATGGGTGGAGATTATCTCTACGACTGGATCAAGACCATCTGGGAGGTCGACCTCGTGGAGGAAGCCTCCGATATCGCGGTCGGCCTGCCCTGCCAGCCCAAGCGACTCAAGGCGCCTCGCTGCCATCTCGTCGGTAAGTATCTCATCCCGGAGCACTCGGGCGTGGTCACGGGGGTCAAGCTCCCCCAGGAGAAGACCGACCCGGCCAAGGTCCACGACATCACGGTCCAGAAGGAGCCCGGCGACGCCGTGCTGGTCCCTCCCGAGGGCTTCGAGACGATGGGCTGGATCGTCGGCCGCGGCGACACCTACGCCGAGGCCGAGGAGAACTTGGACGAGGCCCTGCGCCAGGTCTCCGTCAATATCGTCCGCTTCGACTCGACCTCCTCTCTGGGCAAGACCCGGCGCAAGAACCGCTTCGGCGCGGCCCAGGTCTCCCGCCGCCGCATCCTCCAATCGGCGCGCATCGAAAAGGTCCGCGGCTTCGACCTCGGCAAGAAATCCCTCCACGTCGGCATCCTCTGCAACATCTACGACGCGGAGAGCGGCGAGGAAGGCGCGGTCCACTCGGACCTCACCTCCGTCGGCCTCAATATCCAGAAGGCCGTCGAGTCGAAAGGTCATCAAGTGACCTTCTTCGACATGAACGAAACGCCTCTCCCCTTCGAAAAAATAGCCAATGCGAACGTCGATCTCATCTTCAACGTCTGTGAACGAATCAACAATTCATCTCTGCTCGAGCCCCACGCCGCCGCCATCTTGGACTGCCTGGGGATCCCTTACACGGGCTCCAATCCATTAACGCTGGCGTTATGCATCGACAAGATTAAAGTCAAAAAGATCTTGGAACAGCACGGTCTTCCCACGCCTAACTTCGATTATGTTTTCCAGAAAGATGAACCCATCCGCGAAGATTTAAGATATCCATTGATGGTTAAATTAGCGAACACCGATAACTCGATCGGGATATCGAACGCCTCGGTGGTCTCCAGCCTGAAAGCCCTCAAAGATCAGGTCAATCATCTCTTGGAGAAGTACAATCGGCCCGTCCTCATCGAGGAGTTCATCGAGGGCGATGAGGTGGACGTGACCATCGTCGGCAACGAATCGCGCGTGAAGGTCCTGCCCCTTTCGCGTTCCATATTCGATGACCTGCCCAAGGGCGTCTGGGGCATCTATCCCTTCCAGGCCAAATGGTCCGACAACTCGGTCTACGAGAAGATCCGCATCGAGCGCCCGGCCAAATACAGCCAGAAGCTGACCGCGCTCATCTCCGAGATCTGTCTCGACGCTTACCGCATCTTCGACTGCCACGACTACGCGCGCATCGAGGTTCGCGTCGACCGCTCGGGGAACCCCTACATCCTCGAGATCAACCCGAACCCGTCGATCAGCACGGGGGACTGCGTGCCGGCCTGCGCCGAGATGATCGGCCAAAAGTACGAGGACTTCATCGAGGAGATCATGAAGGAGTGCATCCTACGCTACCGCGCCAAGCCTCCCTATTATCACCTCCAGAGCGCGATGGCTCCCTTCTAGATGAAGGTTCTCGTCACGGGTGGGGCGGGTTACATCGGCAGTCACGCCTGCCTGGAACTGCTGCGCGCCGGGCACGAGGTCGTCGGATTCGACAACCTCTCGAACTCGTCCGAGAAAGCGATCTCCCGCGTGCGCGAACTATCCGGCAAGCCGCTGCGCTTCGAGCGCCTCGACCTCCTCGATAAGCAGGGCCTCGGGCGCCTGATGAAGGAAGGCTTCGACGCCGTGATGCACTTCGCGGGCCTCAAGGCGGTCGGCGAGTCCGTTGAAAAGCCCGACCTCTACCGCCGCAACAACGTCGAAGGCAGCGCCAACCTCTTGGCCGCCATGAAAGCCGCGGACTGCCGCAACCTCGTCTTCTCCTCGTCCTGCACCGTGTATGGAGCGGTCCAGAAGAACCCGGTCACGGAAAGCCACCCGCGCGCCGCCGTCAACCCGTACGGAGAGACGAAGCTGGCCGTCGAGGACATGTGCTTCGAGCTGGCGCGCGTCGAGAAGGGCTGGCGCATCGCCCTCCTGAGATATTTCAATCCCGTGGGCGCCGATGCCAGCGGCTGCATCGGCGAGGACCCCAAGGGCATGCCGAACAACCTGATGCCCTTCGTCATGCAGACCGCCGTCGGCCGCCGCGACAAGGTCCGCGTCTGGGGCAACGACTACCCCACGCCGGACGGCACCGGCGTGCGCGACTACATCCATGTCACCGACCTGGCCCTCGGCCACCTGGCGGCGCTTGGGCGCCTGGACCGCTTCGACGGCGCGCTGGCCGTCAACCTGGGCGCCGGGCGCGGCTATTCGGTGCTGGAGGTCATACGGGCCGCCTCCAAGGCCGCGGGCAAGGACATCCCCTATGAGATCCGCCCCCGCCGGCCCGGCGACGCCGCCGCCATCTGGGCGGACCCCTCCTTCGCCAAGAAGTCTATCGGCTGGGGCGCGACGCGCGGTCTCGACGAGATGTGCGCCGACCATTGCCGCTGGCAGACTCAAAATCCGGAGGGTTTCGCTTCCTGACTCACTTTCTCCTCAAGGTCGTCCTTACCGCCCTGATCGTGGCGGGAGCGTCGGAACTCGGCAAGCGCTCGAGCGCGTTGGGAGCGCTCCTCGCCTCCCTGCCGCTGACGTCTCTGCTGGTGTTGAGCTGGATCCACCTCGAATCGAAGGACGCGACAAAGGTCGCGGCAATGTCTCTCGACATCTTCTGGGCGGTGCTGCCATCCCTGCTCTTCTTCCTGGTCCTGCCCTTCCTTCTCAGGCGCGGCTGGGGTTATTGGCCGGCGCTGGCGGCCTCCTGCATGATGATGTTCGCGGGTTATGCGGCCTACGCGGCCGTCCTCCGGCGCTTCGGCGCGGCGCTATAGCCCCAGTGGGATCAGCGGACCGAGGCGATCCGAGAGGGCGGCCAGTAGATGAACCAACCCTTCCCTTTGAGGTATTTCTCTTCGACGGGGCCCCAGTAGCGGGAGTCGCAGGAGTGGTCGCGATTGTCGCCCATGGCGAAGTAGGCGTGCTCCGGGACCTTCACGGGCCCGAAGTAATCCTTCTGGATGTCCTGGAGCTCTTTGTCCAGGACGTGCGTCTGCCAGAGTTCCTGGTAACGCTCGGGCGAGACCTCCTTGGAGTGCACGGACTCGGGCTGGCGGTAGGCGTCGGTCCACTGCGCGTAGGGCTCCTCGGCCAGGAGCTTGCCGTCGATGAAGACACGGCCCTGGCTGACCTGGATGGTCTCGCCGGGGAGGCCGATGACGCGCTTGATGAAATCCTTCCCGTACTGGACCGAGCCGCAGTGGAGTTCGCGCACGTCGTCGACGGGGAAGCGGAAGACGACCACGTCGCCGCGCGAGACGGGCTTGAGCGGGAGCACGCGCCGTCCCGAGAAGGGCACGCGCAGGCCGTAGAGGAACTTATTGACGAAGAGATGGTCGCCGATAAGGAGAGTCTTCTCCATTGACCCCGAGGGAATCTTGAAGGCCTGGAGCACGAACATCATCAGGAGCGAGGCCATGAAGGCGGCTGAGAAAACGGTGTCGGCCCACTCCAGGTCCTCGGTGAGGAAGCGGCGGCGGCTCTCCACGCTCTCTCCCTTGGAGAAGGCGCGCCAGAAGCCCAGCGCGCCTAGAACCAGGCCGGCGGCCAGGGCGGGATAGACCTCTCCCACCGACAAGATGTGAGCGGCCACCGAGATAAAGCGCGCGCGGCTCTCAAAAGACATCGCCAGGACCATCGTCGCGGATGATCCGGCCAGGAAGAAGAAGAATCCATGCCAGAGAGCGGACTTGAACGGCGTTTCAGGGCCGCCGATATGCTGCCAGCCGCGCGAGAACCAGGCGAAGAGGCCCATGGCCGCCCCAATGAAGAAAAGTCTGTATTCCATTAGTCGTTATCCTCGTCGATCTTAAGGGCGGCCAGGAAGGCCTCTTGCGGCACCTCGACCTGCCCGATGAGCTTGGCGCGCTTCTTGCCCTCCTTCTGCTTGCCCAGAAGCTTCTTCTTGCGCGTGATGTCTCCGCCGTAACACTTGGCGATGACGTCCTTGCGCTTGGCGCCGATGGTCTCGCGCGCGATGATCTTGCCCTGCACGCGCGCTTGGATGGCGACCTCGAAGTTCTGGCGGTCGATAAGTTCCTTGAGCTTCTCGCAGAGCTTGCGACCGACGTCGTAGGCCTTGTCCTTATGCACGACCTGGCTGAGCGCGTCCACCGGCTCGTTGTGGATGAGGACCTCGAGCTTGGCCATGTCCGACTCGCGGTAGCCGATCGGGTGGTAGTCGAGCGTCGCATAGCCCTTGGAGACGGACTTCAGTCGGTCGTAGAAGTTGACGACCATCTCGGCCAGGGGTAGATCGTACTTGATGAGCATTCGCGTGGGAGAGAGGTACTCGATGCCGACGTAGACGCCGCGGCGCTCCTTAATGAGGTTGAGGACCGCCTCCTGGTGCTCGATGGGCAGAACGATGGTCAGCAATACGAAGGGCTCCTCGATGGACTTGATCTCGCCGTGGTAGGGGAACTTGGCGGGATTGTCGATGACGGTCCACTTCCCGTCGTGAGTCTGGACGCGGTAGACCACGTTCGGCGCGGTGACGATGAGGTCCAGGTCGAACTCGCGCGAGAGCCGCTCCTTGACGATGTCCATATGCAGCAAGCCCAGAAAGCCCAGACGATAGCCGAAGCCGAGCGCCAGCGAGGTCTCCGCCGTGTAGTTGAACGAGGAATCCTCCAGGTTAAGCTTGTCGAGCGCGTACTTCAGCGCGGTGTACTCGGTCTGGTCGATCGGGAATATCCCCGCGAAGACGACGGGTTTGGCTTCCTTGTAGCCGGGCAGAGCCGCCGTCAGAGGCCGCGCGGTTTCCATGACCGTGTCGCCGACGCGCACGGTGTGGATATCCTTGATGCCGCAGATGACGTAGCCCGCCTCTCCCGCCGACAGGGTATCGGACGGGACCTGTTTCGGCTTAAGATAGCCGACCTCCTCGACGATGGCTTGCGTCTCGGTCGAGAAGAACTTCACCTTCATCCCTTTCTTGAGCAGGCCGTCGACGACGCGGACCAATAGAATCACTCCGCGGAATATCGAGTAACTTGAGTCAAAGATCAAAGCGGAGAGAGGCTTCTGCGGATCGCCGGAGGGAGCCGGTATCTCCCGAATGATGGCGTCCAAGATCTCCTGTATGCCCGCCCCGCTCTTGGCGCTGATCAAGACGGGGTCTTCGATGATCTTCAGCGTGTCGAAAATCTGCTCGAGCGTCCCGTTGACGTCGGCGGACGGGAGGTCGATCTTGTTGATGACCGGGATCACGCGCAAGCCGACCTGCTGGGCGAGCATCGCGTTGGCCAGGGTCTGCGCCTGGACTCCCTGGGTGGCATCCACGACGAGGAGCGCGCCCTCGCAGGCGGCCAGGGCGCGGCTGACTTCATAGGTGAAGTCCACGTGGCCGGGGGTGTCAACGAGATTGAGCAGCCACTTCCGGCCGTCCGGAGCCACGTAGTCCATGCGCACGGCCTTGGCCTTGATGGTGATGCCGCGCTCACGCTCCAGTTCCATGGAGTCCATGATTTGGGCCTGCATGTCTCGGTGCGCGATCGTCCCGGTCGCCTCGAGCAGGCGGTCGGCCAGCGTCGACTTGCCGTGGTCGATGTGCGCTATGATCGAGAAGTTGCGGATGCTCCTCGTCTCGCTCATTGATGCTGCTCCAAGAGCCGCCGGATCTCGTCGGACTCGGCACAGACGACGGCTTTGGCGACCAGGCGCTTCATTGATTCGTGCTTGAGACTTCGGATCGCCTGCTTGACGCGCAGGAACATGCGTGGAGAGACCGACATCGCGTCCACGCCCATGCCGACCAGCAGCGGCACGGCCCTCGGGTCGGACGTCATCTCGCCGCAGACGCCGACCCACTTGCCGCGCTTGTGCGCGGTCTGCACGACGTGGTCGAGCAAGCGCACCACCGCGGGATGGTAAGGGTCGTAGAGATGCGTGACATGTTCGTTGACTCGATCGACGGCCAGCACATACTGGATGAGGTCGTTGGTGCCTATGGAGACGAAGTCCACGTGGGGGAGGAAGGCGTCGAGTTGGATGGCGGCCGAGGGTATCTCGACCATGATGCCGAACTCGATGTCCTCCTTGAACTCCACGCCCTCGGCCGCCAACTCCGCCTGGGCCTGGTCGAGGAGCCTCTTCGTGGCGAGGACCTCGCCGACCGAGGAGACCATCGGGATCATGACCCGGACCTTGCCTTTCAGAGAGGAGCGCAGGACCGCGCGCAATTGGGTCTTAAAGAGGTCGAGATGGCGCAGGAAGAGCCTCACGCCGCGCAGGCCCATGAAGGGATTCGTCTCGCTCTTGAGACCCTCGATGCCGATGTGGGGGAGGCGGTCGCCGCCGATGTCGGCGGTGCGGATGATGACCTCGCGACCATCCATAGCCTTGACCACGGCGCTGTAGACCTTGCTCTGCTCGTCCTCGCCCGGCGCTTCGGTCCGGTTCAGGAAGAGGGACTCGGTGCGGAAGAGCCCGATACCGTCGGCCTGGAGCGCGATGACGTTCTTAAGTTCCTCTAGGGAATCCAGGTTCACCTCGAGCCGGAAGGCCCGTCCGTCGGCTGTGACGGTGGGCAGCCCCTTTAAGTTCTCGAGCGAACGGTCTTCGGCCGCGGTCCGTTCCTGGACCTTCTGGTACTTGGCGACGGTCTCGGAGCTGGGGTTGATGATGACCATGCCCTGCTCACCGTCGAGGATGACCATGTCGCCGGTCTTGATGCGGCGGCTGACGTCCGAGAGGCCGACCACGGCGGGGATCTCCAGGCTCTGCGCCAGGATGGCCGTGTGCGAGGTCTTTCCGCCCAAGTCGGTCGCAAAGCCCAGAATCTTGGTCTCCTTGAGACCCAGAGTGTCCGAGGGCAGGAGGTTGCGCACGATGAGCACGCATTCGTGGTCGATCTCAGCCAAGCTGCGTTTCTGCCGCTTCATGAGGTGCAGGAGCAAGCGCTTGCCGACGTCGAAGAGGTCGTGTCGTCGCTCCCGGAAAAACTCGTCGTCCATCTTCTCGAACTGCCGGTTGACGAGTTCCAGGGCCTCGGAAAGGGCGAACTCCGCGTTGACCCCCTCCGTCACGATGCGCTTGGGCACGTCCGAGGTGATGAGGGCGTCCTTGAGGATGAGGCGGTGCGCGTCGATAAGCTTGGCGTGCTGCTTGCCCAGGACCTTCAGGACCTTCTGCTCGGCGGCATCGAGGTCGCGCAGCGTGGCCTTCTGCGCCTGTTTGAAGCGGCGGACCTCATCCTTAATCTTGGAGCGGCCGATCTCCACGCGCTCGACGACGATGTCCTCATCCTCGACCACATAGGCCTTGCCGATGGCGATGCCGGGGCTGGCCGCGACTCCTTTGATGACGATCATGGTCGCCTCCCACGACGATCGACGCGACCATTTCCTCGCTTATGCTCGGTCATGGTCGCCTCTCGGCCTAGTCTTCATCGAACTTCCGATCAAAAATCTTCACGATCGCCTCGATTGCCTGGGCTTCGTCCGGGCCATCGGCCTTGACCGTGAGCTTGGATCCCCCCTCGGCGGCCAGGAGCATGAGGCCCATGACGCTCTTGCCGTTGACCTCGAGCCCATCCTTGACGACGAGGATGTGGCTCTTGAACTTGGCGGCCTCCTGTACAAACAGCGCCGCCGGTCGCGCGTGCAGGCCGAGGCGATTCTTGATGGTGAAAACTTTCTCGGTCATGGTCGCCTCCCACGGAGATCGACGCGACCATTTCCTCGCTTATGCTCGGTCACCGGACCCACCCCGCAGCGGCCGCTGCCAGGATCCCGGCCCCGGCGGCCAGGCGCAGAGGCCCGCCCACCCGCCGTGAGAACCCCGCTCCCGCCACCAGGCAGCCGCCGGCCAGGTAGGCTGGTGCGACATGACCCAAGACCGTGGCGAGGAGCGCGGACGCGATCGTCAGGACCGCGGCGGTCAAGCGCGCACGGCGGATCCACGCCTGAACCGGCAGCCTGGCCGCAGCGGCGATGGCGGCGTCTCCCCGGGCCAGCCCCGCGCCAATGCCGGCCCAGCGCGCGGCCAGGGCCGGAGCGTTGAAGGCGGCCAGGCCGGCGATCTCCCCCCAGACAAGGGGATGGGGCAGACCAAGGCACCATCCCGCCACCGCGACAAAGACGGCGGAAGCCGCAGCCAAGGGCCGCAGGGCGCCCCAGAACAGGGCGTCGGCCGAGCCGGCCAGCGCGGCTCCCGCCGCGGACTTCAAGGTCGCCGCGCGCGCGGCCGCCGCGAACTCGCCCGCCGCCGCGCGTGCTTCGAGCGCGGCAATGGTCCCCAGGATGAGTCCCGCCGCGCAAGGCTGGGTGTTGAACGAAACAAGATGTCGGGCCCGCGCGGCGGACAGGCCCGCCGGGTCGAGCGCGTAGGCGGACCGCAGGGCGGGGTCTAGGGCCCAGGCGAATCCCAGCGCCTGCCGGCGCTCGTCGCTGAAACCCGCCTGCAGGAGCAGGGAGCGTAGGAAGAGACGCCCGCGAAGACCTCCCAGATCCCTGCTCATGCGCGACTCCAGAGGGACGCCGCCAGTCCCCCCGCCCCGAGCCACGGCGCCGTGAGGAAGACGGCCTGCGCTCCGGCGCGGGCCATCTCCGGAAGGACGGGCCAGAGGCGGGCGACCAAGGGACCGAGGACGCAGACGGCCGCAAGCGTGACCGCGAAGGTCGCCGCGGTCTGCAGGCCGATACTGCTCGCGAGTTCGCGCCCCAGACGGTGGCCGCGGCCCGCGGCGAGGGAGGCTTCCACACGCCGCGCATGGACGCCGCGGCGCGCGCGGAGGGCTCGCTCGACGCGGGCGTGGACCCAGCCCGAGGCGAGCCCGACAGGGAAGGCGGCCTCGACGGCAAGCGCCTCGGGACCGGCGGCCAGCCACGCGGCGACGCCGGCTGCGACCGGCGCCGAGAGATCCAGGCGACCGCCCAACGGCAGTTCCTCGATCGTCACGGCCTCGATCGCGACGCCGAGACCGCCCCCGAGCAGAGGGTGACCAAAGAAGGCGCCGACAAGCGGGCCAACCACAAAAGGGCGAGAGAGAAGAAACGGGCCCACGGAGGCTGCCTCCAACTCCAGCACCGCGAGCGCCGCCGCTCCGAGCGCGTCCTGGGTGAGCGCGGTCATGTCGATCATTGACCATCCAGGATGGGCGTGAGATCCTCTTCGGGGTCGGAGGGTAGCGCGCGACCTTCCAGCCGCACTCCCAACGCGGAAATCGCCTTCAGAGCGCCCTTGTCCTGCTCGTCGAGGAACAAAGCACGCCCGAGTTGGACCTTCCCCACCAGGTAATGGAGCCCGCCGACGTTAACGCGGTCGACGCGGACGCCGTTCTTGAGGAGGGCTAGAGCCTCGGCGGGGCTCGGCACGAGGATGAGGATGGCCCGGGCGCTCACCTGCGGCGACGCCAGCACCCGCGGCGCGTCGTCCACGCTCGAGACGATTATCCCGATGCCGGCCGGCATGGCCATCTTCATCAGGGAGGCCTGCACCTCGTCTTGGGCCGCGGCGTCGCAGACCACGACCACCAAGTCGACCCCGAGCCGGGGAAGCCAGCCTTCCACGACCTGCCCGTGCACCAGGCGGTCGTCAACGCGCAGCAGGATGATGGGCATCAGCGCGCCCCCGCGACGGCCACGAACATGCGCCGCACGTCCCGGATGGACTTCTGCCCGTCGGCCACGATCTTCTCGACTAGGGTTTCCAGGGGCAGGCGGTCGCGGTGGCTGAAGGCGCAGACCAACATGTAGAGGTTGACGCCGCTGACCATCTCGACGCGCGCCGCGCCCTTAACGAGAGGGAAGGAGAGGTTGTTCGGGGTGCCGCCGGGCATGTCGGTGAAGAGGATCACTCCGTCCGGGTTAGCCAGTTCGCGCAGCGCGCGCGCGATCTTCGATCTGATCTCCGGCACCGAAAGCCGCGAGGAGGTGGCGATGACGCGCACTCCCCTGGCCTGGCGGCCTACGATGCCCTCGGCTGCTTCCACGAGATAGGCGCCGAACTCGCCGTGCGTGACGACGATGAAGTTGATCACAGCGAGATATCCCGGTGGAACTCCTGGATGGGATGGCCGGAACTGCGCAGGCTCTGCGCCAGCCAGCGCGTGCAAAAAACGCTGCGGTGGCGGCCTCCAGTGCAGCCGATCGCTATAGTGAGATAGGCCTTGCCCTCGCTGACGTAGTGCGGCAGGAGTTCCTCGATGAGCTTGAGCCAGTCGCGCAGGAAGCGGCGGGCGATGGGCTGGGCCAGGATGTGCTTCTGGACCTTCTCGTCGAGCCCTGTGAACTTGCGCAGACCGGGAGCGTAGTGAGGGTTGGGTAGGAAGCGCACGTCCATGACGATATCGGCGTCGATGGGGATGCCGTGCTTGTATCCGAAGCTCACGACCTGAAGGGTCATTTCGTGCGTCTGCGTCAGCCCGATGGTCTCGGAAATCTTTTCCTTGAGCTCCCCGAGAGTCAGGTGGGACGTGTCGATCGTCTTGTCCGCCACGCTCTTGATGGGAGAGAGGAGACGGCGCTCCTGGTTGACCGCCTCGGCGATCTTCCCGCCGAGGGGATGGCGGTGGCGCGTCTCGGAGAAGCGCCTCACGATGATCTCGTCGATCGCGTCCAGGAAGAGAACGCGCACCCCGAGGCCTTTGGCCTTGATCTCGCGCAGGAGCTCCGGCATTATCGAGAGCAGTCGTCCCTCGCGGATGTCCATGCCGAGAGCCACGCGGGTCATGGACGGAGACTTGATCACGTAGTCGGCGAAGTTGTCGACCAGGGCGACGGGGAGATTGTCCACGCAAAAATAGCCGAAGTCCTCGAAGACCTTGAGGGCCTGGCTCTTGCCGGCGCCGGAGACCCCGGTGATGACGAAAAGACGCTTGGCCTCCGTCTCGCCCTTGCGTTTCAAGAGTGCTCCTTGGACTTCATGCGCTCGATGAGGCGCTTATTGAAGGTTTCAGCGGAAAAATAGCCCTGCGAGCGCAGGCGCTGGTTGAGTGCGGCGACCTCGATGAGCACGGCGAGGTTGCGGCCGGGGCTGACCGGGATGCGGATGAGAGGGACCTCCACGTCCAGGATGGAGACTTTGCGGACCTCCAGGCCCGTGCGGTCGCAGGTGGTCTGAGCGGTCCAGGGCTCGAGCTTGATGGAGAGCTCGACGCGCGTTCGCTCGCGAATCGCCCCGATGCCGAAGAGGAGCTTGACGTCGATGACGCCGAGGCCGCGGATCTCCATGTGGTTCTTGAGAGGTTCCGGGCAGTAGCCCCGGAGGACCCCGCCGCGGCGGTGCTGGATTTGGACCGCATCGTCTGCAACCAAGAGGTGTCCGCGCTTGAGGAGTTCCAGAGCGCATTCGGACTTGCCGATGCCGGCCTCGCCCTGGATGAGCACGCCGAGACCGTAGACGTCCACCAGAACGCCGTGGACCGTCGCCGTCGGCGCCAGCCGCGCCTCGAGCGCCTCGGACAACTCTCCGGTCAGCGTGGTCGTATCGTGAATCGAACGCAGGAGTGGTACGCCGTGCTTCTTGCAGGCCTGGGACAGCGCCGACGGCACGGAAGCGTTGTGGGTGACGATCACACACGGGACCTCCGCGGCGGACAGCATGGCTGAGAGCGCCTCGGCCAACTTCTTCGCGTCGGCCTTCTGGCAGTAGGCCTGCTCTCCGTTGCCGAAGACCTGGACGCGCTCGGCGCGGAAGCGGTCCAGGAACCCCGAGAGGGCAAGTCCTGGGCGATTAAGGTCGCCGACCGTGATGCGGCGCGTGAGTGCCTTCTCCCCCGACAGAAGCTCGAGGCGCAGCCTCTCGCCTTGCTCCTTAAGGAGGTCGCCGACGGTGAGTTCAGCGGCCTGCACGACTCAGCGTTTATTATTGCGAATCGGGCGAACGATGCCGAAGGTCTCGTCGCTCCGCCGGAAGACCACCTGGATCTGATCCGTATCGCGGTCTAGATAGACCAAGAACACATGCCCTTCTGCTTCCATCTCCGCGGCGGCCTGTTCGGGGGTCATCGGCAGGACGGTCTGCCGCACGACCGAAAACGTGGCGGCGTCCGGTAGCGGCGCCTCGGGCGCCAACTCGGAGGCCTTCGCCTTATGACGGACCTTGACCCGCTCCTTGTGCTTCTTGAGCTGGGCGTCGATCTTATCGGACGCGAGGTCGATGGCGGAGTAGAGATCCGCGGCAGTGGCGATGACACGGAAGGTCTGCCCCGGAGCGTGAACGATCATTTCGGCCTTGTGGGCGCGCTTTTCCACGAATAGGAAAGCCTGGCCCCAGACGATGTGGTCGAAATACTTCTGGGCCTTACCCATCTTCTGCTGGACGTAGTCGCGCAGGGCGGGCGTGATCTTGAGTTGCTTGGCGGTGAGCTGGATCTCCATAGTGCGGAATTCTAGCCATTGCGACGGTCATGAGTCAACGCAAGCGATGCTCCCCTGAGATTGACTATGTAAATAAGAAATAGTAATATCGAACATTCTACGCTGGAGACTTATACACCGCGTTAAATTTAATCTTAATAGTTTAATAAATATATAGATTTTATCTGTGGATAACAGGTTATCCACGCATGTGGACATCTTGTGAAAATCATCGAAGCGACTGATCTCTGGACACAAGCCGTGGAGCGTCTGAGTTTAGAGATAGGAGAGGAGAATTCCGAGCTCTGGCTAAAACCCGTGGAAGCCATGTCGTTGGAAGGCGGAGTCCTCCTCCTGAAGGTCCCCAATAAGTTCTTTTCCGACGGAATCAAGGAGCGCTACCAGAAGCGCCTGCTCGCCATCCTGCGCGACGTTTCGAGCTCGGACATAGGCATAGATTTCCGCGTGGAGCGCGACTTGACGCGCGTGCTGCCTCCCTCGGACCCGGTGCCCGAGGCGTCCCCCCAGTCCGACTTCGCCCTCTCGGACCTCAATCCGCGCTACACCTTTGAATCCTTCGTCATCGGCGAGTCCAACCGTCTGGCCCGCGCCACGGCCGAGTCCATCGCGAAGAGTCCGGGCACCCAATACAACCCGTACGTCATCTACGGCGGCGTGGGCTTAGGTAAAACCCACATCATGCATGCCATCGGCAACGCCATGCGCCGCCAGCACCCTAAGGCGCGCGTCCTCTATACGACCAGCGAACAATTCGTCAACGAGTACATCGGCGCGGTGCAGAACAACGCGCTCGAGGCCTTCCGGGCCCGCTACCGCTCACTCGATTGCCTCCTCATTGACGACATCCAGTTCCTCATCGCCAAGGAGCGCTCGGAACAGGAATTCTTCCACACCTTCAACGCCCTCTTCGACTCGCGCAAGCAGATCGTGGTCTCCTCCGACCGCTCACCCAAGGAGATGTCCCCATTGGAGCAGCGCCTCATCTCGCGACTTGAGTGGGGCTTCATAGCGGATATTAAGCCGCCGGACCTAGAGACGCGCATCGCCATCCTGCGTAAGAAAGCGGAAATAGAGCATTTCTCGGTTCCCGACGACGTAATCCTCTATGTGGCGTCTTCGGTTAAGACCAACGTGCGTTCCCTGGAAGGCTCTCTCATACGTCTCAAAGCCTTCCAGTCCATGACCGGCGCTCCGCTCTCCGTGGACGACGCCCGTGACATTCTAAAGGACACCATCACGGTGGATGATTCAAATCCAGTGCGCATCGAGACCATTCAACGCCTAGTCGCCCTTAAATATTCCGTGGACACCAAAGACCTAAAAGGCCACCAGCGCACCGCGTCCATCACCCTGCCGAGGCAGGTATCCATGTACCTCTCCTGCGTCATGACGGATCAATCCTCCACCGACATCGGTCGAGCCTTCGGCGGCAAGGATCACTCAACCGTCCTGCACGCCCGCAAGAAAATAGAGAAGAAGGTGGAGGAAGACCCATTTTTCCTGGAGCTTATAAATAAGCTTCAAGCCGACATCAAGGCGGCTGAGCGGTGACCGGGGGAATACCTGTGGAGCACCGCGCGCAAACGTGGATAATATCCAGGGTTGTGAACAACACGGATAAGTCCATGGGATTACCCACAAGATCTCCCATAACACAGTCGGGAGCACGCTGGGTTGTAAGCTTTATCCCCCGCATGATGAAGAAGAGGATGGATTGAAATGAAAATAACCATCAACAAGGAAGAACTGGCACAAGGCGTCCAAACCATCCAGTCTGCCTTGTCGGCCAGGACCACGCTGCCCATTCTCCTTAACTTCCTCATGGAGACCGAGGGCGGCAGGGTGAAGGTTGTTTCTACCGACCTGGAGATGGGGGTCAAGCACTTCCTAAAAGCCGAAATCGAGAGCGATGGATCCATCACGATACCCGCCAAGAAATTCTCAGACATACTTCATAGTTTGCCTGACGTGGAGGAAGTTGAGTTGGCGGTGGACGCGGGCGGCAAGGTCTCGCTTAAGTGCGGCCGATCCCGTTTCGGCATGGTGGGCGCTCCTAAGTCGGAATACCCCGTCCTGCCCGATTTTAATAAGGCGACGGCTTTTGAACTGCCGGCGGCGGTGGTGGGAGGAATGATCCATAAGACCATCTTCGCGGCCTCTTCCGATGAGACGCGTCATGTTCTTAATGGTGTGTTTTGGTCCGCCAAGAAGGGAATTTTAGAGATGGTCTCGACCGACGGGCGGCGCCTGGCCGTCATCGCCAAGAGTATACTCCCAAAAGACAAGGAGTTCTCCGTCATCGTTCCAACCAAGGTCCTCGCGGAGTTCCTACGCTTAATGGGAGTGCTCGGCATCGAGGATTCATCTAAGGAGAAGATGCTGGTGAGCGTGACCGACAATCAAATCACTTTTCAAATAAAAGGAACCACTCTTCTCTCCCGCTTAGTGGGCGGGTCTTTCCCAAATTATGAGCAGGTCATCCCAACCAAACGCGAAGTCATCTTCACAACTCAGACCAAAGACCTTTTGGCCGTGACCAAACGCGCCTCTTTGTGCGCGGTAGACCGCGGGGGTTCGGTTAAATATTCTTTAAAGAAAGGTCTTCTACATGTGACCTCCTCGAGTCAAAATAATGAGTTTGCCGAGGACCTCGCGGTCGAGTATCCCGGCGCGGACTTCACGGTCGCTTTTAACCCTCAATTCGTCGTGGACGCTTTAAAACATATCGATACCGATAAGATGGTCGTCGCTATGACGAGCGCGATCAATCCTGCTTTATTCGAGCCGGAGAATAGTGAGGGCGATTACCGCTTTGTCGTGATGCCGATGAGGTTGTGACGCAACGGTCCGACGCCCCGAGAGGGCGCTGGACGAACGCCGGGGACTTGGTCGCGGCTTTCACGCGCCGTGCCGCCGCCCCGGACCGTCTGGCGATACTCAACTCGGTCTGGGAGAAGGAATGCGGTTCCTTCGCCCGGCACTGGGATTTAATCGGGGTGAAGAAGGGTGTGTTGTACGTGCGGCCGAAGAGTTCGGCCGCCGCGCAGGAGTTGCATATGAGATCCGAGGGGCTCGTGAAGTCTCTTAATAAATACTTTAGTCGACCGTGGATTATCACGGTCCGGACGACTTACCGTTGACGCGGGAGGAAGAGCTTATGTCCGACGCCGCCGCCGCGCTGGAGACGACAGAAATGGCCAAGCAGGACAATATCAAGTATGACTCGTCTAAGATCCAGGTCCTCGAGGGCATGGAGGCGGTGCGCAAGCGGCCCGCTATGTACATCGGCAGCACCGGCCCCTCGGGCCTCCATCACCTAGTCTACGAGGCCGTCGACAACTCTGTTGATGAGATCCTCGCCGGACGTTGCACCACGGTCGATGTTTTTATCCACCAGGGCAACGCGATCACTGTCCAAGACGACGGCTCAGGCATCCCCGTCGATCCCATGAAGGACCCTAAATTTAAGGGGAAATCCGCTCTCGAGGTCATCTTGACCTACCTGCATGCGGGCGGCAAGTTCGATAAGAGCGCCTACAAGGTCTCGGGTGGTCTCCACGGCGTCGGCATCACCTGCGTCAACGCCCTCTCCGAGTGGCTGAAGGCGGAGATCCATAAAGACGGCAAGATATGGGTTCAGAACTACAAACGCGGCAAGCCTGAGGGCGACGTTAAGCCCATCGGCAAGACCGACGCCCACGGCACGAAGATCTCTTTTAGGCCTGATCCCGATATATTCAACGGCCACCAGTACTCCTACGAGACTCTCTCTAACCGCCTGCGGGAACTCGCGTTCCTCAACGCCGGCGCGAAGATATCCATCACGGACGAGCGCGAGGACAAGCGCCACACATTCCATTATGAGGGGGGCATCACCCAGTTCGTCAAGCACCTCAACGCGAACAAAAAGGTCGTTCACGCCGAGCCGATTTCGATGTCCAGGGAAAAGGACGATGTCATCGTGGATTTCGCCATCCAATACAACGATGACTACTCTGAAACCGTCTTCTCCTTCGTCAACAACATTAAGACGCCAGAAGGGGGAACCCACCTCGCAGGCTTCCGTTCGGCCCTCACCCGCGTCATCAATGACTACATCAAGAAATATGACCTGCTCAAGGGCAAGAATTGGAACGTCACCGGCGACGACGTCCGCGAGGGCCTGTGCGCGGTCCTTTCCGCCAAGGTTCCTAACCCCCAGTTCGAAGGGCAGACGAAGGCCAAGCTCGGAAACCAGGAGGTCGAGGGCATCGTCAAGTCGATCGCGGGCGACGTTCTCGTCACCTTCTTCGAGGAGCATCCCTCGACGGCGAAATCTATTTGCGCCAAGGCGATCTCCGGCGCAGAGGCCCGCGAGGCGGCCCGCAAGGCGAAGGATCTCACCCGTCGCAAGGGCGTGCTCGACGGCTCCAGCTTGCCGGGCAAGCTGGCTGACTGCCAGGAGCGTGATCCGGAAAGGAGCGAACTCTTCATCGTCGAGGGAGACTCAGCCGGCGGTTCAGCTAAGCAGGGCCGCGACCGCGCCTTCCAGGCCATCCTTCCCATCAAGGGCAAAATCCTTAATGTTGAGAAGGCGCGCTTGGTCAAAATCCTCTCGAATGAAGAAGTCCGCACCCTGATCTCCGCCATCGGCACGGGCATCGGCGAGGGCAACGACGGGCTTAAGATCGAGAAGCTGCGCTATCACAAACTCATCATCATGGCCGATGCCGACGTCGACGGGCAGCACATCCGGACCCTGATCCTGACCTTCTTCTACCGCCAGATGAAGGCCCTCGTCGAGAACGGCCACATCTATATCGCCCAGCCGCCGTTGTTTAAGGTCAAGAAGGGCAAGACCGAGATGTACGTGGACACCGAAGAGAAAATGGAGCAGTGGCTCTTAAACGAGGGTCGCAACTCTCTGGAGGTCACGGCGGTCAACCCGGCCAACGGCAAGTCGAAGAAGCTGGACGCTGAGGACCTGCGCGATCTGCTTAAGCTACTCAATGAGCTCGAGAGCCTCATCCGCCACATCGAGCGCAAGAGTCTCCATCTGGAGGACTTCCTCGACTACCAGGCCAGCGGTAAACTGCCTCTCTATCGCGTCGAGAAGGGCGCGGGAGAATATGAGTTCTTTTACTCTGAGAAAGAGTGGAAGGTCTACCGTGACGCCTATGTGGCGGAGCAGAAGAAGAAGCTTATCGAGGAGCGCGCGGAGAAGACGACCGTTAAGGGTTCCGAGATGCCCGTCGATGGCGAGGCGGAGGGCTCCGCCTTGAGCGAGGCCGACGAGGAATCTCTGGAGCCCGACGTGCAGGAGCTCTGGGAGATGGTTAAGCTCGACGGCCTGTCCCATAAGTTCAAGGACATGGGCCTGGATCTCAAGTGGTACGAGGTCGTGCGCGACGAGAAGACCAAGCCGCTCTTCCGCGCCAGGACCTCACATTCGGAGACGGACGGCTACAGCCTCAAGGACCTCCTGATTATGGTCCGCGACGCGGGTCGCGCCGGCGCGCAGATCCAGCGCTACAAGGGTCTTGGAGAGATGAACCCAGAACAACTCTGGGAGACCACGATGGACCCCAAGCGGCGCCGTCTGTTGCAGGTCAAGATCGTTGACGCCGCGGACACGGAGAACGCCTTCACGACTCTCATGGGCGACAAGGTGGAGCCGCGGCGGCAGTTTATCGAAAAGCACGCCAAGGAAGTCAAGAATCTCGACATTTGATCACAATGAAGAAGCGAGCCTCTCGTTTAAACTCACTATCCGGAGATAATCATGTCTAAACCCGATCAGCAGCCCGAACCGACTCCGGAGCCTGCGAACGCCAACATCATCCCGCGCGACCTGGGCGCCGAGATGCGCGGCTCCTACATCGATTACTCCATGTCGGTGATCGTCGGTCGGGCCCTGCCCGACATCCGCGATGGACTAAAGCCCGTGCACCGTCGCATCCTGTACGCGATGCACGACGAGGGCCTAGCTTCCAACAAGAAGTACTCCAAGTGCGCCGGCGTCGTCGGCGAGGTCCTAAAGAAGTACCATCCGCACGGCGACTCCGCGGTATACGACGCGATGGTCCGCATGGTCCAGGATTTCTCCCTCCTGCATCCGCTCATCGATGGGCAGGGCAACTTCGGCTCCGTGGACGGCGACCCGGCGGCCGCCTACCGTTATACCGAGGCGCGCCTGGCCAAGGTCGCGGAAGAAGTCATGGCCGACATAGACCAGGACACGGTCGATTTCACGCCGAATTTCGACGGCACCACCACCGAGCCGTCGGTCATGCCCGCGAAGGTCCCCAACCTCCTCGTCAACGGTTCCTCGGGCATTGCGGTCGGCATGGCGACCAACATCCCCCCGCACAACCTCTCCGAGGTCTGCGAGGCCGCCATCACCCTCATCAAGGACCCGAAGACCGAGAGCAAGGACCTCATGAAGATCATCAGGGGCCCCGACTTCCCCACCGGCGGCATCGTGCGCGGACGCGCGGGCATCAGGGACTACTTCGAGACCGGCCGCGGCTCCGTGCGCATCCAATCCAAAACCGAGATCGAGGACATCAAGGGCAACCGCCAGGCCGTCATCATCACGGAACTCCCGTACCAAGTCAACAAAGCCGCCCTCCTTGAAACCATCGCGGAGTATGTGCGCGACAAGAAGATCCCCGACATCTCCGACATTCGCGACGAGTCCGACCGAAAGGGCATGCGCGTGGTCATCGAGATCAAGCGCGACGGAAACGCGAACGTAGTCTTAAACCAGCTGCTTAAACACACGCAGATGGAGACCTCTTTCGGCGTCATTCTCCTCTCTCTCGTCGACGGACGCCCGCGCGTTCTGGGCGTGCGCGACATGCTGGGCCATTTCATCCAGCATCGCAAAGTGGTCGTCGTGCGTCGGACGAAATTCCAATTACGCAAGGCTCTCGACCGGGCCCATATTTTGGAGGGCCTCATCATCGCGGTCAAGAATATCGACCGCGTCATCAAGATCATCCGCGGCTCCAAGGACACTGACGCCGCGCGCACCGAGTTGATGGAGGCCTTCGACCTCTCGAAGGCCCAGACCAACGCCATCCTCGAGATGCGCCTAGCCAACCTGACCAAACTTTCCGTCGGAGATCTGCAGGACGAGTACGACGGCCTGGTCAAGAAGATATCCGAGCTTAAGGCGATCCTCGGCGACGTCAAGAAGGTCTACGCCATCATCGTCAAGGAGCTTGAAGGCGTCAAGGAAGCCTTCGGCAAGTCCCGGCAGACCCAGATCACCTCCGAGGCCGCCGAGATGTCGCTTGAGGATCTCATCCAGAAGGAAGAAATCGTCATCTCCCTCTCGAACACGGGCTACGTCAAGCGCATCCCCGTCGCCACCTACCAGGCGCAGGGGCGCGGCGGCAAGGGCATCACCGGCGCGGACGTCAAAGAAGAGGACTTCATCGAGCACTTCTTCGTGACCGACACGCACGCCGCACTCCTGTTCTTCACGAACCGCGGCCGCGTGTTCGCGCTCCGGGCGTACGAGATTCCCGAGGGCAACCGCACCTCTCGCGGCAAGGCCGTCGTCAACCTTCTCGCCCTCACCGGCGAGGAGAAAGTGACCTCCGCGATCGCGATCCGCTCGTTCGAGGAGAAGAAGGGCCAGGAGACGTTCCTGGCGATGGCGACGCGCAACGGCACCGTCAAGAAGACGCCGCTGTCGGACTTCGAGAACATCCGGAGGAGCGGCATCATCGCGATCACGCTCGACGAGGGAGACGTTCTCGTCGAGGTCCAGCATACGTCCGGCAAGGACGAGCTCCTAGTCGCGACCAAGGACGGCATGGCCATCCGCTTTCCGGAGGCCGACATCCGCTCGATGGGCCGCGCGGCGGCCGGCGTGCGCGGCATCCGCGTGGACAAGGGCGACCAAGTCGTCGGCATGGAGGTCTTCCCTCCAAACTCAAAGAAGACCCTGCTGAGCGTCTGCGAGCACGGCCACGGCAAGCGCACCGAGCTCGGCGAGTACCGCGGCCAGCGCCGCGGCGGCGGCGGCATCATCACGATCAAGGCGACCGAACGCAACGGCTCCGTCATCGGCGTCAAGCTCGTCACCAACGACGACGACCTGATGGTGATGACCGAGCAGGGCAAGGCCATCCGCCTGCGCTGCAAGGACATCAAGACCATCTCGCGCAACACGCAGGGCGTGCGGCTGGTCCGTCTCGAGGAAGGCGACAAGGTGGCGCGCGTCGCGCCCATCGCCGCCGAGCCGCCGGTCAATCCCGAGACTCCCATCGACGGCGGCAAGAAGTGAGATGACCGCGCGAAAGGCCCTGCTCCTCGCCGCCCTCCTCGCGGCGGCGGGGCGGGGCCGTGCGTCGGCCGAACTCGTTCTCCAGAGCATCCACTGGCAGGTGGGGCGCGTCGAGAAGGGCCGCGTCGCTTCCTGGCACGACGTGAGGATCATCGAGGACGGACCTCCGAAGCTGGACACGCGCCTGCGCGCGCGTCTGCTCCTCAAGAACGGCGGCGCCGATCCCGTCGAGGGCATCCTCCTGCGTTACAGCATGACCTCGCGCCTATCAAGAATCGACGGCTTTGCCGTCGAGGGAACCTGGACCATCCCCTTCATGATCGACGAGCGGCGCGTGCCCAAGGTCGGCCCGGGCAAGACCGTGGAAGTCCCTCTCGAGACCGGCCCGGCGCTGGAGCTCTATATGCGCCGCCTGCTGCGCTCGGGCTGGTGGCCGGACCGCATCCGCCTGCAGGTGATGTTGGAGCCTCATCAGGGAGGGTCTTCCATCCAAACCGTGGAGGACGTGTTGGAGGTGAGACGATGAACGATCTCGCCTCTATCCGTCGTGATCCGGCCAAGGCCCGCGCGGCGTTGGCCAAGAGGCAGCCGCGCTGGGGCGAGGCCCTGGACTCGCTGCTTAAGCTGGACGAGGACTATCGCGCTCTTTTGAAGAAAGTCGAAGACATGCGCGCGCGCCGCAACTCTCTCTCGCAGGAGATCGGGAAAGCCAAGGCCGCCAAGGATGCCGAGAAAGCCGTCGCGTTGATGGAGGAGGTCGGAAAGCTTAAAGTCGAAATGCCGGGTCAAGAAAAGACCCTGGCTCTGCGCGAGATGCGGCTGCGTGATGTTTCTCTTGATCTTCCCAATCTCCCTCACGAGTCGGTCCCGGTCGGTAAGGACGAGAACGACAATCCCGTCGTACACTGCGGTCGCGCTCCGGCCAAATTCGATTTCAAACCGCTCGACCATCAGACGATCGGCGAGAAGCTGGGCATGCTCGACTTCGTCGCGGCGGCTAAACTCTCCGGCTCGCGCTTCGCGCTCTGGAAGGGCCCCGGCGCCAGGCTCATCCGCGTTCTCGGGTCCTTCCTGCTCGACCGCCACGCCAAGAGCGGCTACCTGGAAGTGGCCCCCCCCTATCTCGTGCGTCCCGAGGTCATGGAGGGAACCGGCCAGCTGCCGAAGTTCGAGTCGGACATGTACAAGACGATGAACATCGAGGGAGACAAGACCACGACGATGTATCTGATCTCCACCTCGGAGATCTCGCTGACCAACATGGTGCGCGAGGAGATATTGAGCGCGGAGAAGCTCCCGTTGAAGATGGCGGCGTTCACCCCCTGCTTTCGCCAGGAGGCGGGATCGTACGGCAAAGACGTCCGTGGGGTGATGCGCAATCATCAATTCGACAAAGTCGAATTGGTCTGGATCACCAAACCGGAAGACTCCCTCTCGTCGTTGGGGCAACTGGTACGCGACGCGGAGGGCGTCCTAGAAGAATTGGATCTTCCGCATCGCGTGATACAGCTTTGCACCGGCGACATGGGCTTCTCCGCGCGGAAGACCTACGATTTGGAAGTCTGGATGCCCTCGGAGTCGAAGTACCGGGAGATCTCTTCTTGTTCCGATTGTTCTGATTTCCAGGCCCGGCGCATGAACGCGCGTTTTCGCCGCGACGCCAAGGGCGCGCCCGAGTTCGTCCACACGCTCAACGGGTCGGGCGTGGCGGTCGGCCGCCTGGCGGCCGCCATCCTCGAGAACTTTCAGCAGGCCGACGGCTCCGTCCTCTTACCGAAGACTCTCGTCTCCTATTTCGGGACCGAGCGCATCGCGGTTTCCTAGAGTGGCGCGGGGCCTGGGGCGTCTAAAGGCGGTCGTGGGGCGGCTCCTGTCGCCGCGAGGATGCCCCTGGGACCGCGAGCAGACGCACAAGAGCCTCATCCCCTACCTTCGCGAAGAAGCCAAGGAATTGGAGGTCGCCCTAACCGGCGGCCGGTGGCACGAGATCGAAGACGAGTTGGGAGACCTTCTGTTTCACATCTTCTTCCATTCCATGATCGCCCAGAAGGAGGGTCATTTCGACCTGGACGCCGTCGCCGAGAGCCAGGCGCTCAAGCTGATGCGCCGGCATCCCCATGTCTTCGGCCGGACCCGGCGCTTCAAGGACGGTTCGGACGTGCGCAAGCATTGGAAGGAGATCAAGACCGGCGAGCGCGAGCTTCGCCGCCGCGACGTGGCTCGCCTCGAGTCGCGGCGCCGGGCCGAGAAAGGGGTTTAGGGGTGTTCTTCGAGGGGCCGGAGAAGAAGCTGGAATTGGCGCTGGCGCCGGGGCAGCCGTCGTTGCGTTCGCGCGGGCTCGGCTACTGGAAGTCCATCGCGGCCAAATCGCGCGCCCAGGTTCTCTCCACCATCTCCAACGAGTCCCTCGACGCGCACCTCCTTTCCGAGTCGAGCCTGTTCGTGGCCGACAACTGGCTGACGATGATCACCTGCGGCCGCACGGACTTGGTGGCGGCCGTCCTCCAACTCATCGAGGACATGGGGCACGAGAATTTCCAGTACCTCGTTTACGAGCGCAAGAACGCCCACTTCCAGGAGTACCAGCCCGGCAACTTCTTCGACGACGTCCGGCGCCTCTCCGAGAGGATGCCGGGCAAGTCCTACCGCTTCGGCGACGGCGACGACCATCATATTTTTCTCTTCCACCTGGACAAGCCCTACCTGCCGGCCATAGACGACATGACGCTCGAGATACTCATGCACGGCATCGACCCCCAGGCGGCGCGCGTCTTCATGTCCGGCCCTCAGCACAAGAAGGACTACATTCGAGAGAAGTCCGGGGTCTGGACGCTCCTGCCCGGCTTCCAGGTCAACGACCACCTCTTCGAACCCATGGGCTACTCCCTTAACGCGCTGCGCGGGCCCAAGTACTACACCATCCATGTGACGCCGCAGAAGATAGGCTCCTACGTGAGTTTCGAAACCAATTGCGTCGACTTCGGCGTCAACGAAACCGTGAGTCGCGTGCTGGACATCTTCAAGCCCCAGTCCTGCGACGTGGTCCTCTTCCAACCCCAGGACCTGCGCAAGAAGATCCGCTGCCGCTACCCCATCAAGCGCGCGGTGCGCCAGAAGCTGGCCTGCGGCTACCGCGTGAGCTTCGACCACCATTTCAAGCCCGCCGCTGGCGCGGCGGGAGCCTTTGAGATAGTCATATGAGCGACTCGAACCGTTGGATCGACGAGTCTTACCAGGGCGTGGTCCGCACGGGCTTCCGGCTCAAGCGGCGCCTGTTCAAGGCCAAGAGCGCCTTCCAGACCATCGAAATCGTGGAAACCTCCGGCCACGGCAAGCTCCTTCTCATCGACGGCATGACCATGGTCAGCGAGCGCGATGAGTTCGTCTATCACGAGATGATGGCGCACGTCCCCCTCTTCCTCCACCCCCGCCCCCGGCGCGTGCTGGTCATCGGCGGCGGCGACGGCGGCGCCGTGCGCGAGGTCCTGCGCCACAAGACGGTGGAGCTCTGCGTGCTGGTCGAGATCGACGGCCAGGTCGTGTCGGCCTCGAAGAAATACATCCCTCAGACCGCCGCCGCGCTCTCCAGCCGCCGCGCGCGGGTGATCATCGAGGACGGCGTGAAGTTCGTGCGCGAGACCAGCGAGCGTTTCGACGTGATTCTCGTGGATTCGACCGAGCCTTTCGGCCCCGCCAAGGAACTCTTCGGCGCCTCTTTCTACAAGGACGTGCGTCGCATCCTGACGGAGCACGGCATCGTGGTCAGCCAGGCGGGCTCTCCCTTCTACGAGTTGGGGACCATCAAGAACCTGGCGAAGATTCTCAAGGCCGTCTTCCCGGTTTCCGACGCATACCTCTTCACCAATCTGACCTATCCCGGAGGATTATGGGCCTTCGCCTATGCCTCGAAGGGAGTCCACCCGGTGAGGCACTTCAACTCGGGGCGCGTGAAGTCGGCGCGCCTGCCCCTGCGGTGGTACAACGCCGAAGTCCACGCCGGCGCCTTCGCCCTGCCTGAGTTCCTCCGCAAGGCCGTCGGACGTTAGCTCAACTTCCTGAGGAGTCAAAGTTTCCAGAGACCGAGACGTTCTTGTTGATGAAGAGCAACGAGTTTTTGAAGGCGTACTGGTTGATGAAGACCGTGCCGGAAACGCGCGCCGTGCCGGCGGCCTTGCCGTCGCGGCCATAGAGAGTCCCTTGGCCGTTGAGCAGGGCGCTTCCCGAGACGAAGCCCTGGCCGTTCCCGCAGGAGCCGCTCAGCAAGACGAGTCCCACGATGCGGATGCCGCCGGCGGCCCCGTTGGGGCCGTCCACCGGGATGTTCCCATCGAGTTTCGCGCTGCCGTTCATCCAGCCATTGGAACATCCCATAAAGGCATTGCCGGAGACCCATCCCGAGCCGTACGCGTAGCCGAACGAAACGCTCTCAGTCCGTGGGGCCGCGAAGGGCGCGGTGAACGGAATGACGAGCACGAGGGGCGCAGCGGCCGGAACCGGGGCGCCGATCTGGGCGGCGATGACGGCGGCGCGCTCGAGCGGCGTCGCGGTGGACGGCGAAGAGGCGAGTGCGAGCAGGGACGAGGCCAGGAGTTTGATCATGGTTTGATTGTACCCGAAAGACCTATGACCAATCCAGGACTTTAGGGCCAATCGGCGGGGACGGCCAGGCGCTTGCGGAGGTCCTGGCGCATCGAGTTGAAGCACGCGCGCACCTTGCCTTGAGCGTAGGCCGGGACTTGCGCAACGGTGAAGAACTCCTTCTGACGGGACCAACCCTTGCGCGCCTCTCCCCGGGAGGAATAATCGTAGTAGACGGAGAGGGCGAGGCCGAGATATTCCCCCGCGTTCTTCTGAAGGTCGGCCTTGAGGCGATTCATGACCTGAGTCTTACGCTCGATTTCCTGGGCGTAATAGTCGGGGTGCTTGGCCGACACGTCGGCGAAGCCCCCCTTTTTCGGGGCATGGAGACGCGTGCGGAAGGCGGTCTGGGACACGGTTGCGAAGTCCTCGCAACCGACCGTGAGGAAGCGCCCCAGGGGGAGGTCGCGGGAGACGAGCAGAGTCTTGCCGGCCGCAGGTTCAAAGCGGCCTTCCGGGAATTCGGCGACGCGCTCGAACTTAAAGCGCTTGTAGCGCAGGACCTGAAGGGAGGATGCGTGAAGCACGGGGATCATGGAGCGGTAGGTGAGCACGCTCGATCCGTCCTTGAAGAGGTCCTGGAAGCCGCGTCCCGAGGGAGTGTCGTCGAACTCCAGGCGCTCGGCGGCGCCCGGGTGGGTATAGCCGAGGTAAGCCTTGCCCTTGAGCACCGCGTAGGCCTCCAGTCGATCCCCCGATCCGTTCGAGGGTGCGTAGACCGCGGCCGCCACCAGGACCCCGTCTATGGTCCGCGAGACGCGGTCCTTGAGTTTGTAGCCTTTGGCGGCCCATTCCGCGGCCTTGGCGTCGAGAGCGTCGGGAAGTGGAGCGGCGAAAGAGAAGAGGGTTGCGATAGACAACAGGAGGACGGCGAAATTCATCGGTGCTTCAGCCAGCCCTTTTTTAGGAGGACCTCGGCGGTCTGCACCGAGTTGAGGGCCGCGCCCTTCAGGAGGTTGTCGGAAACGATCCAGAGCGCCAGTTCACGCGGGCCGGTCCCCTGCCGCAGACGCCCTGCGAAGACGCCCATCTTCCCCCCCGCCGAGCGCGGCGTGGGGTAGGAGCCCGAAGCGTGGAGCGTGAGCCCCCGCGTCTTCGACATCAGAGCGCGGGCGCGCGCCGGGGAGAGGGGCTGGGCCAGAGTCAACCAGGCTGCCATGGCGTGTGCGCGGATGGTTGGCACGCGCACGGCCGTGACCGAGATTTTCAGGTTCGGCGCCGACCAAATCTTCCGCAGTTCGGCCGCGACCTTCGTCTCCTCGCCGGAATAACCGTCCGAGCCGAAGCGCCCAATCTGGGGCACGGCGTTGAAGGCGATGGCGCGGGGCAGGACCAGGCAAGACCCCTCTCGGAGGATCGGGGCGCGGCCGTCCGCGCGCAAACCCATGTGCGCCAGAGCCCGCGACTGGGAGAAGAGTTCTCCCAGCGCCGCCTTGCCCGCTCCGGAGACGGCCTGATAGGAGGCGACGCGCACCTCGCGCACACCCAGGGCGCGGTGCAGGGCGGCCCCAGCCACGGCTAAGCCCGTCAGGGTGCAGTTTGGCCCTGCAATCAGGCGCCGGTCCAGGCGCAGGGCGTCGGCGTTCACCTCAGGGATGACCAGGGGGACCTTCGGGTCGAGTCGGAAGGCGGCACTATCATCGATGACCCAGACCCCGCGCCCGGCCAGGGCCGGCGCGTACATGCGCGCGACCTCGTCGGAACTGACCAGGAAGATCAGGTCGCAGTCCGCCAGAGCCCGCTCGGAAGGCGCCGGGGCCGCCAGACGTCGCCCGTGGAAGGAGACGAAGGCGCGCGTCCGCCCGGAGGAGAAGCACTTAAGCTCTCCCACTCTCAAGCGGCGGCGCTTGATGAGCTCCACGAGCTCGCGGCCCACCAAGCCGGTCGCACCCACGACGCCGACGACAGGGTCTTTACGGGCGGAGGGCATAAGGGATCATGCTCGACTCGGAGTAACCGATGGCGCCGGAGATGTCGCGCGCGGCCCCCCTCAGCCACAGCCCGGGGACTAGGTTCTTGTCGATGGAGAAGATGAAGGGCGGGCGGCGCTGATGTTTGGAGACGCGCTCCCAGTCAAGACGGTCGCGGGAAACCTCGACCCAGGCGTCGGCGATATCCTCGCCTGCAGCCGAGAAGCGCGCGATGAGCCGTCGTCCGGCGCGCGCCAGGGTCAGGTCGTTGACCGAGACGGCGGGCTCGTCGGGACCCGGCGGGACCAGCTTGATCGCCAGGGCGGGCATGATGTTGCTGATGGCCGTCTCTAGAGAGTTCGCCGAGGAGCGGGGCGGCACGCCCAGGATAGACCGGTTGTTCCAAGCGCGGGTTTCTCGCGAGGAAGATTCATCCGCGTCGGCCGCAGCCAGGATGGGCGCGCTCACAGCGCGCGTCATGTGGTTGGTCGGCGACCAGATGATGAGGTAGTTGGAGGCGGTGAGGCTCACCATGGACAGAGGGACCTCGGCCCAGAACCACTCCGCAGCTCCGACGCCTTCGACAGTGGCCTGGGGGTCGGCCTCGGCCGGGATCTCGCTGGTATCAGCGAGGAAGAAGCTCTGTTCGGAGGTCCAGGCCGGGGTCTGGGATATTCCCATGTAAATCTTGCCTGGAATGGTCTCGCGAATCCAGGGCTTTCCAGGGTTGGCTCGGGTCTTGGCTCGTCCCGTACGCGCGCCGATGAAGGCGCGGGTGAAATCACCGGCGGGAGCCGCCGGCAGCTTCACGATCCAAGAATTATTGAAGCCGACATACCAGTTTGCGTCCGGACCACCGTCCGCGAAACGGTTGTAGTCATGGACCGTGGGAGCCAGGGTGATGTAGGTCGGCACGATAGAACTTGTAGAGATCGTGGAGGGGAGACTGTCCACGGCTGCGGCCGTGGCGGGGAGTAAAGCGACGAGAATCAATTTTAAAAAAATCATTATTTTTTAAGTATATTTACCAATTTTTCGAAATCATCAAAGGAGAAATAGTGAAGGATGATGGCGCCCTTGGATGGATTTTTATTAGCGCGGATGACGACCTTCATCCCCAGGGAAATCTGAATACTTTCCTCGAGGGCCCGCAGATCCGCCGGCTTGGGTGGGGCGGGCTTCTTCGACTTGGACTTCGCCTCGGTCGGGAGCTCGCCGGACTCGACCTGCTTCGCCAGTGATTCGGTATCACGAACAGAAAGCTTCTCCTCCAGGACCTTCTTGAAAACGGCATGACGGAGGTTCGGGTCGGTGATGGTGAGGAGCGCGCGTCCATGACCCTCGCAGACCTGGCCGAACTGGATGGCTTTCTGGATCTCTTCGGCCAGTTCGAGTAAGCGCAGGGTGTTGGAGATGGTCGACTTTGACTTCCCCACCTCCGTGCCGAGTTCAGTCTGATTGATGCCGAACTCCTTCATCAGGCGGAGATAGCCTAGCGCGACCTCGATGGGGTTAAGATCCGTGCGCTGGAGGTTCTCGATGAGGGTTAGAGCCATGCGGTGGCGGTCGTCCTTCGGCTGGCGGACGACGACCTCGATCTCTTTGGCGCCGGTCAGTTGGCTGGCGCGCCAACGGCGTTCCCCCGCGATGAGCTCGTAGGAACGGGTGGCTACGTCATAGGAGACCACGATGGGCTGGGCCAGGCCGTGCTGTTGAATGGAGGCGGCCAGCTCACTGAGAGACTCGGGGTCGAAATGACGACGTGGCTGCAGATGGTTGGGGCGTATTTGCTCGATTGGAACCTTGACGATCCCCCCATCCGTTGGGTGTCCGCCGGCGCTGAAGGAACTCACAGTGGATGGGATCAGAGCGGACAGGCCGCGGCCGAGAGCTTTGCGTGTCATGCAGGATTCTCCGAAGTTTCTGAGTTCGCAGCTGGTACGTGGAGCGGAGCTAGGCCTCGGCGAGAAAGGAACTCGCGGGCAAAACTCATATAGGCTTCGGCTCCACGTGATTTGGCGTCATATTGGAAAATGCTCTGGCCGAATCCGGGAGCTTCAGCCAGACGGATGTTTCGGGGAATGATGGACTCGAACATTTTTGGTCCAAAGAATTTTACGACTTCTTCCTTGACCTGGTTGGAAAGGGTCATCCGGGAATCGAACATGGTCAAAACCCCCCCCTCTAACTCCAATTTAGGGTTTAAGGCGTTTTTCACTCTATCCACAGCGCTTGTGAATTGGGCCAATCCTTCCATGGAGTAATATTCACCTTGGATTGGTATTATTATCCTACCGGCCGCATTCAACGAATTGACTGTCAAAAGACCCAAAGAAGGAGGACAATCGATGATGATGAAGGAAAAACGATTTTTGATCGCAGAAAGCGCCCCCTTTAACCGGCTCTCTCGCGCGAGAGCCGAAACCAGTTCGATCTCCGCTCCGGCCAGTTCGCTGTTTGCCCCCGCCGCAAACAGTTTTTTAAGCCTAGAAGCTTTGATGGTTTTTTCCAACGGCAATAGATCCACCAGCACGTCATACATGTTCGGCTCGAATTCTCGTTTATCGAAGCCGACTCCGGAGGTGGCGTTTCCCTGGGGGTCCATATCGATGAGAAGCGTCTCGTGGCCCAATATGGACAGGGCGGAGGACAGGTTGACGGCGGTGGTGGTTTTCCCCACCCCCCCTTTTTGGTTCGCTATAGCGATTATTTCAGCCATTTTTTGTTTTCACGTGGAAACTTAATTGATCATATCATCTGCATCTAAGGTAGTCAATGGTATTCTTAAATCCATTTAGAGTTTATTTTTATTATTAAGTATTATATGGTATTGTTTTTTAAAATACCAGATCGTAAGTCATCGGCTCGACATTGCGTGTCGTATTTCTTACACTTGGCCATGGCCGACATCAAAAAATACAGCGCGCTCCTCGCCGGGATCAAAAAAGGGACTTTCCACACGGTCATCCTCGCGATGCCGGACATGCAGGGGCGCTGGGTGGGCAAGCGGATGACGGCGCGGCACTTCGCGCAGACCGTGGCCGAGCATGGCACGCACGCCTGCGCCTACCTTCTGACCGTCGACATGGAGATGGACCCGGTCCCCGGCTACAGCCTGACGAGCTGGACCAAGGGCTACCAGGACTTCACGCTGGCGCCCGACTACGGGACCTGGCGCTCGCTGCCGTGGCAGCCCGGAACGGCGTTCGTCGTTTGCGACGCCGTCGACGACAAACACCACCCGGTCAAGGTCGCGCCACGGCGGGTCCTTAAGGAGCAGGTGATCCGCGCCTGGGAGTTCGGCTGCTCGCTCAAGATGGCTTCCGAGTTGGAGTTCTATCTCTTCCGCGAAACCTATGAGTCGGCATCGAAGAAGAACTGGACCGGTCTCGAGCACGGCGGAACCTACATCGAGGACTACCACATCCTACAAGGTACGCGCGTCGAGCCCGTGGTGGGGGCAATCCGCAACCAAATGGAGGCCGCGGGCGTACCCGTCGAGTGCTCCAAGGGCGAGTGGGGACCCGGCCAGCACGAGATCAATCTCGAGTACTCGAACCCCGTCGAGATGGCCGACCGCCACACCATCTACAAGCATGGAGCCAAGGAGATCGCGATGCAGAAGGGCTTCGCGTTGACCTTCATGGCTAAGTTCGACTCGAGGCTGGCGGGCTCGTCGTGCCACATCCACGTCAGCCTCTGGGACCGGGCCGGGAAAAAGCCGATTTTTTGGGAGGGGGGAAAACCCTCACAGAAGTTCCGCTGGTTTCTGGGAGGAATGATGTCGTTGGCGCGCGAGTTCTCCTTCTTCTATGCTCCGACGACGAACTCTTATAAAAGGTACCAGGCCGCGACTTTCGCGCCCACGCGCATCGCCTGGGCGAAGGACAATCGCACTTGCGGCTTGCGCGTCGTGGGGGAGGGCCATTCCCTTCGCATCGAGAACCGCATCCCCGGGGCCGATGCCAACCCCTATTTGGCCTTCGCCGCGACCATCGCGGCGGGTCTGTACGGCATCGAGAATAAGATCGATCCCCCGGCGGAGCTTAAGGGCAACGCCTACGAATCACAGGTCCAGCCCGTCCCCAAGACCCTCGCCGAGGCGATCACCCTCTTGGAGGGTTCCCAGGCGGCCCGGAAGGCCTTCGGCCAGGAGGTCTTCGAGCATTATCTGCACGCGGCCAAGGCCGAACAAGCGGCCCACGACCGGGCCGTGACCGACTGGGAGAAAGGGCGCAACTTCGAACGCGTGTGAGGCGCTTCTTGTTTCCGGTTACTCGCCGAAATCGTCCAGCATCTGCTTCTTGGCGTCCGGTTCGATGATGCGGCCCAGTTGGTCGTCGGCGTAAAGGTCGGCGTCCATCTTCACCTTGTTGGTGCAGTTCGTGCAGTATTTGGATATATTCTTAAGCATGATGGTCGAGGACCCGTACGCGCCGAACGGGGTTTCCTCGCAAGCCGGCTCGCCTGCCAGGATCGCGCCGGTCCAGATGCTCTGAATATCCTTGCCGTTCGCGTCCAGGAACGGAGTCGGACAAGTCAGGTGCGGCCAGTTGCCGTTCTCGGTCTCCGTGTGGCGGGCCTCGTGGTAGACCACCATCATGCGGGAGATCTGCGGGTGGTTGAATTTGATGAAGTTTTTCGTCAGCCACATCTTCGATGGGTTCAGATAGGGTATCACGCAAGCGACCGCGTTTGCGCTCCCGCAGTTGTTCATCCCGATTCCGGTGACCCGGTCGGAAAAAAACTTAAAGTAAGCCGGACCGTTCACCATCCCGAAGATCTGCTGATGGAGCGGCGTGGCTTGCCAGCCTGATATGCCCTGCATGAAAGCCAGATCGTCGCGCATCCGCTTCTGGATATCGGCGGGTACGTTGCGATCGAACTCGTATCCGTTCGTTTGTCCTCCCTCTCTCCGGGCGCCGAAGCGCTTGCGGGCCATAAGCGCCTCCTCCCTCGTGAAATAGAACAGGTCGGCGCCGGATTGCCGAACGTGATCTTCTGGAACCGGGGCGGCGTTCGCCGAGATCGAGCGCAGGGTTTGTAAGTCCGCGGCCGGGACTGCGATGATCGAACCGCCGGCTCCGTCGAAAAAATTCCCATGGTCATCGGCATAAGACGGGACGGTCAACACGAATAGACTTAGGGTCAGCAGACTCCAAACGTCAACGGGTTTAACCATGACAACGGTATACTAAATTTAGGAGGGTCAGGCCCGGGGCTTGCAGTAGCCTCGGCTGACAAAGGTCCAAGCGGCGAGCTTATAGAGCAGGCGCATTCCCACGTTGGCATCCCATTCGTCGCGCCCGCTCGGAGCGGGGGCCACTTCGACTAGGTCGAAGCCCAGTATGGTCCGGCCGGAGCGGGCGAGGAGTCCCAGGAGATGGGAGACCTGCGAGAATTCGAGTCCGCCCGGGACGGGGGTGCCGGTATGAGGGCAGAGTTTGGGGTCCAGCCCGTCGATGTCGAAGCTGACCCAGACCTTATCGGGAAGCATGTCCGCGATTGCCGTCGCGATCGCGGTCCAGGACCGCCCTTCGAAGCGGGCGGCGGCGATATCTCGGTCGTGGAAGACCTTGGCGCGCTGGCCCAGGGCGTGCAGGAACTCGTGCTCCTGCTCGCAGTAGTCGCGCACGCCCACCTGGACGATGCGGGTGATCTGCGGGATGTTTTCCAGGGCGTTGTACATGATGGAGGCGTGGGACCAGACCAAGCCCTCGTAGGCGACGCGCGCGTCGCTGTGGGCGTCGAAGTGGAGAAGGCCGAAGTTCCCGTACTTATCGGCTGCGGCCTGGTAGGCTCCGTAGGGTGTCGAGTGGTCTCCTCCGACTAAGCCCACGATCTTGCCCGCGTCCAGCAGGGACTTCGTCTCGCGGCCGACCCAGTCGTTGAGCCTGCCGCCGAGGTCGTTGGCCGTCTGGAGGGCTTTCTGGAGCGCCGGGCGATCCGTGACCATGCCGCCGGCCTTGATGACCTTCTGGGCGGCGGTCTTCGCCGCCCTGTCCCAGGAGCGGACCTCCTTGGATTGCGGCCGCATGAAGATTCCTGGCTCGTAAGGCTTGATCACATCTCCGTCGAAGAGGTCGATCTGGCCGCTGGCCGCGAGGATGGCGGCGGGCCCTCGTGAAGCGCCGCCGCCGTAGGAAGTCGTGGCCTCCCAGGGCACGGGGAGGAGGACTAAAGCGGCGTCTTTCTCCTTATGGGGGAGTCCGAAGACTCCGGAGCCGGCGTCGGGGGCGGCGTTGGGGTCGAAGTCGAGCATGGTCGGATGGACGCCGTATTGCTCAGCGCAGCGCTGTGGGTACCGGCGCGTTGACGTCGTTGAGCAGGGCGTTGAAGCGGCGCTCGCGGCGCTTCTTCCAGCTGCCCTTGTGATAGCCGTAGGAGGCCAGGATCGGCATGGCGAGGGTGGCTTCGGAGAAGACCATCTGCTCATGCACGGTGTCCACCTTGCCCCAGGAGCAGGCCTCGCGCAGCGTCGAGCCGGAGAGGGCCCCGTCGCGCTCGTCGGCGACGGTGATCTGGATCGCGTACTTATGCATCTTCGGGTCGTGGCCGATCATCTCGGCGCCGACCGTTACGTCCTGGGCGAAGTTCTTGGGCACGCCGCCGCCGATCATCAGGAGTCCCGTGTCCGCGGTCGCCAGCTTGATGCGCACCAACTCCCGGAAATCCCTGGCCGAGTCGATCGAGGCGTGAGAGTCGGGGTTGTGCCACTGGTGGTGGAGGAAGCCGAAGCCGGCCGAGCAGTCCGAGAAGGCCGGCACGAAGATCGGAACGCCCTTCTTGAAGCAGGAGAGGACAATGGAGTCCTTGACCTTGCACTTCTTGACCAGGTACTTGCCCATTTCCTCGACGATCTCGCGCGATGAGTAGGGGCGCGGCTTCAAGGCGCCGATGATGTCGGCGATCGTGTTGTCGCATTCGCCGAGCTCGTCCTCGTCGATGAAGGTGTCGTAGATGCGGTCGATGCGCGCGCCGCGCAGGGCCTTATCGTCGACCCACTTCGAGCCCTTGTAGTGCTTGAAGCCCAGGGCCTCGAAGAAGTCCTGGTCGACGATGTTGGCGCCCGTCGAGACGATGGCGTCCACCATGTTCGACTCGACCATCTGCCAGACGATCTTCTTGAGGCCGGCGGAGAAGAGCGAGCCCGCCAGGCACAAGATCACGCTGCATTCCCTGTCGGCGAGCATCTTGTCGTAGATGTCGCTCGCCCGCGCCAGGTCGCGCGCGGAGAACGCCATCTTCGAGAAGGCCTCGACGACGGGACGCATGTCGTGCTTGGTGATGTCGATGTGCTCGATGGGCTCCTTCAGCAGTTCTAATTTTTTCAAGTTGGCCATTTTGATATTTTATAACATTAGCCGCGTCATGAGGCGAGAGTATATGGGGAACGCGGCGGTTTTTTTTATCCTGCTGCTCGCGGTCCCGGCCCCGGCCAAGAAGCGGCCCTTGAACTACCGGCTTCGGCCCAAAGCGGACGCGGTGGAACGATCCACCGCCCCGGCCCGGCCCGAGCCCGTGACCCTTATGTCCGGACGCTGGAAGCCCGAGGTGCGCGCCGCGCTCGAGACGTTGATCGCGCAGAAAGGCCGCGGAGCGCCGGGTTACGACGTAAAGAGTCCTCCCGTGGCCGTTCTGCCCTGGAGCGACGCCTCCGTCTCGGGAGATCCGGCGGAATTAGTGTTCCTGCGCCTGGTCACGGAGGCGAGGTTCCGCTTCGACGACGCCTTCTGGGAGATCGTCCCCATCGCCTATGGCCGCCAGCAGACGCGCGCCGCCTACGAGCAGTTCATCGCGGTCTCCAGCGTCGTCTGGACCTCGGAGCCCACCTACCACCGCTACCGCAAGGGGATGCTCTCGAGTTACCTGGAGTTGTGCCGCGGCGTCGGACGCAAGGAATGCCGCTCCTATCTCGCGCGCCTCTGGTCGGGCTGGCGCGAGGACGACGCGCGCGGCTACTCCAAGGCGGTACTTGATGGGGAAAAGAACTCCTCCGCCACGACCGAACTCGTCTTCGGGGAGCCCGGCGACCCCGCCCCGTTGAAGGCGCGGCGCGGGCTGCGTCTCATCCCGGAGATGCGCGATCTGGCCGCCAAACTGCGCGCCGCCGGCTTCGACGTGTGGGTCATCGATGATCTGCCGCAGTTCATGCTGGAGGTCTCGGCGGCGGACTACCGCATCGATCCCACTCGCGCCTACGGCGTGCGCGCTTCCACCGAGGGGGCGCGCCTCGGCGCAGGCGTGCTCAAGCCCGTGCCCACGCGGGGGGGCAAGACCGAGGTGGTCCAGTCCTCTCTGGGACGCCCCGCGGATTTGGTTATCGGCCGTGACTCGGCCGATTTCGACCTCCTTTCCTACGGGGACGGCTTAAGATTCGTCTTTGACCGAGACCGCGACCTCGTCAAGAAGGCGGGAGAACGCGGCTGGCTCGTCCAGCCTTCCTTCGCGCGTTGACAGCCCCGCCGTGCATGCGCTAAAGTCGCAGTTCGCCGAGGAGGCTGTTCCCTAAAATATAAATATGTCCGAGAAGCCCAGCCAGGAGTTCGAGGTCGGAGATTTATTCGTCACCGAAACCGCCCTGACCCTCAAGCTCCTGCCCAGCCGCAAGAGCGCGACCGTCCCCATCCGTTGGTTCGCCAAGGACGGCGTGACCAACGTGCGCCGCGCCGCCAAGGACATCCAACACCTTGTCGGCAGGCTCCAGGGAGCCAACCGCGTGGTGCGCAGCCTGACCGTCATGACCGACCAGGGCCGTTCGACCGATCTCATTCGCACCCGCCTCGTCGAGGCCGTGTCCAAGGCCGGCTTCGAAGTCCTTCCGTGAGCGGACGACTCGACGGGAAGGTCTGCCTCGTTACGGGAGCCGGTTCCGGCATGGGCCGCGCCGCGGTCGTGCGCTTCTCCCGCGAGGGAGCGCGCGTCGTCGCCGCGGACGTCGATCTGGCCGCGGTCCGGGAGTCCGTCGCCCTGGCCGAGACCGCTGGAGGCAAGGCCTTTGCCGTGCGCATGGATGTCTCCAAAGAGGCCGAGGTGCGCGTAGGCATACAAGCCGGCGTGAAGGCGTACGGCAAGATCGATGTGTTGTACAACAACGCGGGGATATTCCCGGCCGCCGATCATTCCGTGACGGACACGGATGAAGCCGTTTGGGACAAAGTCTTTGCCGTCAACGTCAAAGGGGTCTATCTGGTCTGCAAGCACGGCATCCCCGAACTATTGGCGTCCGGCGGGGGGTCCGTCATCAACGTGGCCAGCTTCGTGGCCCTCGTCGGCTGTTCCGTGCCCCAGGATGCCTACACGGCGTCGAAAGGCGCGGTCCTGGCGTTGACGAAGTCCCTGGCGGTCCAGTTCGGGCCTAAGGGTGTGCGTTCCAACGCCATCTGCCCCGGTCCCATCGAGACGCCGCTCTTGGCCGCTTGGCTATTTAAGGAGCCTGCCGAGAAGACCAAGCGCCTCAACCGCATCCCTCTGGGCCGTTTCGGCAAGTCCGAGGACATCGTCAATATGGCTCTCTTCCTCGCCAGCGACGAGTCCTCCTGGACCAACGGCGCCTCTCTGGTCGTCGACGGAGGCATCACTTCGAACTACTTCTGAGCGAGCCTACGCGGCCGGTCAGCGGGACCAACGGAAGAGATCGTCGGCGTTGGCGCTCGTCAGCCGCGCGACTTCCTCGATGGGGATGTTCCAGACCTCAGCCAGCCTCGCCGCGATCTCCGCGACGGACTCCGGTTCGTTTCGTTTGCCGCGCGAGCTCTGCGGCGGCAGGTAGGGGCTGTCCGTTTCCAGCACCGTGACCCCGGGCCCCGTGAGGCGGAAGGCTTCGCGTAGAGAGTCGTTCTTCTTGTAAGTCACCGGCCCGTCGGCGCCGAGGGCAAATCCGAGGGCTGCGCAGGCCTCGGCCTCTTCCGGGGTCCCGGAGAAACAATGAACAACGCCCCAGAACCGGCGGCCCTTCGGCGGAACGACGGGGAAGCGTTCCTTCAGCATCAAGACCAGGTCGAGGTAGGCGTCGCGGCAGTGGATGACAAGCGGCGCCCCCCAGTCACGGCCGGCCTTGAGCAGGGCGGAGAAGGCGTGGCGCTGGACCTCGCGGGGGATTTGAGATTTGGCGTAGTCGAGCCCGATCTCCCCGACGGCCACGGCCTCGGGCGTCGCGTCCAAAGCCGCCTTCAACCGAGCGAGAAAGCCGTCGTCGTAGCGGTCGGCGTAATAAGGATGGAGTCCCAAGGCGCAGCGCATCCGGCCCGGGTGCGCCCGGGCCAGAGAGATCGCCCGGTCCCATTGCGCAGGCTCGTCGGCGATCTCCACGAGGCGGCCGACGCCGGCCACGGCCGCGCGTGCGAGCACGGCCTCGCGATCTGAGTCGAACTGGGCATCGCCGAGATGCGTGTGCGTGTCGATGAAGCCTCTCATTGCGCGAGCTTGGAGAAGCGGTGCACGAAGGCCAGAGCGTCCGGGTCGCGTTCCTCGGCCAGGTAGCGAGCGCGCAGCTTGACGGCTTCAGGAATGGCCATGAAATAATGCTCGAGGACCATGACCGCGGCGTAGGCGCGCACGGCGGGGACGGGGTCGCGCAGGGCCGCCGCCGCCAGTGGGAATGCGTTCTTGCCGTCGAGGTCCGCGAAGAGGTTCAGGGCGCGGATGCGCACGAGGGGCTGGGGGCCGCCCAGCCACTGGTCGCGGCGCGCGCGCACCGCGTCCGGCTTCTGCCGGGCGATCTGGAAGAGGGCATAGTCGGCGTTGCGGCGCACGATCTCCGTATCGTCGTCAAGGAGCTCGCCCAGGGCGTCGATCCAGCGCTGATCTTTGAAGGCGGCCGCGCGCAGGCAGGCCTCGGCGCGTAGGGATGCGTCATCGAGTTTCATGCGGTCTGCGAGACTCTCGATCGGGGCGTCCTTGAGGAGGTTCTCTCGGCGCGAGTCCAGGATCTCGTGGATGCGGCGTTCGATCGGGCCGTTGTCATCGTAATCGGGATTCTGACGATAGAGGGCCAGATGGAACAAGAGAGCCGCCTCGGGGTCGGCGCGGCGTTTGTCGTAGATTTGGGCGAGCTTGGCCGCGCTGTAGAGGTCGTCGGGATTGTGTTCCCAGGCGGCCGTCAGCCACCTCACGGCCGCGTCCAGGTCCCGGTCCTTGAGGGCGATCATGCCCATGATGCGCGAAGCGCCCGCGTGATCAGAATGCTTGTTTAAGGCCTCGCTGGCCAGAGCATAGGCCAGCGCCACGTCGCCGCGCCCGAAGGCCGCGCCTGCCAGGGCTGCCAGTTTTTCGGGCTGGCGCGGGTCCTCGCGGTAGAGCTCCTCAAGAGCGGCGCGCGCCAGGCGTGCGGCGTCGCCTCCGGAGCGATTCTCGTCTCCCATTGCCATGAGGGAGAGTTGCTCCAATGAGTTTCGCCCTTCCGGGCTCGCGGGGTCCTCGCGGGCCGTCTGGGCGTGGATGGGCACGCTCAGCGCGGGATCATTCAAGCCCTTCAGACGGGTGCGGACGCCTGCGGCCGGGCCGCCGGCGCCCAGGACGATCTCGGCGTGGGCGGCGCGGAACGTCTCCTTGGAGAAGAGCTGCCTTGCGGCGTAGAGGACGTAGAAGGAATCCGTCGGCCGCCCGGCCTTCCACAGCGCCTCCGATAGGCGCAGGTGCGCGCGGCAGTCGAGCAGGCGCGTGCGGAACTCCTTGCGCGCCTCTGCCAGATTCGCGGAGGCCTTGCGCGTGGCCGGGTTCTCGGTGCGGGCGGGGGTGGCGAACCAGCGCATGACCAGGGTCGCATAGGCCGCGAAAACGGCCGCGATCATGAGCAGAGCGGAGAGGATGATCAGGTTAGTCCGGCGTGACTCGCGCATTGCGTATTATAGAAAAGGACCCGCCCCTCGGGGGCCAAGGGGCGGGTGACGAACTACGGACGGCGCGGCTATTTCGAGAAGTATTTCCAGCGGCGCTCCCGGTTCTGACCTTCTCGGGACATGATATGCTCTTCCACCTGGTGCCAAGTCTCGTCACCGCCCGGGGGGGCAGCCAAGAGTTGCCAGGCGCGTTCGCTCTGCTCGTAGCGCTGCGAGATCTGTTCGAGGCTGGTCACCTCTTCGGGCGACAACTCCGTGGACTTCACAGACGAGAGGCGCGGCTTTCGCATGAAGGAAACCTCCTAGCCCTTCCGCGGGACCTCGGTATGGGCGCGGGGGCAGGGTCAGTGTAATGGGTGTTTCCCGTTTACGCAAGGGGTGGTCAGTTCTCGGAGTGGGCGTCGCGCAGGCTGAGGACGATATCGCGCCAGACGTCGTCCTCCTGTCCGCCGTAGAAGAAATACAGTTCGTTCTGGCCCAGGATGTAGGCCTCGACGCGGGGGAAGGGGGACTGGATGTTGACCTGCACCCCGGGCAGGGTTCCGACCTGGATGTTCTTGAGGATGAACTTTTCGCCGTGCGAGGAGGTCTTGCGCGAGACCGCGGCGGAGAGATTCGCCAGGCCCGTGGGGTTGGCGGGGAAGGGGCGGGGGGACACCTCGAGGCGGACGATTCCCATTTGCCCGAAGAGCCCCTCGTCGAGGAAGTTGGTCGGGTCGGCTCCTTTTTTGCAGAAATGCACGAGTTCGTCGGTCTTGGCTTTGTCGCGAAACTCGGAGACGCCGACGTACTCCTTGGGCAGGCGGACGACCCATCCGCGATGCCCGACGAAACCCGATTCGCCCGTCGGAGTTTCCGGGAGGCTGGGGGGGGCCGCCGACGGCGGCTTCTGTAAGAGGGTGTACAAGCCGACGCCGAGGATGAGGGCCAGGCCCACCCCGAGGAAGACCTTGGCGCCGCCGCCCGAGATCCTCTTGGTCGAGGTTTGAGTCTGGAGACCGTGTCGAGCGGCGGCGAGGCAGTCCTCGAAGTCGAGTTCCGAGACGCCTTCTCCGTACAGCTGGCGACGCAGGTCGTTCACGGGGAATTTGATGAGATTCTCTCGGAGGTAGTCGACGACCTCTGGGCGGACCGGCATCTCAGCGCGTTCCTTCGGCGGCCACGCGCAGGAGGTACCGGCCGTACTCGTTCTTCATCATCGGTTTGGCCAAGGCGCGAAGCTGCTCGACGCCGATGTACTTCATATTGAAGGCGATCTCCTCGAGGCAGGCGACCTTGAGAGCCTGGCGTTCCTCGATGACCTGGATGAAGGTCGAGGCTTGCAGCAGGGCCTCGTGCGTGCCCGTGTCGAGCCAGGCGATGCCGCGGCCCATGCGCTCGACATGGAGGCCTCCTTTCTTCAGATAAGCCTTGTTCACGTCGGTGATCTCAAGTTCTCCGCGCGCGGAGGGCTTGAGCTTGGCGACGATATCAAGGAGCATGTTATCGTAAAAGTAGAGTCCCGTGACGGCGTGGTTGGACTTCGGCTTGGAGGGTTTCTCCTCCAGGCTCTTGGCCTTGCCGCGGGCGTCGAACTCCACCACGCCGTAGCGTTGGGGATCGCGCACTTGGTAGGCGAAGACCGTCGCTCCCGCCCGGCGAGCGGCCGCGGTCTGCAGGAACCGGGGCAGGCCGTGCCCGTGAAAGATGTTGTCGCCCAGGATCAGGGCCACGCGGTCGTCTCCGACGAAGTCCCGGCCGATGAGGAAGGCTTGCGCCAGGCCCTCGGGCTTGGGCTGAGCCGCGTAGGACAGGCGCAGACCGATGCCCGAACCGTCCCCCAGCAGGCGTTGGAAGCTTTCCTGGTCCTCGGGTGTCGTGATGACCAGGATGTCCCGGATTCCCGCCAGCATGAGCGTCGATAGGGGGTAATAGATCATCGGCTTGTCGTAGACGGGCACCAGTTGCTTGCTGATGGCGCGCGTGACGGGATAGAGGCGAGTGCCCGACCCGCCTGCGAGGATGATTCCCTTGAGCTTTTTTTTTGTCATTTCCGCTACTTGACGAGCGTCGCGTCCTCGAGAACGACGGCGAACTTATACATGCCGCCCAGGTCTTTGTCGAGGAAGACCTTGCCGCGGGCGGCGATGATCTGCCCGACCTCGGCCGAGTCCTTAAGCAGCACCGTCAGGTCGTCGCTGCCATCCTTGGCGAAGCCCGAGCCGTCGCGCAGGTGGACCCAGTTGCGGTTGAGGATGGCCGCGTTGTACTTGACGACCTTGCCGCGGACGACGACTTCCTTGCCCTTGAGCGTTTTCTTCTGGGCATAGATCTCCGCGATGGTCCTGCCGTCCGGACCGTCCGCCTTTCCCACCTTGATGGGGCCGACATCGAGCGCTCGGACGCCGTGGGGGGCGTCGCTCGGGGTTTCGGGGCTTTCCAGAGTTCCGAAAGCGATGTGGTCGAACTTACGCTTGAGGGTCTTGCTCTCGAAGCCCGCCATGTCGATGGAACCGACGACATGGGCCGAGGCGCCCTTCTTGATCGTCGTTTGCGGCACCGCGGCCCACTTTTCGCCGGCGGGGGTCTGGAGCCGCAGATAGGTGTAGGTCCCGGCGTCGATGGTTTCCAGCACCGTTCCCTTCAGGTCGCTGGACGGGGCGGTCGCGGGCGCGGCGGCAAAGGCGAGGCTGACGGCGAGCAGGCTTAAAGCCGGGTGCATGGATTCCTCCGTGGATCCGTCACGACATCATAGCAATCGGGTTAGGGAGATGCTCAGATAGGAGAAAGAAGAATGCGTCGGCATCTCCCGGCGCTGGAACTTCAAGGCCAGTTGGGTCTTGCCCAGTGAGTAGGAGGCGTTGAAGTTGGAGGTATATTGGTCGCGTTCCGCGAAGCTGGCGTCCACGGAGACCTGGAGGCCCCAGAGGAAAGAATAGTCAGCTCCGAGCCTGAAGTTCTTGGAATCGTACCGGCCGCCCTTATCGGTTCGGGTGGCGCTGAAGTTGAAGCCCGCCGTGGTGTTGAGGCGCTCGATCAGGGAAGCTGAGCCGAGGATATTGACCTGGTCGTTGACCGAACTGCTCCCTCGGGAGAGGTCGCGCTGCTCGGTGCGGTCGTAGCGAAGGGACGTTTCCCCGTTCACCAGCCTTCGGGTCCCGCCGAGGCCGTAGCGGTTGGTGCGCTGTCCTCCTATGCCGCCGATATCGAGAGGCTCCGAGCCGCTGGTGCGGGCTTCCGTGAACAGGTTGAGAGAGGGATGGGGATTTAAGGCCAGTCGGCCCTCCAGGGAGTCGTTGAAAAAGGAGGCGCCGGCTCCGCTGCGGCTCCATCCCGCGACCGCGTTCGTATTCGTCGTGACGCGTCCATTGGAGAAGTTTAAGTTGAGACCGGGAGCCGAGCTCACGCCGCGGCTCGTCCCCCCGCGCCCGGTCGTGAGGTTCCCGGCGAGGCCGTGAGTGAAGCTCCCTCGCTCGACGGGGCGGTTGCTGTTGAATTGGGCATTGTGCGATAGGATCGATGATTCCGCGAGTAGATCACGCTGCGTGTCGTTTGAATAAGACGCCGAGTGGGTCCAGGCGCCCGTTTGGAATTCCCGGCTCGACAAGCTGAAAAGGCTCGACAAAGACTTTTGGCCCAGGGTCCCGCCGCTGGCCTGGCGCAAGTAATCCGCGCGCATCGAGACAGACCGCAGGCCGAGCCGTTTGAGGCCGTAATAGTTGTATTCCAAGGAGCCGCTCTGGGTGTCGTCTTCGGGAACGGGAAGAGGGTTGTTCCTGTCCTGCGTCTTGCGCCGCTCATGGCCGAGCCTGAGGAGCAGGCCGCCGAGACCGTAAGCGAGGTCCTCGCGCTGCAGGTTGAGGCGCTGATCGGTCGGGTTCGCCCCATTAGGGTCCTGGACCATGTTGTATTGTCGGGAGATGTTGAGCGCGGGGAGCTTCGGCAGCGACAGGCCGGAACTAAAACCCCAGCCCGTGTTCGTAAGGGTGTGCGTCGCGGCGTAGTCGCTGCCGGCGAGTCTCAGGTGTTGGACGGAATAGTTCGGGTCGAAGCGGACGTAGCGCCGGACGAAAGGGCTGAAGATCTGGGCCGAGGCCTTGTAGTCGATGACGCGCTGCTCGGGAGCGCTGACATTGACGGCCTGATTGATGTCGGCGCCCTGTGAATAGGCGCCCCCGGTCTTGAAGGCGCCCACGGCGCGATGGAGGAGGGTCCCGTCCAGGTCCAGATTGTAGCCCTGGAACCAGGAGGAACGCCGCCGGCTCCCGGAGGGGTCCTTGACCGTGATGTCGTCGAAGCGCCAGCGCAGCGTACCGGTATGCTCCAAGGCGCGCGCCGGGCCCGCCGCCAGCGTCAGCAGCAGTCCCAGCGCGGCGGCCCGGAGTCGGTGCGCGCTCGGCATGGATTCCTAGGGCTCAAAGGTTCCCGAGCCGGTGTGGCAGCCCGTCGCCTTCGAATTGCAGTTGTCCTTGTCGTAGCCGGTCCGGCTCAAGGCTTTCCGGAAGCCCTCGATGACGAGCTTGTCGTAGGTCCTCGCGCCCCCGTAGTTGTACGGCGTCGGATCGGATTTGTAGCCGATCAGGCGCGAGCGCTTGGATCCGTGCGGGACGACGACATGACAGGTGATGCAGACGACGCCCGTCTTCCTGTGATCGTCTCTTTCATGGACGTTGTTGGTAAAGGCTCCGTTGACGTAGAGCGGGTGGCAGTTGACGCAGAAGAGGTTCGTGGACCAGGAATTCGCGTTGTTCTTGACGTCGGCCAGGGTCCAGAGGGTTCCCGCCGCGTTCTTGGGCCAGTAGCGGCGCGGGCCCTTGAGGAGATATTGGGAAGCCGAGCCGTGCACGCCCTTGGGGTCGCTCGTCACGTCGGAGGCGTGGCAGTCCGAGCAGGTCATGTTCTGATTGCCCATGTTCGCGCTTGCGTTCCAGGGAGAAGACATCTGGGACGCGGCCAGCGCTTTCGGCGCCGTGCTGCCGGCCTGCGCGTTGGCGGTGCTGCGCACGGGGTGGGCCGAGCGGTTGTACGGGTTGTACTCGACGGACACGTCGGTGTAGCCCGCGGGCGGCGTGGCGCCGAAGGCGTAATAGGTGTGGCACTTGAAGCAGAGCTGGTACTCCTTGTAGTTCGTCGTGTCGTTGAATATCTGGCGAACGAAGGAGGTCGCGGCCTGCCAGGCGCTGGCGGTGCCGTAGGTCGGCTCCACGCCCCAGGCGCCGAGGAGGACGTTGCCTATATTGTTTCCAGGGCTGGCGTGCGTGCCGGTCTTGGCCTTATGGGGGTTGTGGCAGTCCCAGCATTCGGCGTGGCGCTTGCTCATGCCCAGGTTTGTCGCGTCGAGCTCGGGGTTCTTGTGGACGCCTGCGACGGTCTCCGTTGGATGCTTGGAGGCCTTCGCCAATAGGGTCTTGATATCCTTGGCGCCGGTCAGGGCGGGGGAGCCGTGGCAGTTGTAGCAGGTGTCCTCCTCGGAGCCGCGCAGGATGTAGGCCTGGGCGGAGGAGGCTCCGTGGGCCCTGTGGCAGTTGCGGCAGGAGTACTCCGCCACGGTGGTCGGCGCGCCGCCGGACGGGGTGTAGGCCGCGTTCGAGGTCGCGTGGGCGCTGGAGGCGAAGTTCGTTTTTTGGTGGCAGGTCGTGCACAGCGCCGAGTTGGCATTCGACTTCACCAGGAAATCTCCAAATTGATTGTCGTGAGGGTCGTGGCAGGAAGTGCACTCCACGCGGTTCGTAGTCCCATAGACCTTCACCTTGTCGGTCGCGGCGGGCAGCTGTATCTCGGGGTCGGTTCCAGGCTGCGTGGGGGGGCCCGCGCCGGGCTTGACGTCGTAGAGCACCGGGTGGTCGTTGGAAAGGTCGGCGCCCAGGATGGCGGCCGCGCTCATCGAGCCGGTCATCTGCACGATGTTGGGGGCGATGTTGAAAACGGAGCCGAGCGCGGTCACTCCGTCGTGGCAGGACAGGCAGAGCTTCGTCTTCGAGGCGTTGAGGTCCGACATCGTGGGCGCGGTCTGGCCCAGGTAGTTGTTGAGGTAGTTCGAGGAGTAGAAGGTGAACTGGACGGGGGAGTCCGCCCTGTTCCAGAGCGGGCTGTTTATCGCCGGCTTGTGCGCGGCGTGGCAGAACAGACAGGTATCCTGCTCGGCGACCGCTTTGGGCCCCGTGGTCTGGCTGTGGGCCGAGAGGTCGTGTTTGGAATTCCGGATGGTGAGAGCCCGGGTCTCTGGCGCCGCCGTTAGGAGAATAAACAGGATGGATAGGCTGTTTTTCATGGCTTGCTCTCTTTGAGGTACTGGAAGACTTGGATGCGGCCGTTCTGCGTGTCGGCCACATAGACGCGGTCGCGCTCGTCGATGAAAATGCCGCCCGGCAGGTTTAACTCCCCGGGACCTGTGCCGGCGCGTCCCACGAAAAGGAGAAGGCGCGACTGCAAGTCGAAGACCTGGAAGGCGTCGAAGGCGGCGTCGGCGAGGTAGACATGACCTTGAGAATCCCGCGCCAGGCCGCGCGGCCTGGCGACATAGCCGGGACGGTTGCCGTTTTCGCCGAGGCGTCCCAAGGCCTTGCCGTCGGGGTCGAACCACTGGACGCGAAAATTGCCCGAGTCGCAGACCCAGAGTTGACCCGCGGACCGGTCGTACCAAAGATAAGTGGGGAAGTTGAACTCTCCCGCTCCCCCGCCGCGCCGACCGAAAGATTGGAGGAATACCCCCTCGAGGCCGTAGATCGAGATGCGGTGGTTCTTGACGTCGCTGACATAGACGCGCTTGTCCGAGACGGCCACGGCGGCGGGCTGGCCCATGCCCTGAGGGTCGCCCTCGAGTTCTCCTTTGATTCGTCCCTCGCCGTCGAGGATGAATACTTTCTTTAGAATGGAGTCCACGACGAGGAGGCGGCCGTCCGGCGTTTGCGCGACGCTCACCGGGCTGAGGAGCTTGGCGCGCGCGCCGTGGGGCCACCAATCGCCCCGGCCGCTCGCCTCATCGTATCGCAGGATCCTGCGCGCGGAGGGATCGGCGACGAAGAGCGTGCCATTGCGCGCGTACAAGCCGGTAGGCTTGATGAGGCGGTCCTTGGCGAGCTCGCCGGCCTGGTCGAGCCCGACGAGAGCGCGCAGGAAGCCCCCGAGCTTGCCCGCCGCGGCCACTCGCGGCCCGGAGATCGCCTCCAGGAAGCGCAGACGGGCCGCCTCGGGCGACGGCGGCCATTGCGGCGGCAGCGTCGCCGTGGGCGGCGCCGCGCCGATCAAGGCCGCCATAATCATCAGCGACGAGAGTGAACGCTTCATGGGATGTCCTCACCGACGAGGGCCTGACGGAGGTCCGCGTCTTTCAATGCCTCGGTCAAAATTTTTCGCACTCGCCAGGCCGTGGCAAGCTTCACTCTGAGCTTGACGGACAGAGCCGAGCAGGTCGGGCGGCCGGCGGCCATGAGGCGGGCGGCCTTCGCCCAGAGCGTCAGGGGCAGGTGCGTGCGGGCCAACGGCGTGCCGGTCAAGTCGTTGAAGGTCCTCCCGCAGCCGCCGCAGCGAAGCTTGCGCCGCCCGTCGCGGCCGCGCGCGTGGACCGAGCAGCGCGCCTGGCCGCAGCGGGGGCAGCGCAGGCCCTTTTTCCAGCGATAGGTCTGGAGTTTCGCCATTAGATCGGCTTCAGAAGAATTCATGATCATATTTTCAACTTGAACCGGCACACCTCGAAACGGAAAAATGAATTCAAAAAAAATGCGGCTTACCTGTTGTGACAGACGAGGCAGCTTTCTCCTTTGCGAAGATAGGTCGCCGCGCTCGGACTGCTGTGCATGGAATGGCAGCTGGTGCAGCCGACGTACGAAGAATTGCCGACCGTATCGACGACGACGTTGGAATTGCCGAAAGCCGAGGAATTGCCCGCGGTCAGGTCGGGTTGCCAGCCGTCGCTGCCGAAGGGAACCCGCTTGGCGACCGGATGCATATCCGGCAGGTTGCGTCCCCACGCTCCCCGGAAAGCCAGCCTCATGGTCGTTCCGCCGATGGCGGTCACGCCGTCGTGGCAGGAGAGGCACATCGCGCTGCCGGTCTGCGCGAACTCGGCGACGCTCAGATATTCGCCGTCGTTGACGCCGTCGAGGACCTTCCCGGCCGCGCCGTCCCAGACCGTCCAGCCGGGGCCGGCGCCGAGCGTGCGCTTCCAGAGGAAGGCGGTTTTGGCGGGTTTGTGCGCGGCATGGCAGGTCGTGCATTTGTTGGCGGTGAGATAGGTGACCCCGTTCTCGCCCTCATAGCCCGCCGCGCCTCCGGCTCCCGTCGCCGAGAAGTCATGAGCGGAGCCAGCGATCAGCTTGTAGCCGATCCCGGCGGATTGGGCAAGCTGTCCGGCGAGCGCGAAGACCAACGATAAAATCGCTTTTTTCGCGGAGGAGTTCAATACTTCGTTTTCCTTTACTTCGGCCGGTTCCCATTAAAGACCCCCGGGAAACCGGGGGTCTTTAATGGGTTGCGATTATCTATTGTGGCAGGCCAGGCAGCGATCGCCGCCCCGAAGGATCTTCGAGGAGTTCTCGCTGCTGTGCATGGAATGGCAGCTCGTGCAGCCGACGTAGGAAGAGCCGCCGATCACGTCTACCACGACGTTCGAGTTTGCGAACGCCGCGGAGTTTCCCGTAGTCAGGTCGGGCTGCCAGCCTTCGGAACCGAAGGGGACCTTATGAGCGACCGGGTGGATGTCCGACAGGTTCCGACCCCAGGTGCCGCGGAAGGACAGCTTCATGGTCGTGCCGCCGATCGCGGTCACACCGTCATGGCAGGACATGCACATCGCGGTGCCGGTCTGGGCGAACTCGGTTTCGCTGAGGTACTCGCCGTCGTTGACGCCGTCGAGGACCTTCCCGGCCGCGCCGTCCCACACCGTCCAACTGCTGCCCGCGCCGAGCGTGCGCTTCCACAGGTACTTATTCCGCGCGGGTTTATGCGAGGCGTGGCAGGTCGAGCACTTGCCGTAGTTGTAGAGATAGGCGACTCCGTTCTCACCGACATAGCCGCCCGCCCCCGCCTTGCCCGTCGCCGTGAAGTCATGGGCTGAACCGACGATCAGCTTATGATCCGCCGCGCGGGCAGTTTGGCCGAATAGCCCTAAGGCGGCTATCAGGCCGACTGCTGTTATCGACACTTTCATTTTTCTCCTCCTGAGATTCGGCGTCGACTTCTCGCCGAACTCCCATGGGCAACATTATGTCCCGGGAGTTCCTCTCGGAGGATGGGTTATAACGCTTTTTAGGATGATTCTCTGCGCGGGTCTGCGCTCGGGTGCGCGATAACGCGCAGGGCGTTCAGGGGCTCTTTTCTTCGAGGTACTTGAGGTATTGATAGACCTGTATGCGCTGGTTCTTGGAGTCCACGATGTAGATCATGTCGTCGGAATCGATGAATATCCCGGCGGGCAACGAGAGTTCCCCGGGTCCCTGGCCGGGGCTGGCGAAGTCCAAGAAGAGCTCCCCTTGCCGATTGAATATCTGGACGCGGCTGAAGACGGCGTCGACGACGTAGATGTGGCCGTCCGAATCGGTGGCCGCGCCGCGCGGCCGGGCGAGATAGCCGGCGGAGTCGCCCTGTTCCCCGAAGCCCGAGACGTAGCCCCCCGTCGAGTTGAAGATATGGACCCGGGCGGAAAGCGGGTCGGAGATGATGAAGTCTCCGTTCTTCTCGACCCAAACGTTGGCGGGGACCGGCAGGGCGAAGGGATCCTTCATGTTTCGGCACATCTCTTTGATGAAAGCGCCGTCTTTGGAGAGGAGGACGACCCGTTTATTGCCCGTGTCGAGGACCAATAGTTCGCCGGTTGGGGTCAGGGAGATGCCGCCCGGGCGGTTGAGCTTGCCTCCCGCCTCCCCCAGGGAGACTTTTTGCCAGCGGATCTTTCCCTCTTTCGAATAGGCCTTGACCGAGTGGTCCCCCGTGTCGGTCACGTAGATGGCGCCGTCCGCGTCGACCGTTACGCCGACCGGTGATGACAGTTGCCCCTCGCCTTTCTTGCCGATGTCGGTCACGGTCGCTTTCTTGAGGTCCAGGATGGTGAGCGCCGGAGCGGTCGTGTCCGAGACGTAAAGCTTGTCGCCTTGTTTCCACACGCCGTAGGGTCTGGCGACGAGAGGAAGATCGGCTTCGCCGCCCGCCAGCAAGGCGAGAAGCTTGGCGAACAGGCCTCTTTTCTTGCCGCTGAGGTCCCTCATGGTATGGAGGGACTTCACGAAACGGATGCGCGGCTTGTCCGGCGGGGAAGGGTAGACGAGTTCTCCCGAGACCGTGATGGTCGAGCCCTCGGGAGCTTGCACCGGGGCCTCGGCCGCGGAAGCGGCTAGGACGGTTCCTAGGATCAAAATGAGAGTCAGGGCCCTTGTTTTCATTTGCTGTGGCACTCCTCGCAGAGGATCGAGATGTCGGCGCGCACGAGCTTGGGGTTCTTACCCGCGTGCGGCTCGTGGCAGGACGCGCAGTTGAAGGGCTTGCCCTCGCGGCGGGGGTCCGCCTTGTTCTCATTGGCGGTCTTGTGGCGCGCGACGGGATGGTTGTTCTTAAGAGTCTCGTCATGACAGCCGAAGCAGATGTCGGCCAAGGGTTTTCGGATGAGGGAGCCTCGCGCGCTGACGTGGGGGTTATGGCAAATCGTGCAGTCGCCGGAGGCGAAGGGAGGGTGAACGACCGGGTTCTTGTCAAGCTTGCGGAAGTTGGAGTGGCAGGCGAAGCAGGTTTCCTCCGGTATCTTCTTGAGCGCCGCCTTGCCGTCCGCGCCGGTCTTGGCGTGGCACATCTCGCAGGAGCGCGAGTCGAAGGGGACATGCTCCTTGCCTTCGATGATGAGCTTGGCGTTTTTCGAGGCGTGGGGGCTATGGCAGGCCGTGCAGTCGCCCTCGAAGACGGTGACGCCGTGGTGCGCCCCCTTGATGGGATCCGACTTGATATCGTGGCATCCCGCGCACAGCTCGCCGACCGGCGCGTTGAGCAGATGCGGCTGGTTCGAGGAGTGGGGCTGGTGGCAGGCGCCGCAGTCCATGTCCTTGAAGGCGGAGTGGACCGCGGGCTTTTTGAAGTCCTCGGCCCGGTTAGCATGGCAAGAGAGGCAGAGGGGCTTGGCCTCCATCGTCAGCTTGGCCGCGTCCTTGGGATCGCCGTGGCACTTGGAGCACTCGCCCGCCTTGACCGGGGCGTGCGCGGCCGTCTTCTCGGAGTACTCTTTCGCCTTCTGCGCGTTGGCCGTCTTGAAGGGATCGTCGGATTTCTTCGACTCGCCGAAGAAGCCGGCGGAGGCGCCGCCGGCCAGCCAAGCGAGGAGCGCTAATGCCCCCAGCGCCTCCTTGAGTCCGAATTTCTCCATGCGCCGCCGCAGGGCGTCGCGGGACAGGCCGAGGCATTGAGCGGCCTTCTGCTGATTGCCGCTGCTGCGTTTAAGGGCCTGCATGACGAGATTCTTCTCCACGTCGTCCAGGCGGACGCCGTCGGTCGGCAGAGTGAAGGAGTCATTTCTCGCCTGCGCGATGTGCGCGGGGGAGACGGGCCGGAATTGCGTCTCGTCGAGGATCATCATTCTTTCCAGCACATTGCGCAGCTCGCGGACGTTGCCCGGCCATGGGTAGGACTGGAAGGCGGCCAATGTCTCGGGGGGGAGGACTGGTTTTGGTTTACGCAGATCCACGCAGAGCTTCTCGACGAGGCGGTCGACGAGAGGAAGAATGTCCTCCTTGCGCTGGCGCAATGGCCGAAGCGAGATGGTCAATACGTTGACGCGGTAATAGAGGTCCTGCCGGAAGCGGCCCTCGGCCACGGCCTTCGGCAGGTCCTCGTTGGTGGCGGCGATGACGCGCACGTCCACGGTGATGTCGTCGCGGCCGCCGACGCGCTTGAAGGTCTTGTCCTCCAGCGCGCGCAGGACCTTCCCCTGCAGGCTCAGCGGCATGTGGCCGATCTCGTTGAGGAAGACCGTGCCTCCGTCGGCGATCTCGAAGAGTCCTTTCTTCTGGCCCGCGGCGCCCGTGAAAGAGCCCTTCTCGTAGCCGAAGAGCTCGCTCTCTAAGAGGTTCTCGGGGATGGCCGTGCAGGAGATCTCCATGAAGGGCTCGCTGGCGCGCACGCTGCCGTAGTGGATGGCTCGGGCGAAGCGGTCCTTGCCGCAGCCGCTCTCGCCCAGGATGAGGACGGTGCCGAAGGGCGTGGCGGCGATCTTGCGGGCCATGGCCAGAGATTCCTTCATGGAGGGGCTCTCGGCCACGATGGTCTCGAAGCTGTACTTATCCCGGCCCTTCTGGTGGGCGCGGTCCAGGCGCCGCTTGAGCTGGGCGGTCTCCAGCACCCGCTTGAGCGTGATCTTGAGGCCGGCGAGCTGCAGGGGCTTGGAGATGTAGTCGGCCGCGCCCTCGCGCAGGGCGGACACGGCGCTCTCGAGGTCGGCGAAGGCGGTCATGATGATGACGGGCAAGTCGGGGTTGCCGCGGCGGGCGAGCTTAAGCACGTCGAGGCCGCTCTCGGTTCCCAGGCGGAGATCGGTCAGAACGACGTCCGGGTTCTCGGTCTCCAGAGCCTTCTCGGCCTGCTCGAGATCGGCGGCCGCCACGGTCTTGTAGCCCGAGTTGGCGAGGTCCTGGGAGAGCGACCAGCGGATGAGCTCTTCATCGTCCACGATCAATATCTTCGCCGACATTCTAGACCTCCGCCGATTCCGGGCTTTCCGCCGCGGGCAGCCGCACGAAGACGCTGGTCCCTCGATCGGGGACGCTATCGATCCAGATCGTGCCGTCATGCGCCATGACGATCTGCCGCGACAGCGGCAATCCCAGGCCGCTGCCGTTCTCGCGCGTCGTGAAAAAAGGGCGGAAGACATGCTCGAGGTCCGCGCTGGGGATGCCTCGGCCGGTGTCGCTCACCTCGATCAAGACCGTTCCGGCGGCCTCGGCGCGCGCGGCGACCGCCAGGGTTCCGCCCGCCGGCATGGCGTGGACGGCGTTGAGGCAGAGATTGAGGAAGACCTGCTCGATCTGGCCCGGGTCGCCGCGCAAACCCGGCAGGTCCTTGGGGATGGAGCGCTCGAGACGGACTTTTTGGGAGCGCAGGCGGCTCTCAAGGAGGTCCAGGACCCGGCCGATGGGTTCGTGCAGGTGGAAGGGCCGAACCACGGCCTCGGGCATGCGGGCAAACCGCAGGAAGCTGCCCATGGTCTGATCCATGCGGTTGAGCTGGCCCAGGACTTTGCCCAGGATCTCGCGGCGCGGGCTGCCCTCCGGGGCCTCGGCCTGCATGATCTGCATGGCGGAGCTGATCCCGGTGATGGGGTTGCGAACCTCGTGGGCAAGATGCGCGGAAAGTTCGCCCAGAGCCGCCAGGCGTTCCATGTGCGCTACCTGTCGGCGGTGCAGGTCCACGATCTCCTTGCGGTCCTTTTCCAGACGGCGGACCATGGAATTGAAGCCGTGCGCGATGGAGCGCAGCTCCCCGGAGGGGAGGTTGTCGACGCGGGTGTGGAACTCGCCGTGGGCGACTCGCCCCATCGCCTCGATGATGCGGCCCATGGGCTCATCGATGACGCGCCGCACGATGAGAAGGGTCCACAGGCCCACGGCGGCAAACGAACAGAAAAGGATGATGAGGCGGCCCTTAAGATTGGCTTCGGCGACGGCCTGACGGTCACGCTTGGGCGAGACGAGTCGGATGTAGCCGATGGGGTCTTCATGGGGCGCGTGGCAGCGTGAGCAGGCTTTCCAGTTCCGGATTGGGAAATCCATGATGATGTGCTTGTCCGGGTCGAAGGCCCGGGGCTCCTCGCGCCGCGGCTTGACGCCGTTGGCCAAGTCATCGGTGTTGACGGCCAGCTTGTCGTGGGTGAGGAGCAGCATGCGCTCTTCGCCGCGGTGGTTGTGGAGGGCGAAAAGATGCTTGATGGGGTCGCGCGATTCGCGGAGCATGGCGTCCGTGATGACCCTCTCGACGATGGGGAACATGCTGGTCATCGTGACGCGTTCCATGTCGAGAACGCTGCGCCGCGTGTCTTGGATGTAGAGGATAAAGGTGGCGGCCGTGATCACCACCGTCGAGGAATAGAAGGCGATGAACGTCTGCCGGGCCAGTGGGGCGCTGCGCCAAGCGATGCGAAGACGCCGGAGCCATCGATCGGGGCGCGTTCGTCTCATCGGGTTACTTGCCCTTTGCAACGTTTAAGCCAAATAACTGACACTGTTGACAAATCCAGGCGGCGGGTCTACACTCCTTTCTCAAGCCTGCTTTTTTTATGAAGACCCCGTGGCCCCGACGCCTTGCATCGTCTTTTTTACTCGTTATACTATCGATTCTTGGAGCGCTGCTCTTGCGAGCGCCGTGGCCCGAGAACGATTTCAAGGACCTTCGCGATTCCATGAGCGATCATGGTTCGATGCTGAGCGCGGGCCATGCCTCTCTTGGGAAAGGGGCAAGCAGTTGCGTGTTCTGCCATTTCTCCCACCAAACCAAGATCCAGCGCCCCTTGTGGATGAAAGAAGGGCGCTTGGACTCCTCGGCCTTTGGGCGAGAGTCTCTGCGGGTCGGAGGGGCCAAGACCGGTCTCTGCCTGTCCTGCCATGACGGCAGCATCGCTCCCGCGCTCAAGTCTCACTCGTCGCTTGCCGCGGGCTCGCGTCGGCAATTCCAGGCCATCGATTTTGGCGCCGGTCACCCAGTGGGCGTGGACTATCTCGCCGCCTTCCATCGCAGCCCGGACGACTACAACGATCCGGCCCTCAACCCCAAGATCATTCTGGAGGAGGGGAAGGTCGGTTGCCCTTCCTGCCACGTCACCCATGATCTCAACGCGGTTTCCGCGTCCAACGTGCGCGACGAGGCCTGCATGGACTGCCACCGGCGCTGAGCCTTCGACGATGGTGCGCGAAATCGCGCACCCATAAACGCATAAGTGAAGGCGATATTCCTGAAGTCGTCGTATAATCGTTCGTTGTCGTTTGGCGGGATGGTAGTTTTGTTGCTATGCGCCTAGGCATGACGAGCCCAGAATGGCTGGTGGTCGGACTCAATCACGCGACGGCCCCCGTCGAGATCCGTGAGGCCATTTCCCCTAAGCCGCATGAGGCGGGACGCATCAACACCCTCGTCAGGGAGGCCACCGGTCAGGAAGGCGTCGTCGTCATCTCCACCTGCAGCCGCTTCGAGGTCTATTGCCAGCCCGACAAGGACGGCGAGCAGGCCGTGGTCGAATGGCTGGTTCGCCGCGCCGGACGCGACATCTCCTCGTCCCTTTATGTCCGCCGCGGTCCCGAGGCCGTCAGCCATCTTTTCCGCGTCGCCGCCGGTTTGGACTCCTGGGTGGTCGGCGAGACCGAGATTCTGGGGCAATGCAAGGCCGCCTACCAGGGCGCCTGCGCCGAGAAGACGGCCACCCGTTACGGCCATCTGGCCTTTCAGCGCGCCCTCATGGTAGGCAAAAAGGTCCGCAACGAGACCCGCATCGTCGGCGGCATCGCTTCGATCGGCGGGGCGGCGGCGGTCCTGGCCCGCAGCATCTTCAACGAGCTCAAGGAACGCGTCATCGTGGTCTTCGGAGCGGGGACCATGGCCTCCTCCTCCGTGCGCCATCTGCGCTCCAAGGGCGCGGGCGAGCTCTTCGTCAGCAACCGCAGCCTCGACAAGGCTCAGGCCCTGGCCGCCGAGCTCGGCGGAAAGCCCATCACGCTCGCGGAAGGTTTCGACCGGCTGGACCAGGCGGATATCGCGGTTTTCTCCACGGGAGCCGACCGCTGCCTGCTTGACGGGGAGGCCGCTCTTGCCCTGTCGCGGCGCCGAGGCGGCCGGTCACTCTTCATCATCGACATCGCGATGCCCCGCAACGTGGCCCCCGAGGTCACCCAGGCCGAGGGCATCTATCTGTACGACATCGACGACCTCAAGGGCGTCGTGGAGAAGAGCCTGGCCAAGCGCGAAGAGGACCTCGCCCGCGCGGCCGGCATCGTCGCCTGCGAGAGCGCGGACTGCTGGGGGCGCATGACCCATCCCCTTCCCGCCGCCGGCGTGCCGCTCGCGCCCGTCGCCGCCTGAAAGATCGTTGCCCCCGGCTGGGCTCGAACCAGCGACCAACCCGTTATGAGCAGGCTGCTCTGACCAACTGAGCTACGGGGGCGTCACGCCTATCTTATTATTTTCGCAGGTCGGCGACGGCGCGGATTTTTCCGGTGCGGGGATTGCGCGGCAGGCCGCCGGGCGCGAGGACCTCCACCGCGGGCGGCGCAAGCCAGCCGCGCGCGACGCAATCGCGCAGCTCGAGCGAGCGCGCGAGCAGCGCGCGGCCGAGCGCCGCGGCCAGCGCGCCGTCGCGTCGGGCGTCGCGGCCCCGGCGCTCGACGCGGATCATCAGGCAGTCTCGGTTTCCTTTAATGGAGATCACGGCCTGGTGCAGGGGGCTCAGACCTTTCACGTCGCCGACCGCGCGTGAGGCGTCCTCGAGATCGAAGTGCGCGCCGCCGACGTTCAGGCGGTCGTCGCGGCGGCCGCGCAGGAGGAAGCGCGGCGCGGGGTCGCCGCACCGGCAGGGCGCAAGCCAGCGGCCGAGATCGCCGGTGCGGTAGCGGATGATCGGCATCCAGCGACGCACCAGGTTCGTGGCCAGGATCTCGCCGTCCACGATCTCCATATGCTGGAGGCCGGCCGCATGGTGTTCGCCCGGGCCGCAGTCGCGGCACTGGTAGCCGATGAGCCCCGCGTCCACGCTCGCGTAACCCGCCGAGCGGATGAGGCTTGCGCCGAGGCTTCGGCGCAGTTCCTCAGCCGCGGCGGGGCTCAGCCCCTCGCCCGCGTAGAACACCTTGCGCACGGAAAGGCCGCGGACTTTCTTCTCACGCGCCAGGCGAGCGATATCGAGCAGGGTCGCAGGCAATCCGACGACGGCGGTCGCGTGGAAGACGCGCAGAGCCTCGAGCGCGTCTTGGGGCGAGGCGTTGCCTCCGATGGGCAGCTCGGTCACGGGGAGTTGGCGCAAGGCGCGGGAGATCGCGGTGAACGAGGACCAGAGATTGCCGGCCATGAACAGGTTGGCGACGACATCGCCTTCCTTGAGTCCCGAGCGGCGCAGTCCGAGCGCCAGCCAGCGGCAAGTCTCATCGAACTCGTCCTGCGTGAAGAGCGAGAACTTGGGCTTGCCGGTCGAACCGCCGCTGGCGAAGACGAGTCCGGTCCCCTCCCAGGTGAGAAGGGCCTTCGACTTCGGAGGCGTGTTCGCGTAGAGGTCGCGCTTGGTCAGCGGCGGCACGCGCGAAAGGCCGGCGTCGCGTCCCAGGCGCTTGAGGCGTCGGCGGTAGAAGGGCGACTCGGCGCGGGCCTGGTCCAGCAGGGAGCGGGCGGCGCTCTCCTCCGGCATGGAGAGAACCGACTGCGGGGCCGAGACCCAGCGCACGAGCTCCGCCAGGGGCCGGCGCCCGTCGTGCGGCTCGCCGGCTTCGGCGCTGAGCATGCCGCCGAGCTCGGCGCAGCGCGTGACGCCGAGAAGGGAGAGGGTGCGCGCGTAATCACCGGTTTGAGCGGGAGCGACGAGGAGGCCGGCGCTTTGGAGATGGGCCGAGGCCGGACTTACGAGCGCGGCCAGCTGTTCGAGGTCGCGGTAGGGGCTGATCTGGATGAAGCGGCCCAACGGCGATGTCCGCAGCCCCGGCCGCTTGCGGAAGGCGACGGTCCAATCCTGGCCGCGCGGTGAGGCCAGGATCTCCCCTTGACCGAGCAGTTCGGCGGCCAGCGCGCGATGGCGCGCTTCCAGCGAGACGACGGCCTCCTCCGGACGGATCGGACCCTTGGGCAGGAGCCGGGATATTTTTTGAAGTTCGGAGGCCAGCGCGGCAAGAAAAGGCCGCTCGGGGCCTTGGATGAACAGGGCTTGCGGCGAGGCGCAGGCGGCCTGATCCCAGCGCGCGATGTCGACGGCCGCGCGCCGCGCGGCTTCGCGCGTTCCCCAACGCTTGAGCCCGCGGCGGCTGACGACCGCAAACGAGAGTTTGGGTCCGAATTCGAGCAGTCGACAACCGAGGCCGAGGTCTTTGCGGTAGGCGCGCAACGCCTCTTCCGCGCCCCACACCGCGATGCCCTGCAGGGACGCCTTGAAGACGCCTTCAACCGCCGCGTCGCCGCTTTTCCAGGAGACGACGGCAAGCGTTCTTGCGACCGAGCCCTCGGGATCGGCCGCGCGCAGGCTTTCGGCGAACAGCAGAGGGAACTCGCGGTCGGCGGCGGAGGTCTTCAACAGGACGACGTTGTTCGTCAGCAGGCCCATCAGCACCGAGTCGATGCAGCCCAGGAAGATGTTGCCGGCCGCGACGGTCAGCACCGCGCCGAGAGGAGCCGCGCGCACCGCGAAGTCGGCCGCGGGCTCGATGGACCAGCGCTCGAGCGCGTCGGCGCGGCCGAGTTCCGCGCGCAGTCGCGCGGCCAGCGCGCGGCGGTCGAGCAGGGCCGGGATGATGTCGAGAGTCCGTTCGATCATGGGCGCCGAGAAGGCGCCGCTTGCGACGAGAAGCGCTCGAGCGCGGCGGCGGCGGGAACCCCCGCGCTCCGCCCACAGACGCCCCGTCTTGTCGAGCGCGGCCAGAGTCTTCCAGAGAGGGCGTTCGGCGGCGAGCGCGCGACGAGCCTGCGCTTGGCGGCAGAGCGCGCGCGCCGAAGCCATGCCCAGAAGTCCGCGCTCGGCGAAGCGTCCCCAGCGGTACTCTTTCATCGCGCGAGGTGCTCCACGGCGCTCAGGGCGCAGCCCTTGGCGGCGACCTTCACGGCGCGCCCGCGCAGAATGAGAACTTGCCCCGGCGTCCCGCAGGAGCAGCGGGATTTAAGCTCCCCCCAATCGGAGGTGAGCACGGAAAACGAGGGGAAGCTGGTGAGGTAGGGCGTGATGAGTTGAAGAAGTCCCTTGGCGCGCGGCGGCAGAATGCGCAGGGTTTCAGGATCGCGCACGAGCACGCGCGAGTAGTTGGGAACGTGCATGCGACCGAGGTGGCATTCGACGTAGGGGATGCCGTGCTCGACGAGGCCGTAGAGGTCGCGAAGGTTCGACGACGGCAGTCCGAGCCAGCTGGAGATGTCGGCGCGGAAACGAGTCCGAGTGATCGCGGCGCCTTGGCGACCTTTCCAACCCCCGCCGGTCAGCACCCAGGATTTCGGGCCGAAATGGAGCGGCGGCAGTCTGCGGCGCGCCCATTCCTCCTGAGCGAAGCGCACGTGAGCGGGGAAACCCAATACGCGCAGCGGCAGACTGGTCGCCGCCATTCGGCGCAGCGCGGAGATCACGCCGTCAAGGTCGAAGAAGAAATCCCGCCGCCGCGGATCCCAGCGCAGGGCGTAGAAGACTTCTCCTCGCGCGGTGAAGGAAGTCAGCAGTTCATCGGTGAACGCCGTGCCGAGGTCCTTGGCCGCGCGGGGGTCGTAGGTCATGCATAGATAATGAGTCTTGAGCGCGGGATCGACCATGCCTAGCGCGCCATAGACGCTTCGCGCCGAGCTGACGACGCGGCGCAGCGAGCCGGCGTCAAGGCGGATGCGGCTTTTCTGGCCCGAGGTACCCGAACTGGTCAGTTCGAGCGCGGCGCGCAAGGGGGGCACGGGGCGGAGGTCGAACTCTTTGAAGACGCTGATGAAAAGAAAAGGAAGGCGCGCGACGTCGGATTCGCGGCGAAGGGACTCGGGGCGGAAGCCGGCGCGCGAATAAAGCCTGGACAGCGCGGGAAAGCGCCGCGCCTGGAGCGCGGCGCAATCGCGCAAGGCGCGGATGAACAGAGCGCGGTGCGCGGGTTTGCGCGTGAACGGGGGCGTCTTGAAGAGCCCGTCGATTGCGGACATCGCGCGCGTCAGCGCGCCCCGGACAGCGCGACGTCGACGTAGAGCGCGCGCCAGAGCCGGAAATATTCCTGCAGGTAGTCGAGATACCCCGTCTGCAGGGAGATGCCGTGGAAATCGAGCATGGCGAGAGAGCGCGAAAGCACGACGTAGTCTCGTCCGCCGCCGGGCGTGTCCCAACGCATGCTCGGGTAATAGGCCGAGGGGAGAAATCCCGCGCACAGCGCCTGGCGGAGTTGTTCGGTCGCGGTGGCCTCGATGAGGACCTCGAGGTAGCGCACCCCCGCCGCTTCCAGGAAGCGCGCGCCGTGATCGAGCAGTTCGCGCGTCTCCAGGTTCTCCGAGCGCGCGCCGGTCAGCACGCAGTGTCCGTCTTTCATCGAGCGGTAGCAGTAGAGCTCGGTCTTGCCGTCGGGCGAGATCAAGAGCAGGTTCGGCTCCTGGAACGGGAAGAAGTCCAGCCCGAGCTTGCCGTCGGATTTAACGTCGTGGAAGCGGCGCAGGACGAACTGCGCGGCGGTCACCGTCTCGAAGGCGAGGGCGGGGCCATGCGGCGGCTCCCACGACACGGCCCCATCGACGAACTCGGCGGGGCCCAAACCCGCCTCGCGCTCCGCGATCGCGTAGAAGCGCTCCAGCAGGCGCGGCAAGCGCGGCGTGGCGGCGCGGCGCGCCAATGCTCCCTCGGCGTGCAGGACCGCGAGGGTGTGCGTCTCGGCGCTGTTGACCTTGTGGACGTTCGGGAACACCCCGAGCTTCTTGAAGTCGAGCTTCTCGGTGAGGCGCTGGGGCGCGAGCCCGATCGTGCGGGTCGTCGCGTAGACGCTTTGGACGAGCCGCTCTCGGCGCATGAGGAGCTCGAGTCCGAAATCCATCGCGCGCTCGGTGAGGTCGCGCCCGCGGAATTCCTCGGCCACGACCGCTCCGAAGACCTTGCCGAGCCCTATCGCGCGGTCGATGGTGAAGATCACGCTGCCGACGACCTTTCCGTCGCAGCGCGACAGCAGCCAGAGGTGCTTGTCGCTGGCGATGGCCCTCAGGCATTCCTCCGCGTTGTAGACGAGAGAGAACGGGTAGGAACCGCCGTAGATCAAATGGTACAGCCAGCGGATCTGCAAGGCGTCGTCCGGGCGGGCGGGTCCGATCGTCATGCGGCGCCCGTCTTCGAGCGCGAAGCTCATCTCCGTTTGGGAGTCCGTCGTCGCTTGGGAGTCCATTGCCGCCATTCTAGCGAATCTTGCAATTGATATGATTGACTCACTCATACCTAGAACGATGGAGATCATTATGCCCACCGCCGCCCCGACTTCCGAGCTATTCCAGTTGCGCGCGCGCCGCGCCGTCTACCTGAAACCCGAGCCCGCCTCTTGCGAGGGCATCGAGACGCTCGAGACGATGGACGCGGCCTATCGCGCGCTCTGCGCCATCCTCTTCAACTTCGTGCCGAACTCGGGACACCCGGGAGGCAGCATCTCCTCGGGGCGCATCGTCTCCTCCCTGCTCTACAAGAACCTGCGCTACGACTTCTCGCGGCCCGACACGAGCGACAACGACGCGCTCGTCTACGCGGCGGGCCACAAGGCGATGGGCCTCTACGGCATGTACGCCCTGCGCGACGAGTGGGTGCGCATCGCGCGCCCCGACCTCCTGCCCCCCGAGCGCCGGCGCCTGCGCCTGGAAGACCTGCTGGGCTTCCGTCGCAACCCGACGCAGTCCACGCCGTTCTTCCGCCGGTTCAAGTGCGCGGCCCTTGACGGCCATCCGACCCCCATGACGCCCTTCGTGCCCGTCGCCACGGGGGCCAGCGGCGTGGGCGACACCTCGGCCGTGGGCCTGGCCCTGGCCGCGATGGACGTCTTCGGGCCCCAGGGCCCGCGCATCCACATCCTGGAGGGCGAGGGCGGCATGACGGCCGGCCGCGTCCACGAGGCGCTGGCGACCGCCGCCACCGCGGGCCTGTCCAACGCGATCATGCACCTGGACTGGAACCAGGCCTCCATCGATTCCGACCGCGTCACCGCCGAGGGCGACAAGCCCGGCGACTACGTGCAGTGGGACCCGCGCGAACTCTTGTACGTCAACGACTGGAACCTCGTCGAGGCCGGCGACGGCAGCGACTTCAGGAGGGTTCTGGCGGCGCAGAAGGCGGCGTTGGGGCTCGACAACGGCCAACCCACCGCGATCGTCTACCGCACGACGAAGGGCTGGAAGTACGGCATCGAGGGCAAGGGTTCGCACGGCGCGGGACACGCTTTCTGCTCGGACGCGTTCTACGCCAGCGTCGAGCCCTTCGAGACCGCTTTCGGCGTCAAGCTGCCGCGCTTCGAGGGGGAGAAGACCCCGGAGCGAGTCGAGGCCGCGTATTGGGAGACCCTGCTCGCCATGCGCAAGGCCTTCGAGACGAAGAGGCCCGACGTGGCGCTTTTTGCGGCGGAGCGCGTGGCCGAGGCGGGTCGCGCCACGCCGAAGGACCGGCCCGTGCGCGCAGGCGGGCCCGACCTGGAGGCCCTCTATGAGTCCGACTTCAAGCCCGAGATCGTTCCGGCGCAGCTGCGGTTGACGGCCGGAAAACCAGCGACCCTGCGGGGCGCTTTGGGCGACGCGCTGGGCTATCTTAATACCGTCACCAAGGGCGCCATCCTGGCCTGCGCGGCGGACTTGGCCGAGTCCACCAGCGTCTCGCCCATCAACCAGGGCTTCGGCAAGGGCTGGTTCCACGCCAAGAACAACCCGCTCTCGCGCCTCATCTCCGTGGGCGGGATTTGCGAGGATGCCATGGGCGGCGTGATGGGGGGCGCGTCCAGCCTCGGCTTCCACATCGGCGTGTCGAGCTCCTACTCGGCCTTCATCGCCGCGCTCGAGCATGTGCCGGCGCGCCTGCACTGCATCGGCCAGCAGATGCGCCACGAGGCCACGGGGGAACCCAACCGGACCTGGATCATGGTCAACGCCCACGCGGGCCCCATGACGGGCGAGGACGGGCCGACCCACGCCTGCCCGCAGCCGCTGCAACTCCTGCAGGACAACTTCGCCAAGGGTTCGCTCATCACGCTCACGCCCTGGGACCCGCAGGAGGTCTGGCCTCTGCTCACGGCCGCGCTCCAGGCGCGTCCGGCGGTGCTGGCCCCCTTCGTGACGCGTCCGGCTTTCCCCGTCCCCGACCGGGCGAAGCTGGGCCTGCCTGCCGCGCACGCGGCGACGAAGGGCGTCTACGCCCTGCGGCGCGGCGGCAAGGCCGCGGTCGTACTCCAGGGACACGCCGCGGCGCACTGTTTCGTGCGCGACGTCCTGCCCAAGCTGGACGCCGACGGCGTAAAGTTGAACGTATTCTACGTGACCAGCGCCGAGCTTTTCGAGCGTCTTCCCGCCGCGGAGCGGCGGGAGCTCTTTCCTCCGGAGTTGGCCCAGCGCTCCATGGGCATCACGGATTTCACCCTGCCCACGCTCTGGCGCTGGGTGCGTTCCGATGAAGGTCTGGCCGCCAGCTTGTATCCGTTCAAGGACCACGGCTACCTGGGCAGCGGCTCCTGGGATAAGGTGCTGGAGCAGGCCGGGCTCGACGGCGCGGGACAACTGCCCGCCATCGCGGCCTGGATCAAGAGCGTCGAGTCTCGTTTCTAAACGGGGGCATGGATATGGCGGAGAAGGCCTGCGTCTGCGTCGAATGCCGCTACTGTCAACTCGAAATCGAGAAGGAAAAGGCTAAGGCAAAGCGCATCTGCGAGAAGACCGGCGAGAAGCTCAAGCTCGGCGAGGTCATCCACCGCTGCGCCTGCAAGAAGTTCAAGCCTCCGTCCCCGACGCCGCATTGGGGCGCTTGACGGCCCCACCCGGGACGGGGCCGAGTTCGTCCCGGGTGAAGCGATGAGTCGCAGCCCCTAGTCGACCTTGACGTTCACCTCCCGGCTTTTCGGCGCTTCGGGCTTGCGCAGGGTCATGGTGAGCAGGCCGTCCTTGTAGGAGGCCTTCAGTTCCTCGGGATGAATGCCGCTGGGGAGCACGAAACTCCTCTGGAACTGGCCGTAGACCGTTTCTCGGCGCACCCAATTCTTGCCCTTCTCGTCTTTTTCGGCGCGGCGCTCCCCCTTGATGGTGAGCACTCCTTCCTCCACCGCGACCTTCACGTCCTCCTTTCGCACTCCCGGCAGGGAGGCCGTCAGGACGTACTCCTTCTCGGTCTCCTGGATGTCCACCCGCGGCGTCCAGGCTCGCGGCGCGGTGGGAAATTGAATCGGTCGCCCGATCCCCGTGAACAACTCATCGAAGAGTTCCGACATGCCGGTGAGTCCCCGCAGGTCGCGCATAGGATCCCACGCCGCCGTCTCTCGGTTCTCCGCGGTCGCCATCGATTTATTATTGCGTTCCATAACCCCTCCCCAATAATTGGTATTCAGCTTATATTTATAACTTCGCAACAAAGATGCCGGAGTGCTTGACGCGGGCCTCCGCTCCCGCTACCCTTTGAGTCGAAGATCCCATGCCTGCCATCGATCGCGCCGCCGACGCCATGAACTGGATGTTCCCCACGCTGCCGTGGACCATCCGCCTCTCCTACCGGGGCCAAAGCCGCGCCATCGGCCGCGGTCCGGAGAAGGTCGAGATGTCCTGCAAGACCCATGAGGCGCTGGCGGCCCTCGCGCGTCACGATCTCTCGGCCTTCCTCGACCACTACGCCTTGGGCGACGCCGACCTCATCGGCGACATGTACTCCTTCGTGGGCGCGCGCAGCCACGTGCGCCAAGACGAGCTCTGGCGTATCAAGTGGAAGTATCAGCTGCGCTTCCTATGGACGGCGCTCTTCCCGTCTTCGGAACGCCGCAAGCTGCGGGCGGTCTCCTCTCACTACGATCTGCCCAACGACTTCATCCTCTCCTATCTCGACCGGCGCACGAAGGCGTACTCCTGCGCGATGTGGGACGATCCGCTCAATATCGGAAGCCTGGACGACCAGACTCTGGAGGATGCCCAACACAATAAGTTCGCGATGGCGGCCGATGAGCTCCAACTCCAGCCGGACGACAAGTTCCTCGACATCGGCTGCGGCTACGGCTACATGGTGCGCCTCGCCGAGACGAAGTACGGCTGCAAGGGCGCCCTGGGCATCACGCTCTCGCAGAATCAGGTGGACGCCGGTTTCTCGAGGAACCTCAAGCTCCTGCACTACATGCAGGTCCCGGCCGCGGGCCAGTTCGACAAAATCTACACCTGCGGCATGATCAGCCACCTCGACCGTTCCGAGGTGGAGCGCTATTACCGGCACGTTTACGGGATGCTTAGGAGCGGCGGCAAGGTCTGGTTTCACGCCATCATCCCGCCGGCCAATGATGCGGGCCTGACCAACTACACGACGATCTCGGGGACCTTCAGCCAAAAGTATGTCTTTCCCGACCACTTCCAATTTCCGCTCCACGTCCATCTCAAGATCATCGAGAAGCTGGGATTCCGCGTGAAGAAGATCCACTTCCGCTACGGCCATTACGCGAAGACCCTGCGGCACTGGTACAAGCGCTATGTGGAGAACCTGCCGCGGACGCGTCCCATGATCACGCCGACCATCGAGAGGGCCTGGCACCTCTATTTGACCTACGCCTCGGTCGTGGACGGGCCGAACTCGGTGCTTAAGCAGATCCTCTGCGAGAAGCCCTAGGCCGATGCATCCCATCCTCTTCTGGTGGAACGGCAAACCGCACGCGGCCTACTCCGTCTTCGTCGTCCTCGGCTATATCAGCGGCGTGTGGTGGCTCAGGACCCGGCTCAAACACCATCGGGCCGCGCCGGAGGAGCTGTGGGGCATGGTGGCCACGGTCCTGACCGGGGCCGTCCTCGGCGGCAAGTTGGGCTTTTTCGTCGTCGAGCGCGCCGACTTCCTGGATGATCCCTGGCAGATGATCTCGGACTGGAATACCGGCTGGGTATTCTGGTCGGGTCTGCTGTTGGGCATCCTCTCGGGCTTGGCCTACCAGTGGTGGCACAACCGGGAGTATCGTCCGCGCGCCTACCTCCCCGTGGCCGACGACTGCGTCGCGGCGCTCGCCATCGGGCATGTCCTGGGGCGCCTGGGCTGTTTCATGGAAGGCTGCTGCCACGGCCGTCCCACCGCCATGCCGTGGGGGATCGTCTTCACGAGCATCGCCTCGAGCGTCGAGCCCTCTCTGCGCGGCGTGCCGCTCCACCCCACCCAGCTCTACGAGGCCTTCGGCGAGTCCGCGGCCGCCTTCTTCCTCATCCGCTTCGTCCTGCCGGCCGCGCGGAGCGCGCGGCTGCGCTACGGCACGGCCTTCTTCGGCTACCTGCTCTACTACTCCATCCTGCGCTTCGTCGTGGAGCTGTTCCGTGGCGACGACCGGGGCGTGTTCCTCTGGCCGGTCCTCTCACCCTCGCAGTGGATGTCCTTTTTCGGCGCGCTCGCGGCGGCCGCGGCGCTCTGGACACGCGGCGTCGTCGAGATCGACGCCAAGGGCCGCTCTCTCTTCACCGACGGCAAGCCCTAATCGGCCTTCAAGCCGATGCTTCTCAAGAAGGCGTCCTCCTTCGGTTCGCGCCCGAGGAAGGACTTGAGAGACTCCATCTCTTCATGCGAGGAGCCGACCTCCAGGATCTTGCGCCGGTAGTCCGCGCCGATGGCCGGGTTCATGACCCCTTCGGCCTCGAAGCGGCTGAACATGTCCTGGGCGTAGACCTTGGACCACATGTAGCCGTAGTAGCCCGCGTCGTAGCCCATGAGATGGCCGAAGCCGGCCTCCGGGTGGGTTCCCTCGGACATCGGGATGAGGAACACCTCTTTCATGACCTTGGCGTAGGCGGCGCTCGTGTCCGAGGGCGGGGTCGTGTGGTAGAGTTGGTCGATGGAGCCGAAGTTCAACTGGCGCAGGTTGAAGAGCCCGGAGTCGGCGTTGCGGGCGGCGATCATCTTGTCGAGCATCTCCTTGGGGAGCTTCTTCGAGCGGTCCTGGTAGTGGCCGGAGAGCGAGGAGAGCACCGCGGGGTCCCAGACCCAGTTCTCCAGCATTTGCGAGGGGCCCTCGACGAAGTCGCGCGCGACTTCCGAGCCCGAGAAGCGGGAAAAGCGCGCCCGGGTCAGGGTCTGATGCATGATGTGGCCGAACTCATGAAAGAAGGTTTCCACCTCGCCGTGGGTGAGGAGCGACGGCCGGTCGGCGGCCGGCTTGTCGAAGTTGGCGACGATGGCAGCGACCGGCTTGCGGTAGGTCCCGTCGGGCAATGAGCGGCCCTTGATGAGGTCGAAGGCGGCGGCATGCTTGTACTTGCCCTCGCGCGGGAACAGGTCCATGTAGAAATAGGCGAAGGGCTCGCCGCTCGCTCCGCTTGCGGCATCTGAGACGGCGTAGAACCGCACGTCGGGATGCCAGAGGGCGCCGTTCTCGATGCGCTTGAACTTCACGCCCAACAGTTTCTGGTAGACCTCCAGCATTTGCTCGGTCACCAGGTCGGCCGGGAAGTATTCCCGGATCTTTTGCTCGTCGACGGAATAGCGCACGCGCTTGAGCTGGTTGTCGTAGAAGCGCCAGTCCCAGGCGCGGAAGACGGGGTCGGCGTCCTTGCCTTCGAAGACGCGCTTAAGGGCGAGCAGCGTCTGGAGCTCGTCCTCGGCCAGGGGGCGAAGGCGTTTCTTGAGGCGGTCGATGAACGCCTTCACCGTCGCCGGGTCTTTGGCCATGCGCTGCTCGAGGACGTAATGCGCGTGGGTCTGATAGCCGAGGATGCGCGCGGCCTTCTTGCGCAGGGTAAGGATCTCGCCGAGGAGGGGGAGGTTCTCCCGGGAGGCGCGGTTGTTGAACTTGCCTTCCAGAACCTTGCGCGAGGCCCCGACGCGGACGTTGTCCATGAACGGGAAGTAGTCGGGGTAGTCGAGGGTGACCTTGTACTTCCCATCCGCCTTCTCTAGACGCGAGACGAAGTCCTCGGGCGCGCCGTCCATCTCCGCGCGGGTGAAGAGGGCGGAGTCCTTGGATTCGTTGATGTTGCGCGAGAAACGGCTCTCGAGCTCGGTCAGGCGCTTGCGCGTCAGAGTCAACTGCTCGCGCTCCTCCCGGGGGAGTTCCAGGCCCGAGCGGCGGAAATCCAGCAGCTGCTTCTCCAGCAGGCGCGCGGCGTCGCCCCTGAGGGGCTCCCCCTTGGCCGCGTAATCCTTGAGCGCCTTGTAGAGGTCCTCGCGCGAGAAGACGTCGATGGAGAACTTGCCGATCTCGGTCTCGCAGTCGTTGCCTGCGGCGCGCACGGCGGAGGAAACCGAAACGCTCTTCAGGAACTGGCCGGAGGCCGTGTCCTCGTTGAGCTGGGCGAGGATCCCGTCGAAGGCCCATGGGGTGTTGTCGAAGGTCCGGCTCGTCTGGGACAGGGAGGAGAGTCCGGCCAGGGCCGAGGCCGCGCGCTTCTGCGCGTCGCGGCAATCTTGAAGAAGGGCCGCCGGAGTCGGATCGTAGTTCAGCGCCGGCGCCGGCACGAAGGTCCCGGCGCGGGCGGCGGCGCAAAACAACAGGAGGAAGAGGGGAATTTTCATGGTGATCTCCTTAAGGCAAAGGCCGCCGAGTCGGGCGCTCGGGCGGCGCGGCGCGGGTCGTCGGCCAGGTCGATGAGATAGAGCATGGGGCGCCAGTTGGCCTGGACGGCGGCGGCGATGGCCCCCGCGCCGGGGTAGAAGCCGCCCTCCCATATAGATTTCGGGGTCAGTTCGAAGGTCCAGGAGAAGATGCCGCGCTCGCCCCACGACCAGTCCGTCAGGTCTCCCGTGGCGATATAAAGACCGCTCGACTGCATCGGGCGATATCCGGTCATGCGGCCCATCTCCTCGGCCATGACCTGGTAGGCCTTGAGCGCGACCTTGTCGTCGATGGGGTCGTTCGAGCCGCCCCATGGATAGAGGACCAACTCGCTGAAGGTGTGATAGGAGAGGAGCGTCGTGAGGTTCGCGCGCGACTCGACGAAGGCCTTGACCGCCTTGGTCTCCGGCTCGGAGAAGGCGGAGGGTCCGCGGTAGGTGTCGTCGCCCGGGTAGGCGGAAGAGCCCTTGCCTCCCCAGCCCCAACCGTAGTTGCGGTTGAGGTCGACGCCTAAGGAGCCGTCCGCGTTGACCCGCATGTTCTTGCGGTGCATGTGATAGCGGTCGCCGGAGATGTCGTATTCCCCGCCGTCGGGGTTGACCATCGCGATGACATAGATGTCGCGCCCGGCGAGCAGGCTCGCCACCTCGGGGTCCTTGCGGTTTTCCAGGAGGCGTTTGGCCAGGAGGAGGGGGACGTCGGTGGAGAGATGTTCGCGGGCGTGGTGCATGCCGAGGAAGAGTATCCCGGGCTTCTTGCTGGCCGCCGTCCCCTTCGCGTCAGGGCACAGGCGCAGGGCCCAGATGTCGCGGTCCTGCATGGTTTTGCCGATGGAGAAGAGTGATGCCAGGTCCGGGGCCTTATCCGCCAGGCTCTTGAGCTCCGCTGCGGTCTCGGCGAAGTTATGGTAGGCCGCGTCCTTTGCGGGGAAATCAAGGGGCCTCAGGCGCCGGGGAATCGGGTCGGCGGAGAGGATCTTCAGACCCGCGGCCTTGGCTCGGGCGAGCGCGGCCGTGGTGGCGAAGCCCGACACCCGGCCGGGGCGGACCTCTTCGATGCTGACGCCGGCGGTGGCGGCGGCGGTCCGCGTCTTGGCGTCGCCGGCGTCGATGACGACCCATAAACGCTGGTCCGCCGGGAAGGTGGCCGGCGCCTCCGGCGCGCAAGGGGCTTCGAGGGCCTCCGGGGCGGTCTGTCCCGAGCCTTGCCCGTCGAAGCGGGGGTCGGGGGCGGCTGGGGCACTGACGGCGGTCCATAGGATGGCCGCGAAGAGGGAGAGATTTCTCATGGGGGATCGGCGTTCTCGATGGGTCCGCCCTGTCTCTTGCCGGGCAGGAGGAGCGGCGTGGCCCCGGGCAGGTCCAGGGCTTTGTTCTTGCCCTTGTCGATGGCGCGGCGCTGTGCCGCGAATTGGCGGGCGTAGTCCTTGGTGCGTTGGAGGCCATGCTCATAAGTGACGATCTCGCGCGCTTCCCCGCTCTCGGCGCTCTCTTCGCTTTGGGCGGAGGGCTTGGCCAGTCGTTCGATGCCCAGGAGCTCCGATTCCTCCTGGAGATGGCGGGCCTGCCGTTCGTTGTCATAGCCTGCGCTTTCCGCCGTCAGAGGGATCGTCACCGTCATAGACGAGGGCGGCGGGGGCTCCAACGCGGCGCCGCCGCCCGAGGAGTCCGGTTCTTCGGGCGCGCGCCGGCAGCCGGCTGCGCATGCCGCCGCGAGGAACACCGCGGCGAGGAATCTATTTCTTCGCACTGAATTTAAGCTTCAGCTTGCGGGCGACGAAGGGCGTGACGAACTGCTCGGTGCCGGCGCCCAGGCGGGCGATCTCTCGCACCATAGAGGAGGCCAGGTAAGTGTACTGGTCGTCCGGCATAAGGAAGACGGTCTCGACATCCTTATAGAGCCGACGGTTGAACGAGGCGAGCTGGAACTCGTAGTCCATGTCCGAGACCACCCGCAGGCCGCGGATGAGGATCTTGGATTTTTTCGTCTTCAGGTAGTCCACGAGGAGTCCCGAGATGGTGTCCACATCGACGTTCGGCAGGGGCCGGGTGGCTTCCTCGACGATCTCCAGGCGCTCGGAGACGGAGAAGACGTGTTTCTTCGTCGCGTTGTTCGACACCGCCACGACCACCTGATCGAAGAGCTTGGAAGCCCTCTGGATGATGTCGAGATGACCGCGCGTCAGCGGGTCGAAACTGCCGGGATAGACCGCGATTCGACTCATCTGCGGAGTTTATTATGTTTTCCTCATATAAAGGAACTTAATAAACACTTCACACATCACTCCTATGAGGGCAAAAACGAGCACCAGAGGGTACATGCCGAAGTAAATCGAAGCTAGGCAGCCAGCGCCGGCGACAAAAATACCGGCGGGTCCGATCCAATGACGGAAGAGAACCCATATCTTCTTTTGACCAACGGGTTCTTTGGCGGTCCAGGCATAAGGAATTTTAAACCTTAACACTTCCGGATGAGCCTGGGCGACAGGCCCAATCCACTCCAGAACTTCCGGGTGACTCATAGCGACTGGGCCGATGAATTTCAAAACCTCAGGATGAGCCTGGGCGACAGGCCCAATCCACTCCAGAACTTCCGGGTGAGCTTGGGCGACGGGTCCAAGCCATTTGAGGACTTCCGGATGACTC
>Ga0209211_10000566_pt1 | contig 74981 bp, 70 predicted proteins | sample RifGroA2_FD_183992 | JGI IMG/M metagenome (GOLD analysis project Ga0209211, IMG submission 183992) | Groundwater microbial communities from Rifle, Colorado, USA - Groundwater A2 (SPAdes) (version 2) | ecosystem: Environmental > Aquatic > Deep subsurface > Groundwater | place: Rifle, Colorado... | reverse complement strand
AGCATGGTGGTTATTAAGTCTCTTTCAGACAAAGACAGGTGAACATATTCTCTTTTCGGCATAGCCACTTAGGATAGCATCTTCCTTCCTGCTCTCCCAAGTGTTGCACTTCGCTATTGAACCGGCGATAGAATTTTTAGTCCTTTTTTTGTTTTTTTATTTTATGCCCGGTAGCGCATCATTGAACCCTACCCCATCTCCCCCTGCAGCCCCTTACCTGCCAGGAGGTGCATATGGAGGTGAAATACCGTCTGTCCGCCTTCGCGGTTTTGATGACAGCCTTGTAGGGTGCGCTCGGCGCACCATTCACGATTCAGTTATTTTATTTCCACGGCGCTCACCCGCTTCATCTCTTCCTCAAGCTCCGGCCAATCGGCAGACTCTTTTCCCCATCCGTCGAAGAATACGAGCTCCTTCAAAGGAAGCCTCGGCAGCCATCCGACAGCCTCAAGCTCAGGTCTCTTTGGGAAGTGGGTAACGTAGCCGATGCAGAGATAGGCGATCGGGACGACGTGCTCAGGCAGTTGCAGCACCTCACTTATGTCGCTGTTGTGTATGATTGAGACCCAGCCCACGCCCAGGCCTTCGGCCCTCGCTGCAAGCCAAAGGTTCTGGACAGCGCATACGGAGCTGAAAAGGTCCATCTCGATATTTGCGGTCCTGCCGATGACGACCGGGCCGAAACGGTTTCTGTCGCATGTGATGCAGATATTGACCGGGGATTCGAGTATCCCCTCGAGCTTGAGCTTCGTATATAGCTTTCTTTTGCCTTCCGGGAACATGGCTGCGGCTTCGGTATTGGCGCGCTCGAAGCCCGCCTTTATCCTCTCCCTCGTCTTCCTGTCCTTTATGACGATAAAGTTCCACGGCTGCATGTAGCCGACTGAAGGCGCATGGTGGGCGGCCTGGAGGATGCTGGCGAGGGTCTTTTCCGGTATGGGGCGGCTTGTGAACTGCCCCCTTATGTCCCGCCGCTCGTAGATGGCGCGGTAAAGTCCCTGCTTCTCCTCTTCGCTAAACTCCCCGGAGGGCGTCCTCTTTTCGTCAATGGCCATTTATCGTCCCTCCGTCGGTCACAAATTCGTATTGTCGCTGCGTATCAGCCGATTAAAAAAAGAAACCCCTCTTTTCAAAAGAGGGGAAGATTCCCTTTATCATCGCGAGCGAAGTGAAGCAAGTCGAGGCCCCATTCCATGAGATTGCTTCGTCGCTACGCTCCTCGCAATGACCGCCAATACTATCTCTCTTTCCACCTCTTAAGGAGCTGCATCCTGCCGAAAGCCATCTGGCGGGCCTCTTCGTCGGTGATGTTCTTGCTGGTCTTCATCGCTGTCGCAAGCTTCTCTATCATCTCTTCCATCGTGATGTCGGGTTCTGTGAACCGCCCCTTCCAATAGCAGTACCTGCAATAAGAAGTGTTCATCACCGTGGGGTTCGCCTCGCAGCCGAACTCGTCGCTCTTCATTATAAGCATCCCGCAACTGTGGCATACGGGGCCGGGTAGTATCTCAGCCATTAATCTCTTTGCCTCCTAAGTGAATAACGTTCGTTAGCCCATCCTGCCGGCAAGCGGTTTGCCGGCCATAAGGTGCATGTGAAGATGGAAGACGGTCTGCCCGCCCTCTTCGTTCGTGTTGATGACGATCCTGAAGCCTCTTTTATCCACGCCAAGCTCTCTGGCCGCCTTTTTGGCGGTCTCGATCATCTTGCCAAGAAGCTCTCTGTCGTCGCAGTCCAGAAGCGTCGGGTAATGCGCCTTCGGCATTATCAGAAGGTGCGTTGGCGACTGCGGGTTGACGTCTTTTATGACTATGAGGTCCTCGCTTTCAAGGACGATCGTCGATTTTATCTCTTTTTTCGCGATACGGCAGAATATGCAATCGCTCATTTGCCCCCCCTGGACTCCTTCTCGGATAGCCCGGAGATGCCGAACCTGCGCGCAAGCTCTCCGTAGACCTCGTCCATGCTGATGCCCTTGTGTGAAAGGAGGACCAGGGAATGGAAGAGGAGGTCGCAGAACTCGTAGAGGACCTGTTCGTTCTCCTTGACGTTAGCCGCCTCGATAAGTTCGCCTGATTCCTCCTCTATCTTGTCGAGTATCCTGGTGAGCCCCTTTGAGTAAAGGGAGGCGACGTATGACTTCGATGGGTCCGCCTTCTTTCTCTCTTCGAGCACCTTTGAAAGCTCTGAGAGTACCGCCGGGCCAGCGGGCTTTACCTCGCCCCCGCCGATAGACCTGTAAAAGCAGCTCCTTTGCCCGGTATGGCAGGCGGCCCCCATCGGCTCTACCAACAGAAGAAGGGTGTCGCCGTCGCAGTCGTACCTTACGGAGCTTACCTCCTGGAGATTCCCGGAGGTCTCGCCCTTGAGCCAGAGGCTGCCCCGTGAACGGCTGAAATAATGGGCCTTTCCCGTTGAAAGGGTCTTTTCAAGGGCCTCCCTGTTCATCCAGGCCATCATAAGGACCTCGAAGGTCCTTGAGTCCTGGGCGATAGCCGGGACCAGCCCGCTCTCATTGAACTTTACGGAGCTTATGTCAAAAGCAGACGATTCAGTCATGGCAGATGAGGATATAATAACACGCTGTTTTTTGTCAATGCCAGCTTTTTAGCTGGCTGCTCCAAAGTCCATCTGCTTCGTTGTCTTCGTCGATTTTACTACGGCGGTACCAAAGAAGTACGCCCCCCCCATTCCTCATTCCCCGGTTTAATGGGGGCCTCGCATAATGGGGCTTTTTGAGCGGTCAGCCTGCGCCTTGACGGTAGTACCTTTGGCTGATAGACTTTCGTGTATGCCGATAAAGACTATCGCTACCTTCGAAGTAAAAAGCATCCAGATAATAAACGAAAAGGGCGAGGCTGACGAGGGGCTTTTGCCGCCTCTTTCCGAGGGGGAGTTCAAGAGGTTCTTCGAGACCATAATACTCGCCAGGACCTTTAACCACCGGGCATTGAGCCTTCAGAGGGAGGGACGTATCGGCACTTACGCCTCTATCTGGGGGCAGGAGGCCTCTCAGATAGGCTCTGCCTTAGCCTTCGGGGACGGCGACTGGCTCTTCCCATCGTTCAGGGAATCCGGCGTCTTCGTGGCCAGGGGCTATCCCATCTGGATGCTCTACCGCTACTGGGCCGGGGACGAGCGTGGCATGCAGGTGCCTGAGGAGTTTAACCTCTTCCCGATGAGCGTTCCTGTTGGCACGCAGATACCACACGCCACGGGCGCGGCCTGGGCGATGAAGCTCAAGGGAGACAGGAAGGCCGCCGCCGTCTACTTCGGCGACGGCGGGTCGTCAAAGGGGGATTTCCACGAGGGGCTCAACTTCGCCGGGGTCTTCAAGGCCCCTGTTATCTTCCTCTGCCAGAACAACCAATGGGCCATATCGGTACCAAGGTCGAGGCAGACCGCGGCGGAGACTATCGCCCAGAAGGCGGCCGCATACGGATTTGAGGGCGTTCAGGTCGACGGCAACGACGTGGTGGCTGTCTACAAGGCGACGAAAGAGGCAATTCAAAAGGCGTATAGCGGCGGCGGGCCGACCCTTATCGAGTGCTTCACCTACAGGCTCGACGACCATACCACAGCCGACGATTCCTCAAGGTACAGAAGCGATGAAGAGGTAGAGTCATGGAAGGCGAAGGAGCCTCTTATAAGGCTCAGGATCTATATGGAAAAAAAGGGCTGGTGGTCAAAAGAGTATGAGGAAGGCATCAATAGGGGCGCCCAGGAAAAGGTCGATTCCGAGATAAAAAAGGCCGAGGCCTACGCCCCCCCTGATCCGGCAGACATCATCAAATACACATACGCCGAACTCACGCCGAGGCAGAGGCGCGACCTCAAGGAGCGCGGATGGCAAAGCTGAACCTGGTACAGGCCATAAACCAGGCGCTTTCTGAGGAGATGGAGCGCGACAGCAACGTCGTTATTATCGGCGAGGACGTCGGCAAGGACGGTGGCGTCTTCAGGGTCACCCAGGGGCTCATGGACAGGTTCGGCCCTGAGCGCGTGATAGATACCCCCCTTTCAGAGCTTGGCATAATCGGCAGCGCAGTGGGGCTTTCAGCTTACGGCTTAAAGCCGGTAGCAGAGATCCAGTTCATGGGGTTTACCTATGCCGGGGTCGAGCAGCTCTTTTCACACGCCTCCCGCATACGCTCCCGGTCGAGGGGGCGCTTCTCCTGCCCGATGGTCGTGCGCGCGCCTTACGGCATTGGCATAAAGCCGCCGGAGCTTCATTCAGAATCGACCGAGGCCATTTTCTGCCAGATGCCGGGGCTCAAGGTGGTCGTTCCCTCTACGCCTTACAGCGCAAAGGGACTGCTCCTTTCCGCGATAAGGGACCCGGACCCGGTCTTGTTCCTTGAGGCCTCCAGGCTCTACAGGTCGGTAAAGTCAGAGGTGCCGGAGGGGGAGTATTCCATCCCTCTCGGCAAGGCCTCTATCTATCAGGAGGGGGCCGATATAACGGTGGTGTCATGGGGCACCATGCTCCACAGGGCCGCCGAGGCCTCCGAGGACTTTGACTGCGAGATAATAGACCTCCAGACGCTCAGGCCATACGATGAAGAGGCGGTGCTTCAATCGGTCAAAAAGACCGGGCGTCTCGTCATAGTGCACGAGGCCCCGAGGATGGCCGGTTTCGGCGCGGAGCTGGCCGCGCTCGTGGCAGAGGAGGCGTTCGAGTATTTGAAGGCCCCTGTCATAAGGGTGACCGCGCCCGACGCCGTCATCCCGATGGCGAGGCTTGAGGACTATTACATGCCCTCGCAGGAGAGCATAAAGAAGGCGTATGAGAAGGTGATGAAGTACTAAAGCGGAGGAAAAATGGAGTTTGAATTTAAATTGCCCGACCTTGGGGAAGGCATAACCGAGGGCGAGGTCGTGAAATGGCGAGTTAATGTCGGCGACCGCGTCGAGGAGCACCAGGTGGTGGTCGAGGTCGAAACCGACAAGGCCATCGTTGAGGTCCCATCCCCCAGGGGCGGCAAGGTCTCTCTGATAAACAGGAAAGAGGGAGAGACGGTGAGCGTCGGCGCCGTCCTTATGAAGATAGAGACCGGAGAGGCCGCTGCCGCGCCCCCCGAAAAAAAGGCGGAAGAGGAGAAGAAGGCAAGGCCTCCTTCGGTTTCGGTTGTCGGGGCCCTTCCCGAAAAGGAGGAGGTAATGGCGGCCCCGAAGGCGCGGGCGCTGGCCAAAAAACTCGGGGTAGAGCTCGCGGGAGTTACCGGCACAGGCCCCGGCGGCATCGTAACCGAATCTGACGTAAAGGGCGCGAGCGAGGGGCGCAAGCCCGCCCCGCCTCAGCCGAAAGAGGAGAAAAGGCCGGAGGCGGAGAAGCCGGAGGCCAGGGCGGCAGGCCAGGACAAGTACGGCCAGGTGGAGAGGATCCCCATAAGGGGCGTCCGGAAGGCCATAGCCAAAAACCTCCTTGCGAGCCAGAGGACGGCGGCCTTTGTAACAGGCATGGACGACGCGGATGTGACAGAGCTGTGGACGCTCAGGAAACGCGAGGGCAAGGTCGCCAAGGAAAAGGGGGCGCACCTTACTTTCCTGCCTTTTTTCATGAAGGCGGCCCAGCACGCGCTTCAGGCATATCCGATGGTCAACGCCTCGGTCGATGAGAAGACCGAGGAGATAGTGGTCAAAAAGTATTACAACATCGGGGTCGCCGTCGATACGCCCGAAGGGCTCATGGTATCAGTCGTCAAGAACGTGGAGAAGAAGACCATATTGGAGCTTGCCACAGAGCTGCAGGAGCTTTCAATAAAGGCGCGCGACAGGAAGATAACACTGGAGGAATTGAAGGGATCGACCTTCACGATAAGCAACTTTGGCACCTTCGGCGGCACCTACGCGACCCCCATAATAAACTTCCCTGACGTCGCGATACTCGGCACCGGCAAGATAAGTGAGCGGCCCTGGGTGGTTGACGGGTCTATAGCCGTAAGAAAGGTGCTGCCGATATCCTTCACCTTCGACCACAGGATAATAGACGGGGCGGACGCGGCGCGCTTTGTTAACAAAGTGAAGGCCCTGCTCGAAGACCCGGGCAGGATATTCATAGAGAGCGCGTAGGGAACCTGACAGGCATGAAATAAGCCCGTTTGCGTCGTTGTTCGCCGGTCTATAGCGGCGTACCAATGAGGAATCGCCTCGCTACAGAGCTTTTTGAGCAGCTTCAACGCCTGTGGTTTTTAGCAACCTGCCAATAAAAAAGCCCGCGTCAAGCGGGCTTCTTAATGTCTCACAAGGAAGAGTTTCAGTCCCCCTCTTTCCTAAAGAGGGGTTAGGGGAGATTATCCCTTTAGAAAAGGTGGAAATTCAGTTGGGCTCAGCCGACCAGAAACTTTGAACCTACCCTGGCGGTAATGGTTCAGTTCCTTTTGCCGATTGACATGCCTTCAGCTTGCGGCCTCTTTCATGACCTGATCGAGGTCGACCCTCTCAAGCCTCTTCTGGCAGATGTTCCAGTTGATGTTCTTCATGAAGGCGTCGATGTAGGGCGCCCTCTTCGCGCCGTAGTCCAGGAAATAGGCGTGCTCGTAGACGTCCATCACAAGGATGGGGACGATGTTTATAGGCACCTTTTCGTTATGGGCATCAAGGCAGAAGTTGTGGAGCTTGCCGTCATAGATGGAGAGGGCAAGTATTACCCAGCCCCTGCACGCAAGGCCTGAGGCCTTGAACTCCTCGCTCCATTTCTCGAACGAGCCCCATTCCCTTGAGATGAGCTCCCCGAGCTTGGCCGTAGGTTTGCCGCCCTTGCCCGTGAGGTTCTCGAAGTAATACTCGTGGAGGATGACGCCGTTCAGAGCGAAGCTCTCCTCTATCTTGACCGCCCTCCAGTCGGAGAAGACCTGGTTGGCTGTAGAGGTGTCCAGCTTACGCTGCCTCTCCTCTATTTCGTTGAGCTTGTTTACGTACCCCACGTAAAGGATGTCCCGGTGGTTGGTTATCTGCGCCTCTGAGAGGCCCTCTGGCCTGATGTCGAACTTCTTCGGCTGGTGTGGCATGTTCTGTCCTCCTTTGGACTACCGATTAGCGTTTTAAGGAAGGGAATATGGTCAGGGTACGCCTTAGCTTAATTAGAGCAGTAAATGAAAATCTGTCAAGGAAGGGATTACAGAGAGGCTTCTTGGGCAAATCGATATAAATATTGAGGCATTCGAAAAAGCCTTGAAAGAAAATCAGAAGAAATATATCCCGAACGCTTGATAGCTGTCTGATCCTGTAGAAAATGGACGCCTCAGACGAACCTGTTGAGGATGATGCTCAGGAAGCTTATGACGATGGCGCCTATGAAGGCCGCGAGAAAGCCAGCCACCTCAAATCCGCCTATGGCGTAGCCCACGAACCAGAGGATGAGGGCGTTGAGGATAAAGGTGAAAAGGCCGAGGGTAAGTATGTTTATCGGGAGCGTGAGGAGTATGAGGACCGGCTTTACGCTGAGGTTCATGACACCAAGGAGCACCGCGGCCTTGAACGCCGGCCAGTAGCCCTCGACGTTCACTCCGGGGACCAGGTAGGAGGCGAGGAAGACCCCTGCGGTAAGGATTATGAGCCTTAGGATTATATTGAGCATCAAGCCTCTTCAGCCTGCACAAAAAATGTATTTTTAGCGACCTGTTAGCACCCTTGTCATGCTCTCGTGTATGAGGCCGTTTGAGGCGAGGCACTCTTTGCCGTATATCGAGAAAGGGCCGCCCTTGAAATCCGTAAGGACCCCTCCCGCCTCTGCCACGATAAGCGCCCCGGCCGCCACGTCCCAGGGGCGGAGCTTCATCTCCCAGTAGCCGTCGAACCTGCCGCATGCCGTATAGCAGAGGTCCAGGGCGGCTGAACCTGCCCGCCTTATGGCCTGCGCCTTGAGCGAAAAGGCCGAGAAGTTATCGAGGTTGTTATCCTTCGTGGAGCGGAGATCATACGGGAAGCCGGTGGCAAGGAGGCTCCTGTCCAGGGTATTTGTCCCGGACACCCGTATGGGCGCTCCGTTAAGGGCCGCGCCTTTTTCTTTTTCAGCCGTAAAAAGCTCGTCGAGCATCGGGTCATAGACAGCGCCGAAGGTGACCTCCCCGGCCTCTTCAAATGCTATTGACACGCAGAAGAAGGGGAAGGCGTGCGAGTAGTTGGTTGTGCCATCCAACGGGTCGATTATCCACTTGTAAGGAGATTTGCTTACGACCTCCGGACTCTCCTCGGAGAGTATCCCGTGTCCGGGGAAGGCCTTTTGTACCTCCCCCATGATGAATCTTTCAGAAGAGCGGTCCGCCTCTGTGACGAGGTCTATAGCGCCTTTGAACTCTACCCTGTTAACGCCGCCAAGCTTCTCCTTCAGGAGCCTTCCGGCCCCAATGGCGGTCTCTATCGCGATTTTTCTTATCTCAGCTCTCATCACCATGCCTTTAAAGCGGTCTATGTTACCCGATTATATATCGCCGGGCCAGAAAAAATATCTCAGGAGATGGCCTTTACGATGTTTTCATGTATGAGGCCGTTTGTGGCCACGCACTTGCCTGACAAGAGCGTGAACGGGCCGCCCAACAGGTCTGTGATCCTGCCGCCCGCCTCTTCCAGGATGAGCGCCCCTGCTGCCGCGTCCCAGGCGTGGAACCTCGAGCTCCAGTAGCCGTCGAGCCTGCCTGCTGCCACATAGCATAGCTCAAGGGCTGCTGAACCCGCTTTCCGCAACGCATGGACCTTTCTTTGAAGCGAAGCGAAGCTTGTAAGGACGCTCGATCCTGGAGATGCGAGGCTATGTGGAAAGTCAAGGGCTATGAGGCTTCCGCCAAGCCCCTTGACAGCCGATACCTCTATCTTCTGCCCGTTCAGGAACGCGCCCTTGCCGTATTCAGCCGAAAACAGCTCATCGCGCATCGGGTCGTAGACCACTCCGAAGGTCACCTTGCCGCTGTCTTCAAAGGCGATGGAGACGGCGAAGTGAGGGAAAGAGTGGGAGTAATTGGTTGTGCCGTCAAGCGGGTCTATTATCCACCTGCCAGGCGAGCTGCCTTTTTTCTCCGGGCTCTCTTCCGAGAGTATCCCGTGGTCAGGGAAGGCAGATTCTATCTCGTCCCTTATGAGCCTGTCAGAGGCAAGGTCGAGTTCCGTTACGACACCCTCGTCGCCCTTTGACGAGACCTTGCCCGGAGCCCCGAACCGGTCTTTGAGGAGAGCGCCTGCCTTCATGGCGGCCTTTATGGCACATTCTTTTACGTCCATGCGGCCCACTCCTCAAGGGTTTGAGAAAAACAGGCGCAAGAAACGAGTTAGCCCGGGGAGGCCCGGGCTAACTACTTGCGTTACTTGATGTTTTTAGGCCCTCAGTGGCAGGATGGGCACGAGGAGCAATCGGGCTTTGAGGTATCCTTTTTCTCCTCCTTCTTGGGCTCCTTCGAGGCGTAATCGGTCTTATACCAGCCTGAGCCCTTGAGGTGGAACGCCGAAGAGGATATCTTCTTTTCGACCTTGCCAGAGCAGTGGACGCATTTTTTTACAGGCGCCTCAGAGAACTTCTGCAGGACCTCGAACTCCTTGCCGCAGTCCTTGCATATGTATTCGTAAATCGGCATTGCAGTCTACCTCCGACGGGACGCGTATTTTCCAATATATATTGTAGGTATGTAGACCTGGAATGTCAATTTTAAAAAAGCCGGAAAAGATAATTAGCTGGTTAAGCTGTTGATTTTGTGGGAGAATAACTGCGCCAAGGCGGCTTCCGGTAATCCACCGGAAGCCAACGACAGATGTCACTGCGCGCTCAAGCCGCTTCCGCTATATTTAATCAGTATGAGTTCCGAAGAGTCCAGAAAAGAGAAGAGCTTGCGGTACTCCATCAAGGATGGGGTATTCGTGAGCATGATGAACGGCTTTACCGTCGACTACCTCACCCCCTTTCTCCTTCTGCTTGGCGGCACCGTCAGGCACGTAGCCGCCTTAAGCGCCCTGCCGCACCTCTTTTCATCGATAATACAGATCAAGAGCCCTGATGTGATGGAGAAGCTCCGGTCGAGGAAGAAGTTGATAAAGATATTTATCCTCCTCCAGGCGCTGATGCTCTTGCCTATGACAGCGACCTTTTTTATGGGGAGCTACCGTGTGGCGGTCTTTATAGCCGTGGTAACGCTCTTTACGGCCTTTGGCGCGTTTCTCATGCCCGCCTGGGGGAGCCTGATGACCGACCTTGTCGCCGAGGACAGGCGGGGGGAGTACTTCGGGTGGAGGAACAGGGTCCTGGGCACGGTCGCCATCGTCGCTACCTTCATAGCGGGCTTCATACTCCATCAGGCGGAGCGGGTGAACGCCCTGTGGGGCTTCATAGCCATCTTCGGTGCGGCCTTCATCTTCAGGCTGGTATCATGGCTCTACATGGCGAGGATGCACGAGCCGGAGCTTGAGCGGAAGGAAGAGGACTACTTTTCTTTCAGGGATTTTATATCAGGCTTCAAGACGAGCAACTTCGCGAGGTTCGTCGGTTTCGTGGCGGCTACGAAGTTTTCCGTGAATATCGCCTCCCCATTCTTCGCGGTCTTCATGCTCAAGGACTTAAAATTCGGCTACATGACCTATGCGCTCATAAACCTTGCTTCCACGGCTACGGCCATCCTGATAAACAAGCGCTGGGGCGTGCACTCGGACAGGGCCGGGAACCTGAAGGTGCTGAGGATCACGTCTTACCTCGTATCCTTCATACCTCTTCTGTGGCTCATAAACCAGAACGCCTATTATCTCTTCTTCATCCAGATGTTCTCAGGGTTCGCGTGGGCGGGGTTCAATCTTTCGGCCTCGAACTTCATATATGACTCGTCTACGCCCGGGCAAAGGGCAAGGTGCATAGCCTACTTCAACGCCTGCACCGGCATAGCGCTCTTCCTCGGGGCGCTCACCGGGGGCTGGCTTGCCGAGCGGGTCCCGGCAGGGTTCTTCGAGTTCCCGGTCATGAACATAATCCTGATTTCCGCCCTCATGAGGTTCATGATAGCCTTCTTCGTGCCGTTTAAATTAAAGGAGGTGAGGCAGGTAGAGCCGGTCAGGATAAGGGAGCTTGTATTGCGGGTACTGTCACTGAAGCCTTTGCCCGAAAGAGAGCGGTAAAGGCCCTGTTATTTTGTAAGATACGAGCCCAGGGTCTGCCTGCTGCCCTCGAAGGTGGCGACGGTCTTCGAGCTCCATTCGGGCCTTACTGTGTAACCCGCCCTATCCTTCCAGCAGGAGTCTACCGCCTCTCGCATCACCCTGGTCATGGCCCCCACATAGCTCTTTGTCCTCTGCCTGCCCTCTATCTTCAGGGCCGCCACACCGGCATCGATAAGCCCAGGGATTATCTCGAGGACGTTAAGCGACTCCGGCTCTTCGAATATATAGGCGTACCCGCCGTCAGGCCCCGTGTAGCGCCCTTTGCAACAGGTGGGGTATGGCGAGGACTCGTCCTTTCCGAGCTTGTTGAGCGTCATGCCGTTGAGGGCGATAGACATGCCGCCGTCATCGTTTGAATTGAAGCGGACGAAGCGCGAAGGCGAGCAGGCCCCCTCGGTATTGGTCGAAGCCCCGGTAACGTATGATGACAGATAACACCTGCCCTCGATGTTTATGCAGAGCCCCCCGAGGGCGAAGACCTCTATCTCCACCTCGGTCCGTTCCTTCAGGTGCTTTATCTCCTCGATGGTCAGGACGCGCGGCAGGACTACGCGCTTTATGCCGAAGTGCTTCCGGTAGAAATTGATCGATTCGTAGTTCGACGAGCTCGCCTGCGTGGAAAGGTGCAGGGTCGCGTCCGGGTACTTCTGCCTTGCGTAGCGGAGCACGCCCACGTTGGCGATGATGACCGCGTCGGCCTTCATCTCCATCGCGCTGTCAACGGCCTTGTACCATTTTGGGAAGTCCTCCCCCTGCGGGAAGGTATTGATGGCGACGTAGAACTGCCGCCCCTTTGAGCGCACGTACTTTATCCCCTCGGCAAGCTCAGATGAGGTAAAGTTGAGGCCTTCGAAGTTGCGGGCGTTGGTAGCGTCGTTGAAGCCAAGGTATACGGCGTCGGCGCCGCTGTCGACGGCGGCCTTTAAAGAGGCGAGGTTTCCTGCTGGAGCGATTACTTCTGGCCTGGTCATGTCTATCCTTGAAAGGGTCTCTTTTCTATCCAATATACATTCTAAGCTCTTGCCAGTCAACCCGGTCCCGTAAAAAAATAAGCGGAAGCCTTACGGCTTCCGCTTACGCGCTTTATCTGACGATTTCTAAAACGGCACGTCGTCTATGTCCGATGGCGGTATCTCGTCGACCGACACGTCAGAGGCGCTTGCTGCCGCGCCGCTTTCCCTGCTGCCGAGCATCTGCATCTGGTTCGCCAGGATCTCGGTAGTATACTTCTTTTCACCGTCCTTTTCCCATGAACGGGTCTGGATCTTGCCTTCTATGTAGACCTGTTTGCCCTTTGAAAGGTACTCGCCGCAAACTTCAGCGAGCTTGCCGAAGGCTACGACCCTGTGCCATTCGGTCTTGGTCTCCTTCTGCCCTTCCTTGTTGGCCCTGGTCTCGCTGGTCGCGAGCCTGAAGTTCACCACCGCCATCCCGCCGGGGGTATAGCGTATCTCCGGGTCCGCACCCAGATTGCCTAACAATATGACCTTATTAACGCCTGCCATTGGGATATTCTCCTTTTTGCTTCAAAGGTAAAAGTGTCTGTCACCTATACCTGACAATTACAATCGAACCCGATATGGATTGTCGCGCTTTTCCAACAGATTACCCGAAAATTTTTTAATTCTCAATCTTTTTTATTGGCTCCTCGATCCGTTCCCGTGGCGGCTTGACAGAGCCGTCAGGAGCACTCCGTTGACAAACCCTTATTCTGATGTGATGCTCAATAATGCGTTGCCGCGCTCAGGTATCAAGGAGGGCTTGATGAAAAAATGGATACCGGTCCTGGCCTTTTCCATGGGGCTACTGTTCCCGGCCTTTACACACGCGCGCTCTTATGTAAAACCATACGCGGGCGTGGTCTTTCCTCCGGTATCAGAAGCATTCAGCGAAGCAAAACCCGGCAGCGGGTCGGGAGATCTCGAATTCGGCAACGGACCGACGATAGGGGTCAAGCTGGGCAAATGGCTGGAAAGCGCCCCATATCTCGGTTATGAACTTGACCTGAACGGCCATTTTGTGGACCAGAAGAGGTTGACTGTAAAAGGCAGCTCGACAGAGATCGACGCGCGCGGAGACTATGCGTTCTACTCGGCGACTATAAACCTTATCCTTCGTAGCCCTGAAGGCAGGCTACGGCCATACATGGGAGGAGGCGCCGGTTACTTTTACTCCGAGCTTAAAGGCGCTTCCTTCTCCCCGCAATTTCTCGGCGTCGCTCCGACCCTGCCCAACACGAATGACGAGGTTTTCGGCTGGCAGCTCCTGGGCGGGGTTGAGTTTGAAGCGAGCCCCAAGCTTGGCCTCTTCGCGGAATACAAGTATTCACGCGCTGACCTGGAATACAGCCATACCGATTTTGAGCTTGATTATCAGGCAAGCCAGCTCTTCGGGGGTATCACTTACATCTTCTGATTAAAGGCTGCCTAAAGAGGCCCTGCCGGTCCGTAAGCCTTATTCCCGTTTCAGTTTTGCCTGGCACCTTCCAGCTCTTTGAGGTATGGGAGCGCGCCCTTGTCCCCGAGCGCGAGGGCGCGTTCCATGCTTTCATAGGCGTTTTCCCGGTCACCCGTCCTCATGTAGGCCAGGCCGAGGTCGATGAAGGCACCCCCGTCTACAGGGGGAAGGTCTGCCGCCTGTTTGAGATCCCGGATGGCCAGGTCAGGCTCTCCGGCCCTCATGTAGGCGTTTCCCCTGTTCCTGTAAGGAATCTTCTCATCTGGTTTCAAGTTGATGGCCGCGGTGAAATCAGAGAGCCCCTCCTGGATCCTTCCGAGGCTGCTTAAGGCGATACCCCGGTAGAAGTAGGCCTCATAGAGGAGATTCGAGCCGGGCTTGAGCCCTATCCCCTTGTCGAGGTCGGCCACAGCCCCATTGAAGTCGCCGGCAAAGACATATGTGAGCCCCCGGCCAACGTGCCCGTTGGGGTATTCCGGGAAGACCTTTATCTCCCGGGTCCAGAGCGCTGCAGAGTCCTTCCAGACGCCTGTCTGCCTGACTGTTAAAAAGGATAAGAGCGCGGAGAGTAAGGTTATTGCGGCCAGTACAGGGACAAAGGCCTTTTTCTTCTGGACGAGGTACGCGGCCCCGGCCGCTACAAGTATTACGAGGCCTATGCTGGGGATATACGTATACCTGTCGGCAGCCGCCTGCCTCCCGGCCTGCATGATGCCGATTACCGGCAAGAGGGTCACGAGGTAGTAGCCCCACGCTGAAAGCGGCGCCCCGGTCCTTTTGAGCGCCAGTACGGCAAGAGCGGTTATGGAAGCCAGTACGATTGTATAAGCGGCGAACCACAGGTTAAAGCCCATCGCGAAGTCCCTGGGGTAAAGTGGGGCAAGGCCGAGCGGCACAAGGCTCTTGTAGATATAAAAGAGCGCCCCCCTGGCAGCCACATGGAGCCTGTCGTCAAGGGGCAGTTTTTCGATAGGAGCCAATGCCCCGCTCTGCGACCATATCGAGATGAGCGCTATCAGCAGGCTTAAACCGAAGAACGGGAGCTTCTCGATGATGAGGCGCTTCAGGCCTTCTGTCTTGAGCCTTCCAAGCGGGTAGAGGTCGATCATGAGGAGCACGAGCGGCATTGTAACGGTCATGGCCTTGGACAATAGCGAGAGAGTGAAAAAGAAGAGGGTCAGGATGTAGTACGCGCGCCTTGACGGGCCTTTCAAGTAGCTCAGATAGGCGTGGAGGCCGAAGAGGAAGAACAGGGCGTTCAGGACGTCTTTCCTCTCCGTTACCCAGGCAACCGATTCTACATGGAGCGGGTGGAGCCCGAAAAGAAGCCCTGAGGCCAGCGCCATGACGAAGAGCCCCTTTGTCTCGAAGCAGCCCCTCGTATCGGCGAGCCTGGCGGCCAAAAGGGCCACAAGGAAGGTATTCGCGGCGTGCAATATGGAATTCGTCAGGTGGAAGCCGAAGGGGTCGAGCCCCCAGATGGCGAAGTCCAGCGAATAACTCAGCAGGTGCAGGGGCGCGTAATTTGAAAAGAACACCTTAAAGAAGATAACGCCAAGGTTCTCCGCGCTGAACCCCTGTATGTAGATGTTATTTAGCACGTATGTGTCGTCGTCCCAGTTGACGAAACCGTTGCCCAGGGACGGGATATAGACCCCGAAGGTAACGGCGGCGGCGATAAGGGCGGCCAATAGTACGAGGAGCTTTGCGGTATCAGGGTTTATTTTGTTCATCATGTTTTAGCGGGCTGAAATGCTGGACAGTGGCCGGGGCCGGAGGTCATTATACCCGTTCATCGCATGCTTTACAAGCCGCCCTGTTACCCATTTTTTTCTGCTATTTCCCGCTCTTGCGTGTTATATTTATCTCGATTAAAATCTGGAGAAGAAGCCGGGGTCGCCGTACCCCCTGGGATTAAAACCATGACCATCGTGAGGACCCTTCTGGTATGGCTTTTGGGCATGAGCTTGACCGTTCTCGTTTTTCTGGCGGTCTCCCTCATCCGCGTCTTTGACAGCAAGCGGGCTATCATACATTCCGTAGGCGCCGTCTGGTCGAGGTGCCTTATAGGGCTTGCGGGGATAAAGGTCGACCTGAGGGGCGGCGAGAACATCCCGAAGGATACCCCTGTAATATTCCTTTCAAACCATCAGGGCGCCTTCGATATACCGGCGTTGCAGGGCTATATGCCTGTCAGGTTCAGGTGGGTGGCTAAAAAGAGCCTCTTCAAGGTGCCTTTTCTCGGCTGGTCGATGAGGTTGGCCGGCTACATCCCTATAGACAGGGATAACCCGGTGGAGGCCATGAAGAGCATGGAGGAGGCCTCGGAGAAGATAAGGGCTGGCGCTTCTGTCCTCATATTCCCCGAGGGCACCAGGTCTACCACCGGGGCGCTTCTGCCATTCAAGCGCGGCGCTTTCATGCTCGCCAGGAAAAGCGGCGCGCCAATAGTGCCCGTGGCCATAAAAGGGACCTTCGAGATAATGAAGAGGGGTAGCCATATCATAAGGCCGTCGAAGGTGAGCATCAGCATAGGCAAACCCATACCCGTCGGCTCATCCGATGAAAAAGAGCTGAGGAACATGACAAAGAAGGCCGTAGAGGCTCTTTATAACGACATGAGAAGCTCCGCATGAGCGAGCAGGAAAAAGATACCCTCCGGATAATCCCGCTTGGCGGGCTCGGGGAGATAGGCCTCAACATGGCGGCGATGGAGTACGGAGACTCCATCATAGTCATCGACTGCGGCCTCATGTTCCCTGAGGACTACATGCTCGGCATAGACATAGTCATCCCGGACGTGAGCTACCTCAGGAAGAACAGGGAAAAGGTAAAGGCCTTCGTAATAACCCACGGCCACGAGGACCATACCGGAGCGCTGCCGTTCGTTTTGCGCGAGGTGAACGCGCCGATATACGGGACCGCCCTCACCATAGGGCTCATTGAGGAGAAGCTCTCCGAGTTCGGCCTCCTGCCCTCCACCACCTTCGAGACCGTCCGCCCCAGGGACAGGGTCGTGATCGGCCCCTTCGACATAGAGTTCATACGCGTAAGCCATTCCATCGTCGACGGCTGCGGGCTCGCCATAAGGACGCCTGTGGGCACGGTAATACATACCGGGGACTTCAAGATGGACCAGACCCCGGTCGACGGAGAGGTGATGGACTACGCAAGGTTCTCGGAGTACGGCGAGTCCGGCGTACTTCTCCTCATGTCCGATTCCACCAACGTGGAGCGGGAAGGGTATACGCTCTCCGAGCGCGAGATAGGGTATAACCTCGAGGAGATATTCAGGAAGTGCCAGGGCAGGATAATAGTCGCGGCTTTCTCCTCGAACATACACCGCGTCCAGCAGGTCATAGACGCCGCCGAGAAGTTCGGCAGGAAGGTGGTCCTTAACGGCAAGAGCATGGTCGCCAACGTCCGCATAGCGAGGACGCTCGGCTACCTCAAGGTCCCCGAAGGCATAGTGGCCGACATAAAGGACATCGACGGGATCCCGCACCAGCGGGTGGTGCTCCTTACCACCGGGAGCCAGGGCGAGCCCATGAGCGCGCTTACGCGCATGGCCATGGATAACCACAAGCAGATAAAGGTCGCCAAAGGCGACACCGTCATCCTCTCCTCCAAGTTCATACCCGGCCACGAGAAGGCCATCAGCACGATGATGAACCACCTGTACCGCAGGGGCGCGGACGTCATATACGAGAAGGTCTCCGAGGTACACGTCTCCGGCCACGCCAGCCAGGAAGAGCTCAAGATAATGCTCAACATGGTTAGACCTAAGTACTTCATGCCCGTCCACGGCGAGTACAGGCACCTGGTCCTGCACGGCAGGCTCGCCTTGAAGGTAGGCATCCCTCAGGAGAATATCGTCATAGCCGAGGACGGCGATGTGGTAGGCTTTTCTTCGCAAGACGGCCTGGTAAGGGGGGAGAAGGTCGACTACGGGAGGGTCTTCGTCGACGGCAAGGGTGTCGGTGACGTAGGCGAGATGGTCCTGAAGGACAGGGGCCACCTTGCCCAGGACGGCATGGTGCTGGCGGTCGTCGTCATAAACAACGCCACAGGAGAGATAGTCTACGGCCCGGAGATAGTCACAAGGGGGCTTGTCCTCGAAGAGGGGAGGCCTGACCTCATGGAAAACGCCAGGGGCGTGGTCGTAGAGACCCTGAACAACATAAACGTAGAGGCAAGACAAGAGCAGCTCGAGGTAAAGGAAGAGGTGAGGAGGGCGTTGAGGAGGTACTTCAACAAGACCCTTGAGCGGAGGCCTGTCATTTTGCCTGTCATCATAGAAATATAACAGGCAGAAAAAGGTCAATCCGCGGCGTCGTCTTCAAAACGGCAAAAGCGGCGTATCATCCAGGTACGCCTCATTCCTCATTTTTTGACTCCTTGCATCTTGACCTCATTGAAGCCTGAACCTGATCTTAAGTTTTTCAGCAACCTTTAACCGGAGCAGGATGACTTCCAGGGTATTTTTCGCGGACTTGAGGACGACCCCGAAGAGGAACCTCCTTGATAAGATAGATTCTCTTTTGGACGGGGTCGGCTTGAAGGAGAGGTTCAGGGGCGGCCACCTCATAGCCGTAAAGCTCCACTTCGGCGAGAAGGGGAACGCCTCCTACGTGAGGCCGGTCTTCGTAAGAAGGGTCGTGGACAGGATAAAGGAGACAGGGGCAGGCCCGTTCCTTACCGATACCAACACCCTTTACGTTGGTACGAGGGGCAATTCGGTCGACCACCTGAGGACCGCCATAGAGAACGGCTTTGACTTCGCCGTGGTCTCGGCCCCGCTTATCATCGCGGACGGCTTAAGGGGAGAGGCCGGGACGCCGATAAGGGTACAGGGACGCCACCTCGATGAGGTAAGCATAGCCAGAGAGGTCGCGGCGGCTGACGGGCTTGTGGCTATAAGCCACTTCAAATGCCACGAGCTTACCGGCTTCGGCGGGGTTTTGAAGAACGTAGGCATGGGATGCGCGAGCCGCGAAGGGAAGCTCACACAGCACTCGAGCTGCGCCCCGGTGGTAGACCCCGATGGATGCACCGCGTGCGGGGACTGCGCCTCCGCCTGCCCCTCTGACGCCATAGAGGTCGGGGCCGCGGCTGTCATAGACGACGGGGCCTGCATAGGCTGCGGCCATTGCATAGCCGTATGCCCGCAGGGTACGATAAACGTAAGGTGGAACGAGACCCCGGGAAGGCTTCAGGAGAAGATGGTCGAGCACTTTGAGGGGGCCGTGAAGGGCAAGGACGGAAGGTGCGTTTACTTGACCTTCATAAACCAGGTCAGCCCGGCGTGCGATTGCTACGGGCATAACGACGCCCCGATAGTCCCTGATATAGGGGTGCTCGCCTCAACGGACCCGGTCGCCATAGACCAGGCCGCGGCAGATCTGGTGTGCGCGGCGGAAGGATTCAGGGAGACGGCCCTCGCAAGCGGGCACGCCCCCGGAGGGGACAAGTTCAGGGGCGTACACCCCTTAATCGACTGGGAGGTCCAGCTCGAGTACGCGCAAACCAGGGGGCTTGGGTCGAGGCGATATACACTTGCCGGGGTCTGAAAGACGCCTGCCATATCAAAACGGGGTCATAAGATGGCTGTCAAAAAGATAGGCGAGTTGCTGGTCGAATCCGGCCTTATAACCGAGGAACAGCTTGCCGAGGCGCTTGCCGCGGGCAAGGACCATAAGGGCGTAAGGCTCGGCGCCATACTGGTCAAGATGGGCTACGCGACAGAGATAGACATAGCCCAGACCCTCTCTTACCAGATAGGGCTGCCTTTCGTGGACATGTCCTCCTCTACGGCAGACCCTGAGACATTGAAGCTCGTAAACGAGAAGCTCGCCAAGCAGTATCTCCTCGTCCCGCTCTTCCATGAGAAGAAGGTCTTGAGGGTGGCGATGACCGACCCGTTGAACCTCAACGCCATAGACGACCTGAGGTTCTCTACAGGCATGGAAATACAGCCCTGTGTTGCCACCATCTCCGACGTGACAGCCGCCATCGCAAGGTACTATCACCTGAACGAGCCCATCGAGGACCTCATCGGGGACCTCAAGAAGGACAGGCTCGTGGAGATAATACACGAGACAGAGTCGAACAGGGACCTCTCCGAGCAGGTCAAGAAATCGACCGCCCCGCCCATCATCAAGATGGTCGATTCGATAATTATCCACGGGGTCGACAACAGGGCGAGCGACATCCACATAGAGCCGCAGGAGAAGACCGTAAGGCTCCGTATAAGGGTCGACGGCATAATGCGGGAGACGATGCAGCTGCCGAAGTGGGTGCAGGGGCCTGTCGTATCGAGGATAAAGCTCATGGCCAAGATGGACATCGCCGAAAGGAGGGTGTCGCAGGACGGCAGGTTCAAGGTGAGGCTCGGCGAGAAGAGCATGGACGTGAGGGTCTCTTCACTGCCGACCCAGTACGGCGAGACCGTCGTCATGAGGCTCCTTGACTCCAAGACGTCCATGGTAGACATAAATACCGTCGGGTTCCTCAAAGAAGAGCTCGGAATGGCGCTCGACGTAATAGAGCGCCCCCAGGGCGTGGTGCTTGTAACCGGCCCCACGGGCTCCGGCAAGACATCGACCCTGTACGCGATGCTCAGCCATATAAAGAAAGATGAGATCAACGTAATAACGATAGAGGACCCCATCGAGTATGAGCTAAAGGACGTGAACCAGGTAGCGGTGAACGAGAAGACCGGGCTTACCTTCTCATATACCCTCAGGTCCGTCTTGAGGCAGGACCCTGACGTCATCCTCGTCGGCGAGATGAGGGACAATGAGACGGCCATAATCGCGCACCAGGCCTCTCTCACGGGGCATCTGGTATTTTCTACGCTCCATACAAACGACGCTGTCTCTTCTATAACAAGGCTCAGGAACCTGGGTATCCCTTCGTACATGGTGGCGACGGCCCTCAACGGCATCGTGGCCCAGAGGCTCGTGAGGATGATCTGCCAGTTCTGCAAGGAGGAGTACACGCCCACGGAGCAGGAACTTAAGAAGGCCGGGGTCAAGTGGTCCGGCAAGAGCAAGCTTTACAGGGGCGCGGGCTGCAAGGTCTGCGCTGATACAGGGTACTCAGGAAGGACAGGCATCTTTGAGGTGCTTGTCGTAAACAACAAGATAAAGGCCCTCATCGCCGGCGAAGCGCCGGAGCAGGAGATATTGAGCGCCGGAATAGAAGCCGGGATGCAGCCCATGCACATGGACGGCCTTAAGAAGGTCGCCGCCGGGATAACCACCCTCGAAGAGCTTGCCAGGGTCATCTACATGGGCAGGCACGCTGAGGGGAAAGAAGGGGTCTGCCCGGTCTGCCTTAAGGCGGTGCCAGCGGAGGCCAAGGTATGCCACTATTGCAAGGCCCCTATGGCAACGGGCTGTTCCTGCTGCGGCAGGGAGCGGCAGCCGGACTGGATAGCCTGCCCATGGTGCGGCACAAGGTTCGACGCGGCCGGGGAGGCGCAGTGCGGTTCCGCTTAAGGTCTCGCGGGCATGTCCAATCGGCTTGACCTTTCACCACCTCATCGATAAACCATCCTGATATCCTTTTTTTGCCAGAGACCTTCCGAAATTTTGAATTTGCGAAAAAGTTATACCTGTGCTATTATTTCGACTCATTTTAAAAAAATACTAAACCACAAAAGCGGCTGCTGGATCACGCGAAATGCTGAAGCTCGGACTGAAAAGCCTTATTATGGCCCTTCTCCTGCTCCTTCCAGAGGCCTCCCTGAGCGAGGAGTTTGCCTCTATGGACCCGGCCCCTGCCGACTGGCCCAACTTTGAGTATAAGAAAAAACCAGGGGAATTGAAGAAGAACAGGTACGGCCTCATAGACCCTACCCCTGACGTCATATCCCTTCAGCACCTCCCAGTCGATCAATATGGCTTTGTCGACTGGGCAAAGGCCATCGAAGACGGACTCATCTCGCCCAAAGAGACGATCGACGGCTCTCTCCCAAGGCTCAAGGCCGGCGACAAAGAGGAGTTCGACGGGGAGATCCTCATAAGGTCCAAGATGTCATTCATGCCGGATGTCATATTCCCGCACTCTGCGCATACGGTATGGCTCAACTGCTCCACATGCCATCCGAGGCTCTTCAAGAAAAAGGCCGGAGCAACTCGTATCTCCATGGCCGGGATATGGAAAGGGCGGTTCTGCGGCAAGTGCCACGACAAGGTGGCCTTCCCGACCAGGAACTGCTTCAAATGCCATTCGGCGGTGAAAGAGGCAAGGCAATAGGCGGTACCTTCCATCAAGGAGGTCAGCGTGTCCTTCGACGACCTTTCAAAAGAAGAGCTTGTAACGATACTCGAGCTCATCGAGCGTTCGCAGAAGTGCTCGAGCACCCATGGCCTGAGGGAGCTCATCCTCAAGGCAAGGGAGCTTTTCGAGGCGGAGTTCGCCGTATGCGGCCTTGTCGAAGCCGGCCTGCCGCACGTGAATGCCTTTGTCAACGGCAACTACCCGGAAGAATGGGTCGAGCGCTATTCCTCTGAGAACCTTCATCTGCACGACCCGGTGGTCCGGTTCCATTCCAGATACGCCATGACCCAGCTCTGGTCCGACGTCTTCAGGCACTACGAAGACCCCGGGGCCAGGGCCTTAATAAGGGACGCAGGAGATTACGGCCTGAAGTTCGGCATATCAGGGGCCATATACGTGCCCGTTGCCGACCAGGTCGCGATCTTCAGCTTCTCCGGCGAAAGGGACAGGTTCACAAGCCGCCACAAGAGGATAATAGACATACTTACCATGCACTTCAGCCGGGCCCTTGTAAATTCGGTTAAGCCTGTTGGCGCCGTTCCTCACTGGGACGTGCCCTCGTTAGGTTTTCAGATGAGATGACCTGCTAAAAGGAGGGAAGCTGAGATGGAGTACAAGGACTTCTCCAAAAGAGAGCTTGCCGAGATACTGGACATCATACAGGCATCTCTGGCATGCAGGACCGAGACAGACGTCATCGCCGTGACCGGGAGGATAAAGGAGCTTGTCTCGGCTGACATGAGCGTTTGCGCGCTCGGTGAGACATCTACAGGCAGGCTCCTCAAGGTAGCCAACCACAACTGGCCGGGCGAATGGGCGGGCATGTATACTTCAGAGGAGCTATATAAGGACGACCCGGTCTTCCTTTTCAATTATGAGTCTTCCAGGCCGTACACCTGGGCGGAGGCGATGCGCAGGTACCCGGAGAAGCCTTACGCCGACCTCATGCACAAGGCCTCCGAGTTCAGGCTCCGGTACGGCATATCCAGCGGCATAAGCTCGGACGGCCCAAAGGGGAGCATATTCTCCTTCGCAAGCGACCAGGACAGGTTCAACCCGCACCACCTCAAGGTACTCGACATCGTGACACCCCATGTCCACCTGGCCCTCGTAAGGATCTGCGGCATCCAGTCAAGGGCGGAGGTGGATATATCGGTGAGGGAGAAAGAGGTGCTCGGCTGGATGAAAGAGGGGAAGACGAACTGGGAGATATCGGTCATACTCAGCATAAGCGAGAGGACGGTCAAGTTCCACGTTCAGAATATAGAGAGGAAGCTGAACGCCGTGAATAAAGCGCATGCTATAGCGATCGCCCTTGATAGCGGCCTGGTAGTATAGCAGGCCGAGTGCCGAATCTGCGGCGTCGTCTTCAAGATTCGTCACTGCGGCGTACAAGGTGAGTACGCCTCGTCCCTCATTTCCCGGCTCCTTGCGTATTGGCCTTTTTGAATAGCCTGAATATGATCTGAGTCCTTCAGCGATCTGCCGGTCATCCACTCATAGTACTCCGGCCTTTTTATCGAGGCCTCGGTTTCGAACCTGCGCCAGTCGAGCATGCAGACCGCGGCCTTTACCCCGTCTGGCATCGTTATGAAGCTTCCGACGGCCTCAACCGGAAGGCACGCGAGCCTCAATATCCTGTAGCACCTGTTGTCGACCACCATCGCGGAGTATCTTACGCCGTTCATAAGGTTCCAGTGATAAAGGCCCTTGTAGAGGAGAAAAGTGATGTTCGGCTCGCAATTGCTCGAGCGGAACTCTTTTTTGACGCAGAGCCTGGTTATTTCGGCGACCTCCGGGGTGCGCTCTATGCTGGCCCCCTCAGGCATGAGGCACGCGAATTCCTTGTCTATCATGAAGGGCCTTGGCGCCTTTATCATCCTCAGGCTTCCTACCGGCTCCATGCCGGGGCCCAATACCCCGATCGTCTCGGAGAAGCTGTCGTAGCTATCGACCTCGACCCCGTTCGGGTCTTCAGGGACCCACTTGAGCTCCCCGGCGAAGACGTCGTGCCGGAGCCTCCACACCGCCGCGAACTCCTCTGGCGCTGAGACCTTCTTGACTACAAAGCCCGATTCCTCGAATAGTATATCCATGCCCTGGTTTTAACAGGCAAAGGGCATGCAACGTAACTGACTAGGATATCAGTTTTTTTTTAACCGGCATAGATGTAAAATATAAAATTTAGCCCGGAAGGCCCCTGTACCAAAGTGCAGGGGAAAGGGGATGGCGACCGGCTGTATAATATGGACCGAAAGCCATTCCATGCACGGACGGATCGGTTCCTGAGGCAGTCGCGAAATAGCCTCTTGAGAGGAAAGGCAAATACTACCCGGATGATCGCACGATGAACGCTGATCCCTCAAAAGAGCGGAACGACTTGCGCTCGCGCTTCAAGGCCGGAGGGCCGGTGCGGTTGTGCAAGGAGGAGATACTTGAGCTTATCGTCTCCTATGCCGCTCCGAGAAAGGACCCAGTGGCCGCTTCAGCCCAGCTGCTTAAGAGGTTCAGGAACTTAAGGGGCGTCATGGATGCCGCCTCTGATGAGCTTAAGGGCGCGGCCTGCCTTGGGGATAACGCGGCCATCTTCATAAAGCTGCTGAAAGAGGCAGCCGGGGCGTACCTCAAGGAACGAGCGCTCGGCAGGAGCGTTGAGACCGATCCGGCGGGCCTCCTTGATTACTTGAGCCTGACGCTTTCAGGCGAGAGGGTCGAGAAGTTCCTGGCTGTATACCTTGGCCTTAAAAAAGAGGTGGTCGCAGTCGAGGTGCTCCACGAGGGGACGATAAACCAGACCGTGGTCTATCCCAGGAAGGCGATAGAAAGGGCCTTCAGACATAACGCACACGGCGTCATTTTCGTACACAACCACCCGAGCGGGGACCCGACGCCATCGGGCATGGACAGGCAGCTTGCGAAGGTGCTGGACAGGGCCGCCGCCGCCGTAGACCTTTTTGTCCACGACCATCTCATAATAGGCAGGAACAGCCGCTTCAGCGCCCGTGAGCACGGCTGGATGATGGGCTATCCTCTTCACCACAGGGCGGCAAGCCCTTGAGAGGCTCAAATATGTTCATTATTGCAATTGCGAGTAACTTTTTTACGATGAAGCAATCTCTAGGGAATTCTGAATAATGTCTCACAATGGGATTTAAAATCCCTCGCCATGAGATTTTCAAGCTTACGTCCTATGCCAGGCTGAAAGCGCGATATCAAATGGAAGCGATGGATATTCCCGGTCCCCCTCTTTCCTAAAGGGGGGTTTATAATCCCCCTTAGTCCCCCTTTGGAAAAGGGGGAGATTCAGCCGACTGTTTTTCGAACCTGCCGCCTTCCAGGCGGTAGTGTTCAAATAAATCATGGCCCGCCTTGTTTGATCCCGAGTGTGTCTACTACCGCTTTGAGAAGGCTTGAGACCGAATAGGGTTTCTTAAGAATGACGTGCCGCCTGGCTTTAACCGGAGGCTCTTCCTTCTCGATATGGTTGATGGTCAGGATGACCTTTATATCAGGGTTTTTCTCGCGTACCTCTGCCGCGAGCTGCAACCCGCTCTGGTCGTCGAGCACAACATCGCTCAGGAGGAGTTCGAACGCCCCGTCCTTTTTTTCCATGGCATCTAAAGCTTCCCTGGCGCTGGCTGCCGTTGTGACCATGAAGCCGTGCTCCGCAAGGGCCACGCTCGTGAACTCCCTGGCGTGTTGTTCGCCATCTACCAGGAGTATCTTTTGGCCTGACCCGCCGGGGAGCTTCGGTGGGGGCGCTTCGCCGCCGCGCTTTTTTGTTATAACAGGAAAATATATCTTGAAGGTCGCGCCCTTGCCGTGCTCGCTCGATACGGTTATCCAGCCGTTGTGCTGTTTTACGATGCCGTAGACTATAGAGAGGCCGAAGCCCATCCCCTTGCCCGCCTCTTTGGTCGTGAAAAAGGGCTCGAAGATCCGGGGGATAAGCTCTTTTTCGATGCCTGCGCCCGTGTCGGCCACCGTAAGGCATATGGCCTCGCAAGGGAGCGCCTCCGGGATGGCAGCGGCCTTCTTCTGGTCTATGATGACGTTCTCGGTCGAAATCGAGAGTCTTCCGCCTTCGGGCATGGCGTCCTTCGCGTTTACGGCGAGGTTCATCAGCACCTGCTCCATGTTGCCCTCGTCGGCCTCGATAAGGCATAAGTTGGGCGCGAGGTTCGTCGAGATGATGATATCCTCGCCTATTATGCGGGTTATCATCATGAGCAGGTCCTCGATGAGCTTATTCATATTCAACGGCACGAGCTCAAAGGGCTGTCCGCGGCTGAAGAGCAGGAGTTGCCGGGTGAGCCTGGAGGCGAGCAGGACCGATGTCACTATGCCTTCGAGCTTGGGGTAGAGTGGGTCTGTCTTTTTCATATCCTCAAGGGCGAGTTCGGCGTTGCCGCGGATGGAGGTAAGTATGTTGTTGAAGTCGTGCGCTATGCCCCCGGCGAACCTGCCGATGGCCTCCATCTTCTGCGACTGGCTCAGGCGGGACTGTATCATCTCCCTTTCCCGCTCCGCGCGCTTCCTCTCGGTTATGTCCCGGATCATGGCCGTGAAGTGGATGATGCCGCCCAGGGTGAAGTTATTGAGGGCCAGCTCAAGGGGGAAGACCTCTCCGTTCTTCCTTATGCCCTTGTATTCCATTATCATGCCCTGTATCTTGCTATCGCCCGACTCAAGGAACCTCTTCAATCCCTCCTTGTGCGCCCTTTTGTAGCGATCAGGGATAAGTATGGTCACCTCCTGGCCCACGAGCTCGTCCCTGGTGTAGCCGAATATCCTTTCGGCGCTTTCGTTGCAGTCGATGATCCTGTCCTGGGCGCTGGCGATCATTATCCCGTCAAAAGCGGTATTGTGCACAAGGCGGTAGCGCGCCTCGCTCTCCTTCAAGGCCGCCTCCGTGCGCTTCCTTTCCGTTATGTCCTCGCCGGAGCTTAGCGTGCCCGTGACCCTGCCGCTCTCCTTTAGTATTATATTGTGCCAGAGGACCGTCCTCTCGGCGCCGCTCCTTGTGAGCACAGGGTTCTCGAAATACCCTTCAGACTCAATATCCCCTGAAATAAGGTGTGAGAACTCAAGGAAGACCTCTTCCCTCAGCCTTCCCGGTATGAAGTTGTCGAACCAGTTCCTGCCAAGTATCTCGTCCTCACTCCAGCCGAGCACGTCGCAGCCTTTCCTGTTGATGAGCTCTACCCTGCCGTCCCTGTCAAGGACGACGACGATTACGCCAGCTACCTTGAGATAACGCTGGAACCTGTCTTTTTCCCGCAGGAGGGCCCGCTCCGCCTCGCGGCGTTCCTTTATGATATGAAGAAGCGGGCGAAAGATGAACAGGAACAGGACCGGGGATAGTATGATGATGTGCAATGGTACGTCAAGCAAGGCGATATAAGGCGGGGAAACGCGATCTTTAAGCAGATGGAGTATTATCTTCACGCAAAGTTCGGAGAAGAGGATTGAAAGGATTATTACAGTCAGGATACCCCATGGCGATTTGTACAGCTTGAGCTCTGGTATTACGCTCTTTCCCCTGTTTCCGTCTCTGGGCCTATTATCGTCCATTGCCGGTCCTGGCTCGGTATTTGAATTTGGGGCGCGGCTATCCCGCGGAACGGAAGGCGTTCCTGCTCCCCCATACTGAATATTCTTTATTTCTTGGCTTTCGTCAAGCTTGACAGGTTCAATTTGGCGTGTAAATTTATACAATAACCCGTTTTGACAGCCTAAATCCCTTTCCATAATCGGAAAAACAGGAGGTAAGCGTGAAGAAAACAGTTTTTTTAGCGCTCTCGGTAATGCTCGCGCCCGTTGGCGCTCTCGCCTATCCGAACGGGACCCCGTTTTACTTGACCGATACCGGACCCTTTTGCGCCTCCTGCCATTCAGCGGCAAAGGCCGAGTACATGCCTGAATTGCCGCCCGAGGCAGCCAGGGCAGAGCTGCCGGAGACGAAGCACTATAGCCTTGTGCGAGCGCCACTTCCGCCTTCGCCCTATATAGAGCTTACAAAGGAGCAGAAGGATGAGGTTATCAGGATAGCGAAGCTTATAGACTCAAAATCTTCCGTAACGCTCTCGGCGCCGGGGGAGGTCAAGGCCGGGGAAGAGCTGACCGTCACTGTAAAGGTCAGGGGTGGCAATGGCCCGGCGGTCTGCCTGATGCTGGTCGACAGGGCCTTGAGGTTCCAGGCAAGGCCCGTGGCATCAGATGGCTGGAGGATAATCGGCGAGCCGGAAGTGGTGGGCCAGGACGGCAAGATACAAAAGGGCTGGCTTGAAAAGAGGGGCAAGGGGCTCCCGAGGGACTTGAACTATATAACCATAGAGAAGCAGCAGTTCGATCCGGGCAGGGACCTTTTCCCGGAAGGCACCGTAACGTTCAGGCTCAAGGCGCCGGTAGAGCGCGGGGCTTACACGATGGCCGCGGCATTCCTGTACGGAACGGAGAACGCGGAGACCGCGGGCTTTTTCCAGAGGCCTTCCGGGCGCATACTCTTCTCAGAAGAGCTTAATATACGGGTCGAATGAGGACGGGACGGTTATTTTCAACGCGTGTTGATTTTTTTGTTTACAACCAGCCCCAGTTTGGGTAAATTGTCTGAATTAACCGGCGCGACGCAAAAGCTCTTTTAACCCTGGCTTTAATATAGGCCAGGGTTTTGTGAATGTTGCCTTTCTGGCGCGGCTTCCCGGGTTATTAGTCTTGTCAATCGATCCTTTCAGGTGTTAACAGTTGGCTGGCCCATAGTATGATCCGCTTTAAGGGCTGGTTTGACAAGACTTGTCTGTACAGCTATGATTGTCCTATAATTTCAGCTATCCTTTTCGGTACAGCCGTTAAGGATTTTTTTGTAGAAGGGAAAATATATGCGCCTACTCGTTCGAGGTGAAGTAGGCCCCTTGGAAAGGAGGCGGATCGCACCTTTCAGGGGGGTTTAAAAAACCATTCGTCAACGATAGCAAGTCAGAAAAAAACATTTAAAACAGAAGGAGAAAGTAAAAAATGAAAAAGCTCGGATTCGCTCTCGTAGTAGCCCTGTTCGGTTTCTCAACCCTCGTCGTGGCCTGCAAGAAGCAGGAAGCGCCGGCCCCGGCTCCCGCAGCCCCGGCTGAGCAGCAGCCCGCCGCCCCTGCAGCCCCGGCTGAGCAGCCTGCCGCTCCCGCGCAGCCCGCTCCCGCCGAGCCCGCGAAGTAAGAGGCTTCAGGCGGCGTATCAGCCGCCTTGTTGTCAAGGTCAAAGAACCGGCGGACCGGAAAGGGCGCAATCCCTTACCGGCTCCGCCGTGTTTTTTTTAGCATGCTGCTGAAAAAGTCCATCTGCATCGTTGGCTTCAGGAGCTTCTACTACGGCGTACCAAAGAAGTACGCCTCATTCATCAAAGCCTCGCAAATGGAGCATTTGAACAGCCTGACAAAATCTGGTTAAATCCGGCCGTTCCCATACAGGCGGCAAATGCCGCGCTAAAGGAGGGAGCCGTGGATGAGGAAGGTGTATTCATAGCTACTTCCGGCTGGCAATACGGGCACTGGATAGGCCCGTTCTATCCTGAAGATATCCGCAAGACCAGGCTCTTCGATCACTACTCCAGCCGCTTCAATACCGTCGAAGTAAATAACACGTTCTACAGGCTCCCCGAAGAAGAGACCTTCACGCACTGGAAGGAAAAAAGCCCGGAGGGCTTTATCTTCGCCCTCAAGGCGAGCCGCTTTATAACTCACGTCAAAAGGCTTAAGGACCCGGAAGGGCCTGTCAGGAACTTTATCGAGCGGGCTGATATCCTCGCAGAGAAGCTCGGTCCCATATTATTTCAGCTTCCGCCAAGGTGGAACGTAAATACCTTAAGGCTCGGCGCTTTCCTCGAGGCGTTGCCAAAAGGGTACAGGTTCGCCTTCGAGTGCAGGGACCCGAGCTGGTTCGACCCCGGCGTCTACGGTCTTTTAAGGGAAAGAAACTCAGCCTTTTGCATCTTTGATTTCGACTTTTTGCTTTCGCCCCGGGAGGTCACGGCTGACTTTATCTACATCAGGCTCCACGGCCCTGCCGGAAAGTACAGGGGGCAGTACACCGACGAGGCTTTAAAAGATTGGGCCCGGTTCATAAGGGGTTGGAAGAAGAAGGTCAAGGCCGTATACTGCTACTTTGATAACGACGAGGCAGGGTACGCGGCTACCGACGCTTTAAGGCTTAAAAAGATGCTGGGGCGCTAAGAGAGGTCAAAAGCGCCCCGCGCACACTATCCGGCGTGTAAAAACCTAACGGACATTTCCCAGGCAATCCCCGTTCCATACCTTCATGCCCTTGAGGAACTGAACGGATTTCCTCGCCGCCTCTTCAGGCCTCAGCGGGTGCGCGTAGAGGTCCAGGGTTATGAAACCATGATACGAGTTCTTCTGGAAGAGCGAGAGGATGTGTCGGAAGTCCATCTCCTCTGCGCCGGGTGTAGTCTGTCTCCTCCCTTTTATCTCCTCCAGACGCACGTGGAAGATCTTCCCTTCGAGGAGGTCGAGCGTGGATGCCGGCTCTTCGCCGAGCAGGTGGCTGTGCCCAAGGTCCAGGTTGGCGCCGAGGGATGATGAGCCGATCTCGTTTATGAGGCAGACAAGCTCGGAGCTCGACTCGATGAGCAGGCCCGGCTCGTACTCAAGGCCCACGAAGACCCTTTTTTCCTCGGCGTACCTGACGATGCTCTTAAGCGACTTCTTAAGGAGCTCTATGCTCTCCTCCGGCGTGGTCTCCGGCTGAATGGGCCCGGAGGTGACGCTGACGTTCGCGGAACCGAGATGCCTGGCGAGGTCCACGCATCTTTTCGTGTAATCGACCCGCCATTCCCTTATTTCGCGGTCCGGGTCTGTGAGGCACGGCTCGAAAAGCGGATCTCCGTGGCCGGACTCCGAGTAGCCGCGCACGGTATTGGCGTTTATATTCGATACCTTTATCCCCGTCCTTGAAATGGCCGTTTTGAGCTTTCTTATGTCTGCTTCCTTTACGTCGTGCATGTACAGATGTGGTGTGTCGGCCAGAAGCTCCACGCCCTCGTACCCGGCGGCGGCTATCTTCTCCACCGCCTCGACTACCGAATTCCGTATAAACGCATTCGTGCTGAATGAGAACCTCATGTGTGCACTCCGTTATGTTGCGCCTCTTTCGTGTATTGAAAGAGCATGTGGGACTGCTCGTAGAACAGGTGCTCGTCAACCCCTATCGGCGCCTTGAAAAACGAGGCGAGCTGCCGCATTATCCCGGCCTCACCCCTTCTTTTCGCCAGCTCGGAGAGCCTGGCGAGGTCGAGGACCAGAGGGGCCGCGAGCATTGAATCATACCCCTGCCAGGTGAACTGAAGTGACATCTTCGTTCCCAGGAAACCTCTGAAGTGGATAAAGTTCCAAGCCGTCTTCTGGTCGTCGAGGGATGGGACGTACTCGATGTGCACCTTTGAATGGGGGGTGTAGCCCAGCGACTTGGAGAGTATCCCGTCCTTGCTGATTATCTTGGACTCCCTGTTCTCCGGGTCGCTTAAGACCTTGCCGTCCATGTTGCCCAGGATATTGAAGCCCTCCCATGAAAGGACGTCGAGGTTCCTGTACATGAACATGGGTATAAGGGCTGATTTGACCAGTGTCTCGCCTGTCTTGCCGTCATTTCCCATGACCGGGACGCCGGTTTTTTCGGCGAGCTCTATGAGCGCCGGCAAAAGGGCGGCGTTGGACGGCGTAAAGTTTATGTACGGGCAGCCTTCAAGTATGGCGGCGTAAGCATAAAGCGTGGAGGCCCGGACTTCCGTGGACCGGTCATCCTCGATAGATGCCTTGAGCCCGGCAAGGGTGGCGTGGGCAGGGCAGGCCTCGATCGGCGGCTCGGTGGAGGCGAGGTTCACTACTATCACGCACTGAAGCGAGTTCCGCTCCCGGAAGCCGTTTATATCGCCCCTTAGCCGGTTGACCTGGGCCGCGAGCGTCATCGGCTCCTCCGCGCCGGCAGATAAGGACTCTATCGTCTTCCCGCAGTTGGTCGTTATGCCGCGGCATATGTTCCGGGAGATTTCCATGAGATCTCCCTTAATGTGCGGGAGCAGCTCTTCAGAAGGGAGCTGAGAGCTTTTGAAGAAGTTGCAGGCGCTCTCAAGCGGCGTGGCGGACCTTATCTCCCACCCGCCGAAGGCCATCTCGGCTGGATCGGCAAGGGCGAGGCCTGAGAACTCCGGCAGGCCGGTGACCATGCCGGTCCGTCCCGATATGCCTTTCCTGATGGCCAACGCGCCAGCCATCACTACGGTAGCGATATATCCGGAAGCGCCGATGAAGAATATGCCTGTCTTACCCATGATGACGAGGCGTCTCTATGAGATCGGGGGCGTGGAAGGCTGTGTTTCCGGCCTGAGCTTGATAGAACCCTTCCATCGTATGCTTATCGGATCGCCTGGATATGGCAGAAAGCATCTTCTTCCTCCTTGGGGAAGGCTCGATAGAGTCCGGTTTTATAAGGTGTACTCAGATCAGGCTTACGGAAGTGAAAAGCGCGTCTCGGAAAAGTTTTCCCCTATGAGGATTCTATGGCAATAACGATGTTTGTCAAGACGCGTTAAAGACAGATCCAGCGGGGGTGAGACGTATTGGAAGAAATGGACGGGCTTGACGGGAAAATCAGGGGGCGCGGAAGCTTCCGCACCCCGGAGATAAGCTTCAGGCGTTGCCTTTTTCAAGGTTCTTTACCATGTCCGTGAACATGTCGCCCTTGATAGTGGTCTGGTCTTCGCACTTGGGGCACTTTACGACAGCGCCGTCCTTGAGGTCGCGGGCTTTTTTCTTGAAGACGTTCTGGCAGCTCGGGCAGGTTATGTCTATCGTCAGGTCAGCCATTTTTAAAGCTCCTTCGCTTGAGTCTTATTTAGATTATTACCATAACTGCCCATGTAAAGGCAATATGGAAGGGAAGAAGAGTGGGCAACAAGTCAAGCGGGTCAACTAAAAAGGGGTCAGGCGAATTCGCCTGACCCCTTGATTTTAATGGTGGCCAGGGAGGGAGTTGAACCCCCGACACGGGGATTTTCAGTCCCCTGCTCTACCGACTGAGCTACCTGGCCGCTAAAAAGGAACAAATAAAATAATATTAACGCCTCCGGTTGTCAAGGCTAAATTGTCGGTCGTCTTTAGTTATGCTGTTTGGGACCTGGTAACAGGAAAGGGGCGGCTCCTGGCGACGAAAGGGACCATGCTCACGTCCGCGCTCATAGAAAAGCTGCTGAACCTCAACCGGATAGACCCGATAAACGGACCTGTCCACGTGCTCGTGAAAGACTAATTAAGGTCCCCGAGCGCGTGCTGAACGATTGAGAGCACCGCCACCGCGGCGGTCTCGGCCCTTAATATGCGCGGGCCGAGGCCCACTTTCCTGAAGCCTTTCGTTTCAGCCTCGCGAGCCTCTTCATTGGAAAGCCCGCCTTCGGGGCCAACGAGGACCGCGACTTTAAGAGCGCCATTCGCCGCAGCAAGGGTATCTTTTAACCCGGCCGCGCCAGTCTTCTCCCAGAGCTGAAGCCTCAGGCCGTCTGAACAGCTTTCCAGCGCCACCTTGAGGTCAGGGGCGAGCCTTATCTCCGGCAGCACGCTCCTTCCGCACTGTTTCGCGGCCTCGATGGAGACCTTCTTCCACCTGTGGAGCCTTGTCCCCGCCCGCTCGGCCTCGACCCTGGCGACCGTCCTGGGCGTCTGGTAGAAGCAGACCTCCTTCACTCCAAGCTCTGTCGCCTTCTGCACTATGAAGTCGGGCTTATCGCCCTTGATGAGGGCCTGAAGGAGGACGAGCGAAAGAGGGCTTTCCTTGACGGAGTCTGCGAGACCCTCAATTACAACGACCGCCGAGCTTTTGCCCAGCGTATCTATAACGCCTGTAAGCTCAAGCCCCCTGCCGTTAAAGAGCCTGACGGATGCGCCCCTGTCGAGCCTCAATACCTTGTTGAGGTGGTAGAACTCATCGCCCGTAAGCTCCACTTCCGTTGAGCGTTCGTCCATCTCTTCTACAAAGAACCTTCTCATGGACGGTCCTTCGGGCTTAAAAAGACAAGGGCGGTCCACTCTTTTGAAGAGTAGGCCTTCACGAGCCTCATTCCCTCTTTTGAATATGCCTCGGCTACTTTTTCTTTTTCATGGGAGAGTATGCCTGAAAGGATGAGCCATCCGCCGGGGCTCACGCGGCCGCTTATCGGACTGGAGAGCTTGATAAGCTCTTTGGCGAGTATGTTGGCGGCAACAACCGCGAAGCGCCCCTTGACGGACTCAATGGGTGTCCCGCTGATCGTGACTTGGGCCCTGTTGAGCCGGGCGTTCTTCCTCGCAACCTTAAGCGCTACCTTGTCTATGTCTGTGCCTATGGCCTTTTTGAAGCCGAGCTTTTTGGCCGCTATCGCCAACACCCCTGTGCCGGTGCCGACGTCAAGGATGTGCGGCGCGGCAGGCAGTTTCTTGTCCTGCGAAAGCCAGAGGATGGCCGCCAGGCACATCCTGGTCGTGGCGTGGCCGCCTGTGCCGAAGGCCATGCCAGGGTCTATTCCGATTATCTTTTCCCCGGGCTTTCTCCTGGATTTATTCCAGGTGGGTTTTACGACGATTGTAAGACCCTTGCGGCTGACCCTCACCGGGCGGAGCCCTTTTTTCCACTTCTCCGACCAGTCGGTCTCCTTGAGAAATGACGTCGCAACCGACCAATCGATCCTGCCGAGCCGTTCGCTTACGTCCTTAAGTTTTTTTTCGGCGCCTTCCGGCAAATAGGCCTTTAGCGCCGCCACGGTAGAATCGTCTGCCTCTTCAGCGGTCTCATCCTCCCAGCGGCTGAAGGAGACGAGGCGGCCTGAGGCTTCGGCCTTTGTCTCTTCGAGCACTCCGGGGCTTCCGGCAGAAATGAGAGCCGCTGAGGCGGCATCTTTTGCGTCAGCCGGGCCAGTCGCCCGTATCTCTATCCATCCAGCCACCTGGCTTACGACCTCATGTTCATGAACTGGAGGCTTATGTCCATGTCCTTCGCCTTGATGGTCTGGATGGCCTCCTGCAGGTCGTCTATCTTTTTGGCGGTGACCCTTATCTGGTCGTCCATTATTTGGGTCTGGACCTTGAGCTTGCTATCCTTTACGAGTTTTGTTATCTCCTTGGCCTTGTCGGAAGGTATGCCCTGGAGGACCTTGATGACCTGCCTCTTCATGTTGCCTGAGGCGTCCTCCACCTTTCCGTATTCGAGCGATTTAAGGGCTACGCCGCGCTTTACGAGCTTTGTCTGCAGTATGTCGATGACGTTCCTGAGCTTGCCGTCGTCATCGGCAAGTATCGTTATGTCGTCCTTCTTCTCCCATTTTATCTCGCTCTTCGAGCCCTTGAAGTCATAGCGCTGTTGCATCTCCTTGATGGCCTGGTTCACGGCGTTGTCGACTTCCTGTATGTCTGTTTTTGAGACGATATCGAATGACGGCATCTTTACTCCTCCGTTTTTTATTTTTATTTCAGGGGCCGCACTACCTGGGCGCCCTTTGGCGGCGTGAACTTGAAGAGCTTGTCTTTTAAGGGCTCGTTGGTCTTTATATCGTTGAGCTCTATAATGGTCTCTGTCCCGAAGTTGTCTGCCACCGAACTCCTTTTTATAAGGAAGCTTCCCTTGTCCACGTCAAGGAGAAGCGCCTTTAAGCTGGGCTCTGCCTTTTTCGGGGTGAGCTTAAGCCTGTAGAAGCCTTCCTCGGAGCCCGCGAGGGCTATGTGGAAGTCCCTGTTGAGCTCTCCCACGCCGGAGAGGAAATCGGTAGCCATCGAAGAGGCCGCGCCCGCGATCTTTTGTTCAATGACCTGGTTAAGATCGCTCTGGTAGAGCCAGAACGTCCTGCCGTCGCTCACTATGAGGTCGCCTTCGGGGGAGGCGTACTCCCAGCGCATCTTGCCGGGCTTCTTGAACCAGACCCTGCCGCTCGAGAGCTGTTTCTGCTTAAGCCCCTTTGAGGATACCTCCTGCGTAAAAGAGGCCTGCACGGTTGAGATCGCCTCGTAGGCCTGCTGGAGCCTGGCGACTATCCTTGAAGCCTCATCAGCCGCCGCGATAGAGGGCGCAATGATGATGAGCGAAAATATGGTGATAAAGCTCTTTATCATGTGGGTTTACGCAGTAGCACTTCCCTTGGGCGGCTCCCCTGGGCAGGGCCTACGACGCCCTCCTTCTCCATCTTCTCTATTATCCTCGCGGCGGTGTTGTAGCCTATTCTGAACCTCCGCTGTACATACGATGTCGATATCATCTCAAGGGTGGCGGCGAGCGCCACCGCCTCGTCGTATCTCCTCAGGAACTCTTCGCCCAGGTCGGCGTCCTCGTCTATGAGCGCGCTTTCGTTCTCTTCTATGACTATCTCCTCGTATGCCGGGGCGCCCTGCTTCTTCCAGAAATCCGTCACACGTTTTATCTCGGTCTCTGAAACGTAAGCCCCGTGTATCCTCTGGAGCTTCGAGGTGCCCGGCGGCAGGAAGAGCATGTCCCCCTGCCCGAGGAGGGTCTCAGCCCCTCCGGCGTCTATGATGGTCCTCGAATCGGTCCTTGAAGGCAGCTGGAAGGCGATCCTCGCGGGGAAGTTGGTCTTGATAAGGCCCGTGACTACGTCGACCGAAGGGCGCTGTGTCGCTATCATAAGGTGTATTCCAGATGCCCTCGCCATCTGTGAGAGGCGCACTAGGCATTCCTCGACGTCTTTCCCTGATGTCATCATGAGGTCCGCAAGCTCGTCTATTATGACGACTATGAACGGCAGCTTCTTCTCGTCTGATTTGTTGGCGTCCTCGACCATCTGGTTATACTTCTCGATGTTCTTCGCGCCCTTCTCGGCCATGAGCTTATATCGCCTGCCCATCTCCGTTACTATGCTCCTTAGCGCACCTGCCGCCTTCTTGGGGTCGGTTATGACGGGGGTAATAAGGTGGGGTATGCCCTCGTAGGCCGAAAGCTCGAGCATCTTGGGGTCGACCATGAGGAAGCGCACATCCTCCGGAGTCGCCTTGAAAAGGAAGCTCAATATCATCGCGTTTACGGATACGCTCTTCCCTGTGCCCGTCGCGCCGGCTACCAGAAGATGTGGCATCCTCGCGAGGTCCGCCACATATGGAGCGCCGGAGATGTCCTTGCCGAGGGCGAGCGAGAGCCTTGAGCGGCTCTTCGAGAAGGCGGGGCACTCCATCATCTCACGGAGCATTATCATGTCTCTGGTCTGGTTCGGGACCTCGATGCCTACGACCGCCTTGCCCGGTATGGGGGCTATTATCCTTATGGACATCGCCTTCATCGCGAGCGCGAGGTCGTCAGAGAGGTTCGTTATCCTCCCGACCTTTACCCCGGGTGCCGGCTCGAACTCGTACATCGTTACGACCGGCCCCGGCCTTACCTCAAGCACCCGCCCTTCGATGCCGAAGTCAAGGAGCTTTTTCTCCAGCACCTGCGAGTTCGCAAGCAAAGCCTTGTCATCTATAGAGCTGCCCTTTTTGGGCACCGCGTCGAGGAGCGAAAGAGGGGGGAGCATGAAGCTGCCCTTGGGAGGCGTGAACTCGAGCGCCTCTTCCGGCTCTTCCACCGGCCTCTTGTTATGTATCTTCGGGGCGATGATGGCCGGGGCCGCCGCGCCCTTTTCCTTCTCTTTAGGCTTCTCCTCCGCCGATCTTACCTTCTTCGGCGCCGGTTCGTCTTCAGGTTCTTCTTCGACGTCGGCTTCATCTTTCCTGCCCGAGCGCGCCTTGTCCATAATGGCCTTGAAGACCGAGACGGTCGGAGGGAGCGCCTTCAGGGCTATCTGTATGACGGATAGCCCTGTTGCGACGAGGAACGCTATGAGGATGACGGCTGAAAGGAAGATGATCGAGCCCGTTGCCCCGACCAAATCGGCAAGAAGAGAGCTTAGGAACGCGCCGGTAAAGCCGCCCGCCTCCCCTGTGGATGACAGGAGGCTTAGAAGAGACGAGGTGGAAAGGACAAAGAGGATGAAACTTACCGGGACGACTATCCTGAACCGGAAAAAGCGCCTCAGCATCAGGCCAACGGAGAGCAGGGTGAGGATGAACGGGAAGACGTAAGAGGTATATCCGATGGATTTCAGGAAGACGCTGGAGAGTATATCCCCGAGAAAACCGCCCCAGTTGGATTCACTGCCATATGAGAAGAGGCTGATGCCTGAATACATGGCAAAGGCGAAGAGGGCAATGCCCAATATCTCCTGCATGATGCCGTTATCTTTTTCCTGTTTTGGGTTGGCTTTGGCCATTATGGTCCGGGTAAAGTCATTTTTGAAGTTCGCTTAAAAAACGAACGAGTTTGGAAGGCAATTTGCTTTTTGACTTAATAGTACATTCCCAAATTCTAATTACTTGCCAGCCTCGACTTATCAGTTCTTTCGTAACAAGGCGATCCCTTTTTTTGTTTCTTTTCAATTTGTCATTCCAATATTCGATGTTTGAGGCGGGTTTTGTATTACGACATTTATGTCCATGCCAAAAACAGCCGTCCGCAAAAATCACGATTTTCTTCTTCGGAAAGACGAAATCAGGGCTGCCAAAAAGAATGTAATTCCTTCGCCATCCTCGTATTTTGAAGGTTTTGAGAATTTCTATAAGCGCAAGCTCTGTTGAAATATTGCGCTTTGATTTTACAGCCCTCATTATTTGAGAACGCTTAAGTTTCGAGATTCTCTCGGGCATTTTTCTTGTAAACAGTGAACCAAGTTTTATCGAAGCCGATATTTTTGAGAAAAGCTTCTTTATTTGTTTTTTGAGGTGTTTTGATTTTTATTATTGTGCAATCATCTGGCACATCTTCAATGATTGTGAATTGTGAGCCATGCGGCTGCCATGTGAAAATATGCTTTTTGCTGGCTTTTTCATAGCCCTCAAGATTATTCCGTTTATTCCGTTTCCAAAAATATAGTTCAGGGTCATAGCGTATTGTCTCGAATTCGAATATAGCCAGTTCATCCAAAAAATTAGACTTGATTAGCACTACTGTCCTTAAGTGCTTATGAGTTTTCCTTATGCCTGAAACGCGCTCATTCCAAATTGATAGAATTTGTTTGCCTAAATCGTTTTCGTTGATTTTGTCGAAATTGCGTACTCCAAAAGAAAAGGCCGGAGAATTCCGTCCGGAAATCAGGCGTATTCTTTTCTGTTTGGCAGGTTTTGCCGCTTTAACGGTTTTTGCCCCCCATGCGCAGGCATCCAAAACCACATCGTCCAATCCGACGTTAGAGGGTTTCCAAATTGCGCCTATGCAAGTTGCAAAAATTTCTTCCCACTCTGCCCCTTCCAGAACGGGCTTTCCTTTTGTGGCAAGCAAATATACGAGTTCTTTTGCTAATTTATACGGAAAATCTGTTGGAAACTTGTTTAATGGGAAAGGCGGCGGAACCTTAAAAACGGTTCTCAATCGCGGTGTTTTTTCTTCTGCCATGGGTTTCCTTCGATGAGTTCTTTTTAATTAAATCCAGTTCGTTTTTTAGTTTGTGCCAAACGGATTCTAAAACAGCTTTAACGACATTTACCGGCACAGAATTCCCTGCTTGCTTTCTGACTTGCGAATCCGGGACGACCGTTTTAAAAGAATCAGGAAAGCCTTGCAATCTGAGCATCTCCCTCGGCGTCAATCTACGTTCGCCATTAACTAATAAATAATTGTATGAAGCTCCAGCTCTTAAGGCACATGAAAAGGGATACGAACTTATATTGCCAGCCTTGTTCTCATGCCATATCGCAGGCTTATATTTTGATTTGTGCATGGTTTTGCGTTTTAGTAGAATTTTTTCAGAAGCAAAATGCTTTGGATGGACATTTGTTTCCAAGATGTCAGATAGCGGCGTGAAAAGATAATGTTTTTGAGGCCATGTAAATAAAACAGGCGATCTTGGCTTGTAAAAACCCACTATAAAGACTCGCTCTCTTTTTTGAGGTAAGCCGAAATCAAGCGCATTTAAAACTTTATAATCCACCTCATAATCTAATCCCCTTAATGTTTCCAGAATTCTTTTCAATGTTTGACCATTGTTGTGATTCACAAATCTTTTTACATTTTCCAAAATAAAAGCTTTTGGCTTTTGTTCTTTTAAGATTTTGGCTATTTCGAAGAAAAGGGTGCCCCTTGCATCGTCGAAACCTTTCCCGTTGCCGATAATGCTGAACGGCTGACAAGGAAAGCCTGCAAAAAGAATTTCATGTTCAGGGATGTCTTTTGGGTCTTTTTTTGTTATATCCGGGAAGGGGTTGTCGCCAAAATTCGAGGAATATGCAGTCCTGCAATGCGAATCGATTTCGCAAGAGAAAACGCATTTGGCTTTGATGCGGTGGTTGCGAAAAAACTCGTCCGCAGCGATTCTAAAGCCGCCGATTCCTGCGAATAAGTCGATGAACCTTATTTTAGGTTTCATAAACTTTTGAACTGCTTGCTGAGCGTTATGCTCTGATATTGATAGGACGAGCCTATCCTGGGGCCATAGACCTTGTCCGGCACCTCGGCCATGCGCTCGAAGAAGAGCTTGCAGAAGGTCTGCCCGTCGCCGATCATGAACGGCACGTCGTGCGCACGCACCTCGAGGACCGCTTTCGTGCCCTTTACCTCGCCCTTGCCGCCGAAGCCGAAGCCCGGGTCGAAGAAGCCGGCGTAATGGGTGCGAAGTTCTCCTGAGCCCGCTTCATAGGCGACCATCTCGGCTGCGTACCTGGGGGGTATCCTTATCTTCTCCTTTGACGAAAGGATGTAGAACTCCTCGGGTTCGAGTATGAGCGTACCTTTGCTGTTCCGGTGTATCGGTTCCCAGAAGTCGGCGATGTTGTAGTGGTTCTTCTTGGTGAGGTCTACGACGTGGCTGTTCTTCTTGGATTTGTACCCGATTATGCCATCCGGGTTGGCCCCGCTCAAGTCTACCGACATAAACAGGCCCTTCGACACCTTTATATCTTCCTGGGCGAGGTGGTCTTCGCCATTGAAGAGAAGGCGCGAGTCCTTGTGAAGCGCTTTAAGCTTCGAGTCCGTAAGCGCGCACTCGCCGCGTATGAGGCGGAGCTGGACGAGCGAGAGCCCTTCCTTCACCTTGATGGTAAAGGACCTGGGCATGACCTCGAGGTAAAGGCCGCCCTTGTAGCCGCAGGCTATGTCGTCGAACCTGGGGTTCCTGTCGGTCAGCACCCTGGCGAATATATCGAGGCGGCCTGTGGTTGATTTCGGGTTTGCCCTGCCGCGTACGTCCCTGGGCAGGTTTAATTCCTCTATGAGGGGAACGAGGTATACGTGCCCACGCTCAAGGATGCCGCCGTTAGAGATGTCGGTCTCGTACATGACGAGGTCCGAGCCGTAGACGTCATGGGTGTGTATCCTTTCCATGACGCCGTTCTCTTCGGGCAGGAAGCTCGATATGAGCCTGTACGCCTTTGGCCCGAGCCTCAAGTCCATGCTCGCGGGCTGGACCTGCGCTTCTTCGATGGGGAGGCCCATTGAGGCGACGTGCTTGCGGGCTATGGCCCTGGTTATAGTCTGGCAGCTGAATACGCCCTGTTTTTTTTCAGACATAAGTGCGAATATAATACAGGAAAAAGGCAGAGATGAAAAGTTTTTTTAACCTGTGGCCGCCATCCTCTTTTGTATTTACCTTTCAGCCGGCAATATGTTACGTTTAAACACAAATTGGAACCTCCGCCTCGCAAGCCGATAAGATGAAAGAAAGACGAAGCTACTCCATATACCTGTCCCTCATCGCCGCCTTTTTGACCTTTGCCGCATATATTCCCGCGCTTGGCAACTCATTCATCAACTGGGACGATGGCGCCTATGTATACAGCAACCTTCAGATAAGGACTCTTGGGGCAGGTCTCATTAAAAGCGCCTTTACCGGGCCGATGGTCTATAACTGGCACCCGTTGACGATGCTTTCCCTTGCCGTTGACTATGCGGTCTGGGGGCTCGACCCTTTCGGCTATCACCTCACCAACGTTATCTTCCATGCCCTCAATACTTTCCTCGCAGGGATGCTCGCGGCTGCCGTCATCGGATGGGATAGAAGAGGGGCGGTCGCGGCATTCGTTACGGCGGCGCTCTTTGGGCTCCACCCTATCCATGTGGAGTCTGTGGCGTGGATAGCCGAACGGAAGGACGTCCTGAGCGCCTTCTTCTCTATCCTGGCCATCCTCGCCTATCTCGGTTACTTGAAAAAAGGATCAGGAAGGCCCTTTTACTATTCCCTTGCCTTTCTCTTCTTTGCGCTTGCTATCCTTGCCAAGCCCATGGCCGTGACCATCCCCGCGGTCCTCGTCATAATCGACTTCTACTACAGGCGGCCTTTGACAGGATTAATATCCATCATGGAAAAGCTGCCCTTCTTCGCCTTGAGCGCCTTCTCTTCCGTTGTGACGGTCTGGATCCAGGGCGTGGCGTTAACGACCCTTGAGGGGCACCCGCTATCGGCGCGCTTCTGGGTGTCTGTAAAGGGCTACGCGTTCTACCTTTACAAGATGCTCATGCCGACCGGCCTCGCGCCATATTATCCACGCAAGCTGCCTTCGGATGTATTAAGCCTTGAATACCTTGGCGCTCTCATCGTATTGATAGCCATAACGGCCCTTGTGTTATTCATGGCAAGGAGCAGGCGGGGCCCTCTGGCGGTGTGGCTGACCTATCTCGTTACCCTGCTGCCTGTGATCGGCCTTGTGCAGGTAGGGGGGCAGGGTGCCGCCGACAGGTACTCCTATATGCCGTCGATAGTGATATTCCTCTTTACAGGCGCTGTCATCTCATCTGTCTTTGAAAGAGGCGGAGCAAAGAGGGTCGTAACCGCCTTGCTCTTTCTTTTAGTGGCCGCCATGCTCTCTTTCCTTACCATAAAGCAGATAGGCATATGGAAGGACTCTGTGACCATCTGGTCATATGAGATAGAGCGGTACCCTGCAGAGGCCCCCCTGGCCTATATAAACAGGGGGTACGCCTACGATGATAATAAGGAGTACGCCAAGGCGATCGGAGATTATACGTCAGCCATTCGCCTCCGGCCGGACTACCCGGACACGTACATAGACAGGGGGCTTGCTTACTCGTCCATCGGAGACCAGAGGAAGGCTGTCGAAGATTTTACAACGGCTATCAGCTTGAGCCCTGGTTACGCCGAGGCATATTTAAACAGGGGCATATCGCTAAGGGCGCTCGGAGAGCCGAAGGGGGCTCATGAGGACTTTCTCAAGGCGATAAGCCTTAAGCCGTCGTTAGGGGCGGCCTACTACCAATTAGGCGCCTTCTATGGGGATATGGGAGATTATGAAAGGGCCCGTGCCCTGCTGAGAAAAGCCGACGAACTGGGCTATCGATAGCCGGGTAGATACTGTTGTTGCCGGTCAACCTTGCCTGAAGGTTTTTATTCAGGCCTCACCCGGTGAGGGGGCCGTCTGTAAACCTCAGCCCGGCCCTTGAGATGCCGTAGAACTTCCTGGTCCAGACCACCTCTGCGGTCCGTTCCATCTCAAGCTCCCTTACAAAGACGCTCACGTTATCGAAGCTGTCAAAAGGCAGGTATCCCATCATCTTTATGCCGAGCCCGGTATGGGACAGGTCCACGGTCTTGACCGGTATCCTTACCTCGCCCCTCAATATGTCGCAGAGTTTCTGGGTTGGCTGTCTGGAGAGAATCCTCCTGTCAGGCTCGTGCGCTTTTGTCACGAAGCCGCAGTGAGGGCAAGGCATGCGCGGTTCTCTGGCGGTAGTAAAAAAAGGGTTCTCACACTTCGGGCAATTGAGCCTGTTCATGTTCGATACCTCCCGCGGTAAGCAGTCGCCGGCCATCCGTTCGCGTGAGAAAAAACAGCCTATATATTATTCGGCCGGGCAGGCCGTGTCAACAACTTTACGAGAGGGGATTTATCCTCTGAAAACAGGCCATTTTATAGCCGTATCCCTTGACTTTTCAGGTTCACTCTGGTAATCCTATCCTTCGGAAAGGCCCAATGAGAAAAAACCTTGAGGGATTGAAAAAAACGCACGTAATCGTGCTCGTGGTGCTCCTTTTCGTGGGCATCGCCGCGGTTTTCGGCGATAAGGGCGTACTTGAGCTCTACAGGGTCAAGAAGGAAAGGGACGGGATACTCGCGTACAACAAGGGCCTTGAGAAAGAGAACAGCGGCCTTGAGGAGAAGATAAGGCTCCTTGAGAAGGACAAGCGCTATATAGGGCAGATAGCAAGGAAGGAGCTGGGCAAGCTGGGCAGGAACGAGATTGTCTATAAGCTTGAAGAGCCGAAAGCGGCTTCCACCCGGCAAGAAGGCGTGAATTGACCCGCCGTAAACAACTCGCCATCAATAACCAGAGATGAAAAAGAAGATAAAGACGGCAGGCATACAGCTTGCGGCAGGCCCTGACAGGGAGAGGAACATCTCAAAGGCCGCGATGCTGGTCGAGTTGGCGGCGAAGGAGGGCGCGAAGGTAATAGCCCTGCCTCAGCTCTTCAGCTCGCCATGGTTCCCTGCCTCTATCGACCAGAAGAACTTCTCTTACGCTGAAAAAGAGGACGGCCCGACCGTTACATTCCTCAAGGAGGCGGCCACGAGGCACAATGCCGTTCTCGTCGGCGGGGTCTTCGAAGAGGATAACGGCAAGTACTTCAACACGGCTTATGTAGTCGGCCCTGACGGCATCATCGGCAAGTACCGCAAGGTGCATGTGCCCCAGATACCGCTCTGGGAGGAGAGGGCGTATTTCAGCCCCGGCGATCTCGGCTTCCCGGTCTTCGATACCCCTTACGGCAAGATAGGCGTCCAGATATGCTGGGACGTATTCTTCCCGGAGGGTTGGAGGATACTGGCGTTGAAAGGGGCGGAGCTTGTGCTGGCGCTCACCGCCTCGGCCTTCGAGCATTCGTACAGGAAATGGGAGAGGGCCATAGCCGCCTCTGCCCACGCCAACTCGTTTTTCGTCTTCAGGGTGAACAGGGTCGGCAAGGAATACAAGCATGAGTTCTACGGAAAGAGTTTTTGCTGCGGGCCTGACGGAGAGATGATAGAGAAGCCGAGCGGGGCTTCCGAAGGGGTGGTGCTCGCCGAGATAGACCTGGGCGAGGTGTCAGCCGTCAGGAGCGAGTGGGTCTTCCTGAAGGACAGAAGGCCCGGCGAGTACGCCAGGATAACAGAGGCAAAGGGATGAGGGCAGGTGTTGCGGGGATAGTCGCGGGCGCGATAGAGGCCGCGAGGGGCGATGGGATTGTAACGGTAGAGAAGCTGCCGGAGGTCCTTCTCGACAGGCCGAAGAAGGAGGAGTTCGGCGATTTTTCGACTAACATCGCGATGCTCCTGGCCCCGCTTGAGAAAAAGCAGCCCAGAGAAATAGCAAAGGCCGTTGCCGAGAGGATCTCCGCCCATCCGGACGTGGAAAAGTGCGAGGTCGCTGGTCCCGGCTTTATAAATATCTTCCTCAAGAGGACCTTCTGGCTCTCCATCCTTGAGAATATCATCGGGAAGGGCGCCCAGTTCGGCAGGAGTGATGCCGGGGGCAGGAAGAAGGTCCAGGTCGAGTTCGTAAGCGCCAACCCCACGGGCCCGCTGCACATAGGCCACGGCAGGGGCGCGGCCGTGGGCGATTCTTTAGCCCGGATATTAAAGGCCGCGGGGTACGAGGTCACAAAAGAATATTATATAAACGACGCCGGAAGGCAGGTGTATACGCTCGGCGAATCGGTCCGCCTCCGCGTGGAAGAGCTTAAGGGGCAGAAGGTCGAGTTCCCGCAGGACTACTATAAGGGCGAGTACATAAAGGATATCGCAAAGGAGTACCTCGCGAAGTACGGAGAAGGTGGAGCTGGCGCGCCAGGCTACAAGGACTACGGCTCTGCGGCGATGCTCGATATGATAAGGCGCGACCTCGAAGCCTTCGGCATCACCTTTGACGTCTGGTTCAGTGAAAAGAGCCTTGATGACACAGGCAAGGTGGCAGGCGCCATAGAGGCCATCAAGGAGAAGGGGTACATATACGAATCCGAGGGGGCGGTCTGGTTCAGGACGACGGATTTCGGGGATGACAAGGACAGGGTGCTCATAAAGGCCGACGGCGAGAGGACTTATTTCGCCTCTGACATAGCCTATCACAGGGACAAGGCCGAGCGGGGCTATGACGCCCTTGTGAATATCTGGGGCGCAGACCACCACGGCTACGAGGGCAGGATAAGGGCGGTGATGCGCGCCCTCGGCTACGACGACTCGGCGCTCAAGGTCATCTTCATACAGCTTGTGGCCCTTCTGAGGAAGGGCGTGCCGGTGCCCATGGGCAAGAGGGAGGGCGAGTTCGTAACGCTTCGGCAGGTGATGGACGAGGTCGGCTCTGACGCGTGCCGCTTCTTCTTCTTGATGAGGCGGCCTGACGCGCAGCTCGACTTCGACCTTGAGCTTGCCAAGAGCCAGGCACCTGAAAACCCGGTCTACTATGTCCAGTATTGCCATGCCCGCATAAAGAGCATCATCGGCTTTGCCGCTGAAAAGGGCATAAGAGTACCTGAACATTTCGACGCGAAGCTCCTCTCAAGGCTCGACGGCAAGGAGGAGACGGAGCTCATTAAGCGCCTTGGCGCCTTTGAAGAGCTGGTCGAAAGAAGCGCCTTCGCCATGGAGCCCCACAGGATAACTTTCTACCTTATGGAGCTTGCGGGCCTCTTCCATCCTTATTACAACAAGACCAGGGTCGTAACCGACGACCCGGAGCAGACCGGGGCGAGGCTCCTTCTTTGCAGGGCGGTGGCGACGGTTGTAGCCAACGGCCTTGCCCTCCTCGGTGTGTCAGCGCCGGATAAGATGTAGACCGGCGCGCGCTGTCAAATGCGAGTGTGGCGTTGTAATCCAGGCATTTAAATCCCATAATATTGTTCTCCTCTTTTCTAAAGAAGGGAAAGGGTCTGAACCTCCCCTCCCTCGATGAGAGGGGATCGAGGGTAAGAAGGGTCCTGTCCTTAGACGTCTTCCCATAAAGGGCTTTTTCGCAGATTCCACTGTTTTTTCCGATAATAGGGTTGACAAAGAAACCGCCAGTTGTTACTATGACTGTCTTGAAAGATTGAATTGATGAGACTACTGCGGGGTGGAGCAGTCCGGTAGCTCGTCGGGCTCATAACCCGAAGGTCGCAGGTTCAAATCCTGTCCCCGCTACCAAATTCCTGAGGCCGTAATTCCTTTGAAAATAAAGGGGTTACGGCCTTTCTGCTTATGGGGTTGCGCGTCGTTCTCTACCCTCTTTTTCACCCAGCGTAACCAAATCGTAACCGTTTTCAAGGACAGCGACCGCCTTGACCATGTGCGACGGCGCAAGGTGCGAGTACCGAAGCGTCATCGTAAGGCTCTTGTGGCCAAGGAGCCTGCTCACGGTCGTAAGGTCAACCCCTGCCATCACGAGCCAGCTTGCGAAGGTATGCCTTAGGTCGTGAAAACGGAAGTCATTGATCCCGGCTACCCGGAACATCTCCTTGCCGCATTGAGGACAATTGCCCGGGCTCTCTTCCCCGGATTTTTGCCGCTCAAAGCTACAGGCCGAACACTTGTCCCATTCCGCTTTCCTGCAGGCCGATGAAAAAGACCGCTTCAGGTCCCTGAACCTCCTGCCAGCCTTGTCCGTGAAAACATAGGGGCTGTTGATGTGCCGCACAAGGCCCTGGAACACGCCCTTCAAGATCTGGTTGATGGGAACCTCGCGTCGCTCGCCGTTCTTGGTCCTGTCGAGGAGTATGAACCCGTGCTTCAGGTCAACGTGCTTTCCCCATTCGAGGGAAAGTATCTCCTCTCTCCTCATGCCGGTATTGAGCGCGGTTATCACGATAGGCTTCAAGTGCGGCTCGCAGGCGTTTATAAGTGCCTGCCCTTCCACCCTTGAAAGGAACCGTAAGCGCCTGTTGTTCTCCGGCAACAGCTTGACCCGGCGCACGCGCTTCAAGACCTCTTCTTCAACCAGATCCCATTCAACGGCCTTGGTGAACATCGCCTTCAACGTCTGAAGGTACCTGTTTGCCGTCGAGACTGTCCTGCCGGAATCGGTAAAGCCGCGGTAGTAGAGCTCAACCGTGCGCGTCGTGAAATCCTTGAGCGCGAGATTGCCGAACGCCTCGATGAGGTACTTGACATGAGTTTTCTTGTCCTTGTAGGCCCGTTGCCATTCTGCCCACTTTAGAACCTGGTTCGCGAGGTCGCAAAAAGGCGTTTTCCCGTCGATCTTAGCTGACGAGCCGAGCTGCCTTTCCTCCAGCTCGATTAACCTGTTTGCGTGCTTTCGCTGAGCGAGCTTTTTATTCTCAGTGCCGGTGGATTCGAAAATCCGCCGGTTTCCTATCTTGAAGGACATCCACCAGTGCGGCGAGTCCTTTCGTTTGTAGAGGCCCATTTGCCTATACCTCCTTTCCGGGCCTTCTACCTGCACGGCCGACATTATACACCCTTTTCTGATCCTTTAGCCAGTCGAGGATCTCCTTTTCCTCAAACCGCAGGAGGCCGTTTATCTTGAAGCACGGGATCTGCCCGAGCTCTGCCCATTGGTAGATGGTGGATGGCTTTGCCTGGATGAGCACGCAGATTTCTTTAACGCTGAGAAGTTTCATCCCTTGCGACCCGCTCCTTTTTGAATTTGGAGCGTTTTAGCTCCATATCTGCGTATTACCGCCAAGTCCCCTTCCCCTGCTCTTGCTTATGCATTTTTTCCATCGAAAACCTTAGCCCCAAACAAATCGCTGTATTGAAAAATATTTAATAAATTCAGGGGTTTTCTAAAAATTGAACAAAAAAAGTAATATATAAGTAGGAGTAGAAGAGGCTATAGATACCTGAAGGAGGGAATTTATGGAGGAACACACGGTAATAAATGCCACGGGAAGGCCGGATCAGGGTCTGGATGGGGCCGATAAGCCCGCTGTCCCGGATAATGCAAAGATGAGTACGCCCCGTGAAACGCAGGCTGCAAATAAGGAGGCGCCCTCATTCAGGAGGGAACTGCTCAATGAACTACTCTATAGGAAGGTCATGTATGAGGACATCAGAACTTATAAGCTGTCGAACACGGATATAGAATATCTTTTCCTCTCTGATATTGTTACCAAGCGCGAGTATCTAAAATTGATTCAAGTAATCGGCTTTTCGAGGAGGACGGCCTACAGGAAGTGGCGGAAAGCAGCAAGAGAGAGCTTGAAGGATTTTGATTACAAGCCTTTCCAAAACTTGAGAATGGTGTTGCTAATGAGCGGCGCTAAAGCTGAGGCCGATAGGTTGAAAGCTTGGCTTGATATAAGGTGTGCTGGAGGCATACCAACGCGAGAAATATTTCGCTCCATAACGGATTATGTGGTCGACCTACTGGGCAGAGTTCGCGCAGATCTCTACAATAAGAAGACCCTTCGCACCAAGGAGGTCGCTAAAGTGCTTGGCGTAAGCACTAGACATATACGCCGGCTGGCGCAAAAAGGAAGGCTGAGAAAAGAAGGGCGAGGCGTGTTCTCAAAAGAACATATTGCCGAGTGGAAGCGAGACCAAGGTCCGCATGGAATGACAGATGGCACCAAGAGCGGACCAGAGCCCTCCCAGCGCGCGCCAGAGTCCGTTTGATGTGCCAATGACGCAAAAAGCGGACAGTTCGACGGGTCTATTTATCCCAAAGCTCAATCTAAGTCCGCCTGAGGTGTCAAATGGACTAAAAGGCGACATGAGGATGTCACTTTGGAGTCAACTTTAGACCGGAAAGCGACATGAGGATGTCGTCTTCGAGTCCAATACGCGGTCATCGTGTCCGCATTATGTGCAAGTTGACCAAAAATGGAACCTATGTTCCTCTTGAGTCCACTGTTGACCAAAAGGGGAACTGAGTTCCTTTGTTAGTCAACTTCTGAATGGAAAGTGATGCGACATCTTGCTGGTTCCAACTGGGCAAAAAGCGAACCAATGCTCGTTATTGGGATAAGGAGCATGATTTGAAAAGTCGCCTCGATATCCGACTGGAGATCAAACGATGCGAAGGAAAGTTAAAGCTCTCTACCACAAATGCTCATTTTCAACATTGTTCAGATAATAGACGGTCTCCGTCATTAATTTGCAAATAAGGTCAAAAACATATTGCATGAAAAGCGCTTAACCATGTATGATAATTAACTAATTAGCTCACACAATGGGATTTAAAATCCATCGCCTTCCAGGCGACAAATTCAGTATGATTTACGATGGACATTACCGCAGAGTCGCCTGGTAGGCTTGATGTAGTGAGGCCCCATAAGAGTTCCCTTCACCTTACCAAGATGATATGATTATGAGTTAATAAGGTGTCCAAAGTAAGTAAAGAAATCAGAAGTCGTATGATGTCGGCCGTTCGATCCAAGAACACAAAGCTTGAATTGGAAATGCGCCGGCGTCTCTTTGCTATGGGCTTTCGATTTCGGCTGCATCGGCACGACCTGCCTGGCAAGCCGGATATGGTCTTCCCTAAATACTCTGCGGTTATCTTCATGCACGGATGTTTTTGGCATCACCATGGGTGCCACCTTTCGCAGATACCAAAGACACGGCGTACCTGGTGGAAGGAGAAGCTTGAAGGAAACCGCTGTCGAGACAGGGATACCATTCACAAACTTAAAGAAATCGGCTGGCGTGTCCTTGTGATTTGGGAGTGCAGCTTCCGACGGCCGGGCGTCGTCAGGGGAGAAAGTCTGGACAGAATAGCTATTCGTGCTGCAGAGTTTTTAAAGTCACGTCAGTGTACACTTTCCATTCCAAGATCGCCTTACAAAGGTAGCTATCCTAAAACGGAGAAAAGGTGAAGCCGATGGCGGAAAATACATCTAATAATAAAAACGGATTCAACAAGATCCCCTTCCGCATGCATCCAAGAGTGTTTGCTGCACTGGGTGCCGATCTTGTCACGAATGATGTGGTCGCCGTAATTGAATTGGTTAAGAATTCATATGATGCGTTTGCCGGTAACGTTTGGATTAGATTTTGTAATGATCCCAATGAAGGTGACTATCTCGAGATCGAAGATGACGGCAACGGGATGAGCAGGTGGAGCATCGAAGATGTATGGTGCCTCGTTGCAACCCCGTTTAAGGAAAAGAACCCGTTCGTAGAGAGTGATAAAAAAATACGTCGTGTTGTCGGAGAAAAGGGGCTTGGACGACTTTCCGTTGCTCGTTTAGGGAACCGCTTAAACATGTTGACTCAAGCCAAGGGATCCGATTGTTGGGAGGTAACCGTTAATTGGTCGAGCCTTGCCGAAGGAGATGATATTTCTGCCTGCTTCGCGAATTGTCGACAGTATCCGGAAAACACGCCATTCCGCATTTCCGGAACTCGATTACGGATATACGGGCTTAATGGACAATGGGATAACGAGAAGATTGCTGACCTTGAAGAAAATCTTGCACGCCTGATTTCGCCATTCGCTGACATAGTGGATTTTAAAATTTTTTTGTTGAGGCATGGAGAAGCAGAAACGAATACGGTCAAAATTGAAGCGCCTTACTTCCTCTCCAAGCCGAAGTATAGAATCACGGGTGAGGTTGACAATAATGGTGCTGTAAAATGTACATATAGATTTAATCCTATAAAAGAAGGCAAAAAGAGAAAGAGAGACCTACACCTGACATGGAAGCAGGTTCTTGACAGCATTCAGGATAGCACACGCTTGAAATTTGACGAAAAGAAACCGATTTGCGGTCCCTTTTCCTTCGAAATCCGTGCATGGGACATCGGAGCTGAAGATACCCAGGAGATAGCAGACAGATTCGATTTTCAAAAAAGTCAGGTCCGTAAAACCATTCGTACGCACAAGGGTATTTCCGTGTACCGTGACGGCGTTCTTGTTCTGCCAAAATCCGATAATGCTCGCGACTGGCTGGGGCTCGACTTGAGGCGTGTCAGTAGAGTAGGTGAACGAATGAGCACAAGCCAACTCGTTGGCTATGTTTCAATCTCTGCCGAAAAAAATCCTGGAATCCGAGACACCAGTGACCGTGAGCGCTTGGTATCGAGTCTTGAGGTGGCAGAATTTGAAGAGCTTCTTGCAGCAATTGTCGGTCTTCTCGAAAATGAACGTAATGTGGAGCGCATCAAGCCAGAACGTGAAAAACCGATGGAGGACCTGTTTGGGGAGCTGTCTACCGAGGGGCTGCTTGCCGAGGTCATAGCCCTTGCCGAGGAGGGTGCTCAGGCTACCGAGGCAGTGCCTGTCCTACGTGCTTTCAATGCCTCCATTGATTCCGCACGCAAGGCTATTCAAGAACGTTTTGTTTATTACAGCCGAATGGCTACAGTTGGTACGATAGCTCAAATGCTTGTTCATGAGATAAGGAACAGAACAACTGCTTTCGGAAGTTTTCTTGAGTTTATCAAGAGCAGATTCGGGCCGTTTAAGGACAAGGATCTCGCTGGAGAGTATAGTTGCGCTGACGATGCCGTTAACTCGCTGGAAACACTTGCCGATACGTTTTCCCCGCTGGCAAGTCGATCTTTCAGACGCAGAAAGCGCAATTCCGTCCTGGAGGAACGCATACGGGAGTGCCTTACACTCCTGAGTGGTGAAATCAAACGAAATAACATTAATTATCATGTGCCTGACACAGCGACCCATGTTGAGGTAGACCCCGGTGAACTCGATGCGATTTTATTGAATCTTATCACCAACGCATCCTACTGGCTGAGCCAGGTTCCAAAGGAGAAACGTAAACTTGAATTTCGGCTTGTAATCATCAATGAGGATACGCGTGTCAGGGTATGGGTTCACGATACCGGACCAGGCCTGCATGAAGATGATGTCGAAAAGGTCTTCTGGCCTGGCGTTACCAGGAAACCCGGCGGAATCGGCATGGGGCTTACCGTCGCATCGGAGTTGGTGGCGCAATACGGTGGTCGCATGTCTGTTAAACACCCCGGGACAATAGGCGGAGCATCTTTTGCTTTCGATCTGCCGCTGAAGGATACACGAGAAGGTAGGAGGTAAAAGTATGCGTCTGTTGTTTATAGATGATGAACCGAAAAGCGTTGAACCTGTCATCAGTAATCTTAAGACAGATGGTAGCATTAGCACGTGTCAAATAGATAACTTTTCGCAGGTTGAAGAAACCATGGATCGCTTTAATCCAGATGTAGTTATTCTGGATCTTGTTGCAGGCGGATTTTCTTCAGAGCCCAAAGCCCCTGGAGTTGATGTTTATGATCAGATTTGGAAAAACCGCTTTTGTCCGATTATTGTATATTCGGCGCATCCTGAGCTTATTGAAGAAACCAAGGAAAAGCATCCTTTTGTAAGCTGTATTAAAAAAGGAAGTAGGTCCGTTTCTAAATTAAAAGCCAAGATTGAAGAGATGCGCCCTCATGTTGTATCTCTGCATGAGGCTGAAAAGCACATTCTCAAGGAATTCGCACTTGCTCTCAGGGAAGTAGCTCCTTATGCATTCAAAGCTTTTACAGACTCTACGAAACGAAGTGATGCGATTCAAAGGTCTGGTAGAAGGCGTTTGGCCGCGTTGATGGATGACCTCTCCAGACATGGAGAGAAGCTGGCAAGCTGGGAGAAATATCTTTGCCCCCCAGTCAGTGCAGATCCCAAGCTGGGTGACGTTTTGAGAAAAGCAGACGGTTCTGCCACAGACTCGTCTTCATTTCGTATAGTCCTGACTCCGTCATGCGACATGGTTTCATCACCAGGCCGTTCGCCGAAGGTTGAGAATGTGCTGGTTGCCTGTTGCATACCCATCAAAGAAGGTTTGCAAAAAGTCGGTGCTGAGATTTCTGCAAGCCCATCTATAAAAAAAGATGCTAAGAAAAATCTGAGTAAAACTGTTTTGTCTCAGGGTTACTTCAAGACAATAATCCCATTTCCTGCATTACCAGATAGAATTCCTTCCATGGCTGCCTATTTGCAAAAGTTGGAACTGATTCCTCTAAATAATATAGGCCTCGAGAGCAAGCCTTATCTAAGGATAGCGTCAATTGATAGTCCTTTTCGGGAAATGATATCATGGGCCTACATGCAGAACGCGTGTCGACCGGGATTGCCTGATCGGGATTTGGAGGCTTGGTGCGAAGAAATTATAGCGACATAACTATGAGAGTAAAAGAGAGGATGTCTATTAAAGCCATTGATTTTTTTTGTGGTGCAGGCGGGATGACTCGCGGCCTTCTGGACGCGGGTATTAACGTCATTGCCGGGTTTGACAAAGACGAAAGATGTTGCTCCACATATGAATATAACAACTCTGGCACACGGTTTGTCCACACTGACATAAAGAAAGTTGATGTGAAGGAATTGAAAAGGCTCGCACGGACAGATTCTTTTCGGGATATGCTTTTTGCCGGATGTGCTCCGTGTCAGCCATTCAGTCAACAGCGCAAGGGTAAGAAGCGTTTGCAATCTGCCACACTGCTGAGCGAGTTCGGCAGATTGGTCGAAGCCGCCTTGCCTGGGCAGGTTCTTATCGAAAATGTTCCGGGGATTGCCAAAGTTCCAGGGAATAGTACTTTTCGTAGGTTCTTGAGACTACTTGAAAGAAATGGATATCAGTACGTTTACGAAGTGCTCGATGCGAAGCAATATGGCGTGCCTCAAAATCGTCGCCGCTTGGTTATGATTGCTATGAGAGGCATTAAACCCTCGTTGCCCAAACCGAAATACGGACCGTCACTTCTGCCATTCAAGACGGTTTATCAGGCGATTTCTCATTTTCCTCCCATCAGAGCAGGGGAATGCCACCCAGGCATTCCAAACCATGTGTCGGCTTCGGTAGCCCCTTTGAATATGGAACGTCTCCGTAATACGCCACATGATGGCGGCGATAGGCGAGTCTGGCCGGAACATCTCCGGCTCGAATGCCATAAAAAGAACTATGAAGGTCACACGGATGTGTACGGAAGAATGGCATGGAATGCACCCGCCCCTACTCTGACAGGCCGATGTCACAGCATTTCCAATGGAAGATACGGACATCCGACTCAGGATAGAGCGATTAGTCTGCGCGAAGCTGCCGCTCTTCAGTCATACCCTGATGGATATGTTTTCTTAGGTTGTAACACGCATATTGCGCTTCAGATTGGAAATTCGGTTCCGGTTCGGTTGGCGGAAGAACTTGGCAAGCAAATCCTACAATTACGTAGCAGGGGGAAGCTCCAGCTTGTCGAAACTACTACATACCCAGCTTTTCCATAGGACATGCTGTGTTCTGGCCTTTAAAAACTTGCAAAACGTGGTGACTGCTACACCGATATTTCTCATAAAGTAATTCTTATCAAACAATCCCCTTGCCTCATAGATCTATTACAAAACAAAAACTCAGATACCTTTATCGACATTACATTGCTGAAGTTTGCATGGCGCGATTTTTTCCGCCATATCAACATATTACCTCCGTAGGGCCCAAATTTGTCCCATTTCCCTCGAAGAATGAGGGGGCAAATCGTTAAAAGGGACAAATTTAGCCCATTTCTCATCACATTATAGAAACAGCGGCTCTTTTGCTAAAGCAGATACTTGATTGTTTGTTCCTGAACGTTGTAGAGAGCATCTGCCCAGGCGATTTTTAAAAAAGTAGAGACCGTAGAGCACCTCGCCAGAAAACGATACGGACTGAATCGACTGCTTTTTAGATTTTACGAAGCATGCTTCGGATCTGAATCTCTTTCCCGCATTTTTAAGATTTTCTCGCCAGCAGCCAACCAATTCTCCATCTCCCGCGGTAATACATACTTGGAGATCAAATCTCCTCAAGAGTTGCGTATGGCAACTTAACGTTTCAGTAGGCCTCGCCGAAACCGTTTTTTTTTAAACTGTCCCTCAATAAAGGGGTAGTGCGTTCAAAAACGGTTTTATCGGGTTTTTAACGACATAACATATAAGACTTTATATGTTGACCGTATAAAAATTTGCCGGGACGCCATGAAAACGGTTCTACGGCTCCCTTCAGCGCGTCTTTGTTCTAATCATCTATCACGGTGGACGGTATGGTAAATACAAAAATTGCAGAGTTGGTTCAGACTGTAGCCGAGCTTGACCAGTCTTCTCGGCAGGCTTTTGTGGAAAGCCTTTTCAGTGCGTTTGGTGAAAAAGACCGTTCCCGCTTGGTTCAGTGGGTTTGCCATTATGCCTATCCCAGGACCAGGTGGAGCAAGGTGGAGAGGTGGATGGAGGGGCAGTTCAGGCGGGATATGAACAAGACTCCCCGAAAGACAGCTTTTATAGCTGTCAGTTATTTCAGGATCAACCCGAAGATGCTGCCGTTCCTCATAAAGACAGCGCAGAGGGTCAAGCTGAGGGTTCGGGCGAGAAGGCGCTTACACCCAGAGGAATTTGCGGATTTGAGGGAGGCTGGAGAGGTATGACGTGGACCCTTCAGTGGTTTGGCGCGTTTGGTGCTCTTTGGCGTTTCAGCGGTTCAGCGTTTTGGTTAGGGTGGCGATGTTTCTTGATGCAGTGCAAATAAGAAGCCGCCCGGCGATTGAGGGGCGTACAGAAAGGGAGGATTGATATGAGGAGCAGTCTCAAGGAAAGGGTGGCGCGTCTCGCAGGGCATGTAAGCCGTCTTGAAGAGGCGTACCAGAGGCACTTTGTTGAAACCCTGTTCGAATGTTTTAGCGAAGAAGAGCGGCTTAAGCGGTTTGAATGGGTCAGCCACTTGGTATATCCAAAGAGCAAGTGGCTTAAAATTAACAACTGGATGGAAGAAGCCTTTACGGAAGACATGAATAAGACTCCGATGGGGGTGGCCTATATGTGCTGTCAGGTCTTTGGGATCGATCCAAATATGATTTCTTTCCTCATAAAAACTGCTCAGCACGTCAAACAGAGGATAAGAACTAGACAGCGTAGACACCCAGAGAGATTTGCAGGCTCGGAGACCGTGGAGGCCTAAGATTCGCCCCCTTCAGCGTGTTTGGTGCGTTTGGCGTTTTGATGGTTCAGTGGCTTGCTTCTTAGGTGTCTCGGATATCTTGCAGGGAAAGGCCGACAGCGATTGTAAATGTATTCAAGGCAATGTTTTAGCTTGAATGCCCGGTCCTACCCGGAAAGTTACCAGTGTGTCCAGGAGCGGACTCTTCTTTATTTCATACTTCCTCATCAAAAACTCCCTGGAAAAGACCTTTATCTCGGCCAGACCGAAAAACTCAGCGAAGCCTTCAAGACTACGGAAGGCGTAGCACCTGCCGACTGTTTTCTCGCTGGTTGCGTAGGGGCGGTCAGGGACTTCCGCAAGGGCCATGGGAAAGGCCTGAATAAACTTCTCCATATAGAATTCTGGCGGCCTGAACTCACCGCCGTACTTATGAAGGAGATAAAGAGTGTAGAGGAATGAGCGTTGCACGATGGCAAGGTCCGGGTAGCGGTCGCGGTACGCCCAGTTGAATGTCTGGGTATAAGTCCTGAAGAGCTCCAGGTAAACGCCGCCCATGCCACTTTCCATAGCAAGGCGGCACTTTTTTGTGAGGATAAACCTGTCTCTGTACTTCCTGATCAGCCCGGCCATGCCGGCCACAATCTTAACGGTGTGTAAGTCAAAAAAATCAGGCTCCGTGTTTATTCCGCCCAAGAGAGCCTGATCCGGATACATCTCCCAATAAGCCCTAGCCGCCTCCTGACAGAACTGCCTCGGCAAGTTACCCTTAGCCGTGGCCTTAAGTCCGTCCGTGCCTATTGCGTCGGCGAGGAGAGAAAAGAGCTTCACGACAGGCGCCTCAGGCTGCCGGTCTAGCTCTTCGGCAAAGAAGGCAATGCCAGGAGAGGAAAAAGGAAAATCCAGAAACCTGTGCATCTGTTCAGGCGACAGGCCGGAGAATTCAACGAGGGGTGTCAGGTTCCTGCGTTCCATGACGCGATTGGCAACTGCCTGAGCCTCGGCGAGAGAGCCTGCCGGACGGTCAGCGAATTCCTTCCTGATTTCCTCTGATATTTCCTGCGCCCCTGGAAGTAGCGACTTGGTGGCCAGTCCAGACATACAGCACTTCTTGAACTTTTTGCCGCTTCCGCAGGAACATGGGTCGTTTCTGCCTGCTTTCATGCGTCCCTCATGTGTTTTCGGAATATTGGTTTTGTTGGTTGCCGTGATTCATAATTGAGTAGCATAAAGACTTAACTGCTTTATAGTCTTCAATTACAGAAGATTCGCCATGTCGCTTTTTTAGCAACCATGTAGCCAACTAGTCAATACGGTCAAGTCTGGACTGTATGAGAATGCCTTTAGGATTGTGCAGACGCTGTCTGCAATTTCTCATTATTATTAAGTGAGGCCCGGCGTTTTAGGTGTGGGCTGTTTTGCCGTTTACAATTTATCCTTGCCAGGAATCGAAGGGCGGCTCTCTATTAAAGGGTCAAAGCGGTCCGCCTGCTGGTTCGCCCAGGTAAGCCATTTGTCGAGTTCGCTCCCCGGCTCAATGCAGCCGTTCTTCCGGATGGCATCATCCTTTACTGCTTGGATGTATTCCCGAATCTGTTTGCTCCTGTACCAGTTCTCGGTCTGATTCAGAAGGGTCTGAAGTCGCGCTTCCTCTTCCCGCTTTCGTCTGGCGATCTCCTCCTGTCGGCGTTGCTGTTCCTCTCTTCTACGCGCCTCTCGTTCCCTTTCGATAGCTCTAGTCCTTAGCTCCACAGCGGCCTTGATAAGCCCTACTATGAAGTCATTAAGGCAGTCCTCAAGTTTTTTCTTTTCGGAATCAGCCCAATTCTTACGGGGACATCCCCATGTTTTAATCTCAAACGTTAGTCTTCCGGAAGGATTGTGGCTGAATTCGAATTCATTTGCCCAAGGCCTGTCTTTCCTCTCGGTCGGCGAAAGCTTTCGCTTTGTTTGCTTGAGAAACTCCAGCAAACCGAACTCTATCGTCTCTCCAAGAACAGACACACAGGTCTTATAAGATTTACTATAGGCGTATTGGTCTTCAGCCACAACGGAGATACGAAAGCCTCTTGCATCGCATGCTTTGATCAAGGCGTTCATGATGCGTAATGCGCGGGGTAGGCTTTCCTTGCTGACACGCATATTAAGGCACTTATCGCCGTAACCGTTCAAAAGACCTTTGTCGGAACTAAATCTAGATGGTTCTAAGTTTTCAAAGTACTCCTTGGTTTGAGCAACGAGTGGGTGTGGAGACCTAAGGATGGAAGAAACATGTATTCGGTTTCTCTCGTCTCTTTCAAAAGCTATTTTTTCTTCGGCCTCCTTATATTGTTCCTCGTCAATAGGGCGGTCATTCTCTTTTTCCAGCGCTATATGGAATTCAATATTTTCGTTTCCCTCAAAAGGCGGTAGGGGAGGCGAAGGGGCAGCCTTTCCAAACTCCTTCTTTTGCCAATAGCCGACAGGGGGCACGGGGATATTCAACTTTAGACATCTTTTCCTGAGCCCTACATCCGATACTCCATATTTCTTGGCAAGCTTGACCATGGGCTCGGACCAAACCTGCTCGTATAGATCCTTTCTGGTAATCCGTATTTTTTCTTGCATATAAAAGACCCCTAACTAACGATTTAGTAGACCCAGGGTAAAAAACCCGAATGGAAGAATTCGAATTTGCATTATATGCGGACTGAGCAGGCCTTAGAAAGAGAAAGAAGGAATCTCCAGAGCAGACGTTAAAAGGCGGGAGTTGACAGGTAATTCGGAGCAGACCACGACATTATCTTAGCATGGCCCTCAGAATTTTCACAGTGAGCTTGATTTTTTCTTCATCAGCTTCCTTGATAAACTTCATCAGGGATTCCTTTATTTCCTTCTGACTCCCTTCATGCCCAAAGTCAAAAAGTTCCCACATCTCTACACCCAGCGACCTTGAAATCTTTATGAGCATCTCCAGGGTAGGGTTTTCTGTACCCCTCTCCATGCGGCTGAGGTAATTCGGGCTTGTCTCGGCCTTTGCCGCAAGTTCTTCCTGGGATAAGCCCTTGTTTTTTCTAAGCTCTTTGATCCTGAGTCCTATCAACCTTTTTTCGTGCATTTTCATATCCTCGATATTTACCTTTTTTCGAATAAAAATGAATATCCTATTGGGAACTTTTTATTGACAAAAAGGTTCCCAATAGGTATAAATTATTCTTATTGATGTTGTTTTTTAGATATAAATGTGCCTGCAGGACATTATCTGAGGGCTCTGATGGAGATGTGCTGTTTTTATAACCAGCGCAGTATAATCAATTTGGTTTTTGTTATGGGTAAAAACATGGAAGATGTGCGTAGAAAAATCCTCGTGGTCGATGATGAGGAGATGATCGGCAAAGCGCTCAGGATAATCCTTGCGGAAGAAGGCGCAGTGGAATACGCCAGAAATGGCAGGGAAGCACTTGCGAGGAGCGCTGTTACATCCTATGACGTATTGATCGTCGATATGAATATGCCGGTAATGAACGGCATGGAGTTTTACAAAGAGGCTGTAAAGACCCTTTCCGGGATAAAAGAGAGGATTATCTTTTTCACCGGGTCTTGTGAGGAGGATTATTTCTCCTTTTTCAGGAAAAATAATCTGAGATTTATGGAAAAGCCTTTGGAGCCGAAGGAGCTTAAAGATCTTGTTCGACAGATACTGGAGAGTAAAGTATTGACCGAGCTATAAAAAAGTAAAAACGTCTGCCCAGGTTTTTCATCTAAGAGTTCGACCTTCTCCCATAGCTGCCCTTGCCAAACAATGTTGACTAAGTTAACCGTAAAAACCCGCTCTACTTTGAGCGACGGCTTGAATTCCGATAACGAAGGTAATATCATTCAGGAATAAGTTGGAGGAGGTTCAGATGGGTATCGAATGCAAAACCCCTGAAGTCGATATTGAAGACGATAAAATGCTCATGAATATTCTGGGTATCCTTCAACCAGTGGATACCATAATCATCAACACTGATCATTGCAAAACCCCAGAAGAAAAGGAATTCGAAGTATATACGGTTCTTGTCAGACACGGCAGATCTAAAGAAGATGCGGCAAGGTTCGCCCAGGCCATGGCCTGGGGTGATGAGTAGCAGCCGCCCCCAACTCCCACTGACATAATTTTTTAAATCAAAAGGTGCTCGATAAATATCGTCCTTAACCGTGAAGACGGAAGGTGGTTTTGTATTACTTGCCGCCGTGCATGGAAACACTTGGCGGCAGACCGTGATATAGAGGCCTGGATCGAAAGGAGCATGAATGGATGAAAAGCACGCAAAATATCTGACTTTTATGGAAAGGCAGAAACGTGAAAGGGAAGAACGAAAGCAAACTCTTGATGGGACAATTCTCCTGTCATTACAGTGTCCACGCTGTAGAAATGTCTGGAATGACTATTTATTGCATGTAGAGTCTTTTACGCCTCCGGTATGCCGTGCCTGTAATGTCCATCCGGTATTACTTTTAAATGTTTGCTGGCGGCCTGACATTTCGGAAAACCGGTCACGGGGAGGGGCAAGAAAGTCTAAAGACGAGCAAAAAATACCTGAGCCGTGAGCTATATTCCAAATAGGATATTTGGCAAGCTCTCTCATATACTGAAGGGCCTACGGCAGCCGGTATGTCGTAGCCCTTGTTTGCCCCTCCCTGATAACGAGACCCGCGTCTATTAATGGCTTGATAACCTGGCTGACGCGCGCCCTTGTAACGGAGAATGCCTTTTCTATATCAGGAGCTTTGACGCGGCCTCTGTCCCTCAGAAAACGCAGGATGTCCTCCTGCCGTTTCGTAAGCAACATGCGCGGTGCGGCAATCGCTATCTTGAGCGAAAGTATGCGCTCCTTTACCGTGTTCAAAGTCTCAACTACACCCTCTGCGACGTATTCGAGCCAGTAGCTTAGATCGTCATCAAGATCCCTGGCCTGTTGGATCTTCTGGTAATAAAGTTGCCTCTTCTGCTCGAAGTACTCGTCAAGGGCAAAGAGATGATGGGTATCAAAGCCTCTTGAGTAAAGGAGCCATATCGCGAGCGCCCTTGAGATGCGGCCGTTACCGTCAGCGAAGGGATGGATTGAGACAAGGCGGTGATGGACTATGGCGCCTACGATTACAGGATGCAGGGTTTCCGACTCCTTGGAATTTATCCATTCGAGCAGCTCCAGCGTGAGCGGGCGGGCCTTATCCGGCGGAGGGGGCGTATAGACAGTAATGCCCCTGTGGTCGACTATCCTGTTTTGACGGGTCTTGTAATGTCCTGATTGTTCGTCAGGCAGAACCTTGCGCGTGAGAACCCCGTGAAGGCGCAATAGGTCAGACTCCTTTATGGGAGCCTCAGCCTTCTTGTTCCAAACCCAATTCATGGCTGCAAGGGCGTTTAGTATCTCCTGCCTGTCTTTGGCTTTTGCCCCGATTTCCTCTCCGCGGGCGATGGCCTCCACCTCTGCAAGCGTCAGGGGGTTCCCCTCGATGGCCGTGGAGGAATGGGCCAGCCTCGCAGCGGTTTCTCTCTGAAGGGTCGGCAGCCACGGAACATCCACCACAGCCGAGTTGACCCAAGCCCGGGTTTCAGTGGCCAATGTAACCAGGCTTAAGAGCCGCGGACTTATGTCGAAACTGGGCTTATACATTTTAGGAATATAGCGTTATGCAAAATTTACGTCAAGGTTTTTGTAAAGTGCTTTTTTAAAGAGGATGGATTTGTGGGTTCCGGTAAGCTCTGCCGCGCAGTCAAGACTTACAAGTCTATGGGGATGATGCCGTAGGCAAACCTGTACGGATCGATATTGCCAACCAGAGTTTTCCTTGATTTATTATACAGAGAGTGAGGTATGCTGGTAACAAGGCGTTCGATATCACCATACTTAGACGAGGTATTGAGGTAATGGATAAGGGAATGATCCTTCGGGCTGCTTTCTGGAGCGGGCGAATGACATACAAAAAATGGCGCGGGATTATCGGTAAAGGGCCTGAGGAACACATGCGGGTTTTTGTCCAGTCGTTTCTCCATTTGCCAATGGACTGGCTCCGTGAAGAGCTTGGCGATGAGAAGTTTATAACTATTTGGCCCGAAGTGAGGAAGGGGTTTGATAAAAACATACCACTTGAAGCATCGTACCTTGACGCTTGGGACGCGATATGGGGCGTGATTGCCGCCGGGGATTCCCAGTATCCAGTAAGCGCCGAGGTGGCGCGCCTTCCAAGGATGCGTCGCGCGGTTTTAAAGACCGTGGTCTGCAACCCCGGTATAAGCGTCTATGGCCTCGCCAAGAGGCTGCGGCGCGATTACAGCAGAGTTTTGAAGGATGTCCGCCTTCTTACCGAAATGGGCGAAATCGAGATAAGGCCAGACCCTCAGTCGAGCAGAAAAGCAAAACGTCTTATTCCGGCGCGCTCGATAAATGCCGCCCTGGCAGGGCTTACACATCAGTAAACAGTTGTTGTAAGGCGATGACAAAAACTCCCTATTCCAGCCACTCGACAAAGAGGCTCCTGGCTCAAATCAGGAGCCTCTTTCCCATAGGCAATTACGATCAACAATCTCTTTGAATATTTCTCGTCACACCCTTACAGCCGTCCCATAATAGACGACCTTCGAGACTACCCACTTGGAGCCCTGCTCTTCGTAACTCCCGGTGGTCATCTTGAGATCAATGATGGCATTTGCGCCAATCTGAATCCCCTGCCGCATGATATCAGCCAGCGCCTCTTTTTCAGCCTTCCTGAACCCTCTGTCGGTCGACGCAGCCGTTGCCGAGATGCCCGTAACATTCCCAATTGCGCTTTTTACCGCCTTGTCCGGTAGGCTGGTTGAAGTCACGACGATTATCCTTTCCCGGAGATTCCTAATTTCATCGTCAAGCTCTGTAGTCTTGTTGCTTCTTCCAAGTAAACTGAAAACAATTAAAGCGACGAACAATACCGCCGCTACCAGAAGAACATCCATATTTATCCTCCTCCGCTGTTATTTACCCTGAAGCACGTTTTTCATTTTTTGTTGCAATTTTGCCAATTTTGGAATATAAATGTGGGTACCATTTTTCAACCATATGGTATTTTGAATAGATACTATACTATCAAAATTTGATAGTATAGTATAATGGTATTATTTCGCGCCTGTCAAGCTTCAAATTTCGCTTTCTGGTGGTCGATGCTACTTATAAACCTAAAGGCTTTGATAGAGCGGAAAAGCGCCGTGGAGGGACGGAAGATCACCTATCGGACTATCGAAGAAGCTACCGGCATTAAGAAGCTCACACTTACAAGAATAGCCACTAACCAGGGCTACAACATTAAACGCAAGGACTTGGAAAGACTCCTGATTTATTTTGACTGTGAACCCAATGATTTGATGACGTTGATAAAGGGCAAAAAGCCTAAAAAAGGATAAAGTATGCTAAGGGAATCCCCTCGGGACGAGGAACTGAGGCGCTCATAGTTCGAAGTGGATGTGCCAGTTTTTTGTATATCAAGGCCTGATTAAGATAAAGATATGGCGAAGGCAAAGATAAAGATTTTAGAATATATCAAGGCTCTACAGCCAAGGGTCTATCGAGGTTTGCAAATAATTGAATGTTTAACGAAGCCGATACCTGCCGAAAATTTGTAGTTCCCAAGCTAGTTGAGGCTGGGTGGGATAACGACCCGCACTCCTTTACGGAGCAGAAGACCTTTACTGACGGCAGAATCGTAGTTGCCGGAACCAGGGTAAGGCGTCGCCCCCAAAAGAGGGCTGACTATCTCTTGCGATATACTCGCGACTTCCCTTTGGCTATCGTAGAAGCCAAGGCCCATTACAAAGCTCCTGGCGATGGACTACAGCAGGCCAAGGACTATGCTGAAATCCTCGGGCTGAAGTTTGCCTATTCGACCAACGGCCACGACATCATAGAATTTGACTATTTTAGCGGCAAGGAGCTTCAGCTTAAGTCATTTCCTACGCCCGAAGAGCTCTGGAAACGTCTTCGCATTGGCCATGGCCTTGATGAAGATTCAACCGCCAACCTGCTTCTTACACCTTATGACCATTCAAGCGGGAAAACTCCGCGTTATTATCAGGATATTGCTATAAACAGGGCTGTCCAGGCGGTTCTACAAGGCAAACGTCGCATCCTTTTGACCATGGCCACAGGCACTGGAAAAACGGTGGTTGCCTTTCAGATATGCACGAAGCTCTGGAACGCCCGTTGGAACCGCACAGGAGATTACCGCCGCCCTAAAATCCTTTACCTCGCTGATAGAAATATTCTGGTGGACGATCCAAAGGATAAGACATTCGCGCCCTTCGGCGATGCCCGCTGGAAGATAGAAAACGGTGAAGCGAATAAGGCCCGCGAGATGTACTTTGCTACTTATCAGGCTATCGCGAGAGATGACCGAAGGCCTGGGCTTTACAAAGAGTACTCTCCGGATTTTTTTGATCTCGTCATCGTAGATGAGTGTCATCGCGGCAGCGCAAGTGATGAAAGCAACTGGCGGGAGATCCTTGAGTATTTTAAAACAGCCTATCAACTTGGCATGACGGCCACACCCCTTTGCGACGACAACAGGGACACCTACGGTTATTTTGGCAATCCCATATATCAATACAGCCTCAAGCAGGGGATAGAAGACGGTTTCCTGGCTCCCTACCGTGTCCACCGGGTGATTACGACTTTCGATGCTGCTGGCTGGCGTCCCAGTCAGGGGGAGCTTGACAGGTATGGCCGTGAAATACCTGACGGAGAATACCACACAAAGGATTTTGAGAGGGTTGTTGCTTTGCGGGCTCGTACCGAAGCTATGGCAAGACATTTGACAGAGTTTCTGAGAAAAACAGACCGCTTTGCCAAGACGATAGTTTTTTGCGTTAACCAGGAACATGCAGATGAAATGCGCCGCGCTCTTAATAACCTGAATGCAGACCTTGTTCAGCGGCATCCTGACTATGTATGCAGGGTTACCTCTGATGAAGGTGATATCGGGCGCGGATACTTAAGTAAATTCCAGGAGCTTGAGACAAATACGCCGGTAATACTAACAACATCACAGCTACTTACCACAGGGGTTGACGCACCGACCTGTAAAAATGTCGTCCTTGCCAGGGTAATCAACTCCATGACCGAGTTCAAACAGATAATAGGCAGGGGCACTCGCGTCAGGGATGACTACGGGAAGCTCTACTTCAGCATCGTTGATTACACTGGGAGCGCAACAAGGCTTTTTGCCGACCCTGCCTTTGACGGGGAGCCTTCGCTTATAAGCGAGCAGGTGGTAGATGAGGCCGGACAGGTAACAAAAGAAGAGGTTACCGAGTCAGAGGATATCTTGGATGAAGGAATAGTTATAGATATAAAGCCTCCTCTCATCACAGAGCCGCCCACTGCAGAACCGAAAAGATACTATGTTGATAATGGTTTTGTAGAGGTTACCACCCATCTTGTTTACGAACTTGACCCTGATGGAAAACAGCTCCGTGTTGTCAAGTTCACCGACTATGCCGCGGAGAAGGTCCGAATGCTGTACCCGAATGCTGCTGAGGTGCAGACATTATGGGCCGACCCTGTCCAACGCTCAGAAATCATAGCAAAACTTGAAGAGCGGGGGATAAACTTCGATGACCTGGCTGAATCTGCAAATCAGCCTGACGCTGACCCGTTCGATCTCCTTTGTCATATAGCCTTTAACTCGCCGCTACGCACAAGGCGGGAGCGGGCCGACCGGTTGCGTAAAGACAAGAAGGACTTCTTTGACCAGTTCGGGCCTGAAGCAAAGGCCATACTTAATGAGCTTTTGGAAAAATACGCGGAGCACGGCACGGCTCAGTTCGTTATCCCTGATGTTCTCAAAGTACCGCCAATATCGGAACATGGAAATACTTTGGAGATTGCCGCGATGTTTGGCGGGCCGGAAAGATTGAGGGATGCCGTAAATCAAATGCAAACGCTTCTTTATGCGGACTAAAGTTTTACTCATGAATATTTTTGTAAATGAACAAAATGATAGGAGGTATGTATGAAGGAATTACCAAAACACGCAAAACAATTCCAGTTCGATGGTAAAAATTACCAGATTAAGGTATCTAAGGGTGATATAGATGAATATATTATTCGGGCTTTCATAGAAGACAAGCCGGCGAATGGCTATTCTTATCATGTTGATTTTACGACAAGATATGATCTTGAGCAACAGATCGGTTATGATGCTGTAAGTCATCTGATTGATCAAGCAGAGTCTGACGTTAGAAACAAAATTTGGGAAAAATACCTGAGAGCTATAGCGGAAAATGCCAAGAGCTAAGGACAGCAAACAGCCATTAACTACCGCCCAGCAGCTTGGCAGTCTCGTAAAATCCGCCCGTGACATAATGAGGAAAGACAAGGGGCTGAATGGCGATCTTGACCGTCTGCCCATGCTTACCTGGATCATGTTCCTCAAATTCCTTGACGATATGGAGAGCATCAGGGAGCAGGAAGCTGTTCTTTCGGGCAAAAGGTTCCGTCCAGCCATAGAGCCGCCTTACCGTTGGCGCGACTGGGCCTCAAAAGAGGACGGGATTACGGGCGATGAGCTTATAGCATTTGTAAACAATGATGAGGCGATGCGTCCGGACGGGAAGCGCGGCCCGGGTCTTTTTTCCTATCTCCGTACTTTGCAGGGCGCAAACGGGGGAGACAGGCGCGATGTTGTAGCGACGGTATTCAAGGGCACCGTAAACCGCATGATAAATGGCTATCTGTTGCGGGATGTAATCAATAAGGTCAACGGCATCCATTTTACATCTTCCGATGAGATACACACTCTTGGACACCTTTATGAGTCAATGCTCAAGGAGATGCGGGACGCCGCCGGAGATTCCGGCGAGTTCTATACACCCCGTGCGGTTGTCCGTTTTATGGTTGATGCTTTAGACCCGCGTCTCGGTGAAACAGTTCTTGACCCGGCGTGCGGCACAGGCGGATTTATAGTGGAGGCGTTCAATCATCTCGAAAAGCAGTGCAAGACGGTTAAAGACCGCGAGTTATTGCAGACCGGAAGCATTCGTGGAGGAGAAGCAAAAAATCTTCCATATCTCCTTGCCCAGATGAACCTGCTTTTGCATGGCCTTGAATCCCCGCAGATAGACCCTGGCAACGCACTCCGCTTTCCTCTTAAAGAGATAGGGGACAAGGACCGCGTCGATATCATAATCACCAACCCGCCTTTTGGCGGTGAGGAGGAAAAGGGCATACTTTCAAATTTTCCTCCGGAGAAGCAGACCGCCGAGACAGCGCTTCTTTTTCTTCAGCTCATCATGCGTAAGCTCAAACGGCCTGGTTACGGCTCCGAATATGGAGGGCGGGCAGGCGTGGTCGTTCCGAACGGCACCCTTTTCGGGGATGGCGTCTGCGCAAGGATAAAAGAAGAGCTCCTCAAGGACTTTAATCTCCATACTATTATCCGCCTTCCAAACGGAGTATTCGCGCCTTATACAGGCATACCGACCAACCTTCTTTTCTTTGACCGTTCCGGCCCTACAAAAGAGGTATGGTATTACGAGCACCCCTTGCCAACAGGGAAAAAGAACTATACCAAGACCCAGCCCATCCAGTTTGATGAATTCAAGCCTTGCCTTGCTTGGTGGAAGAACCGCAAGAAAAATGAGCTGGCCTGGAAGGTGCCGGTCAAGAGTATCATTGAAAATGGGTTTAACCTCGATATCAAAAATCCGAACAGCAAGCAGGATTTTGAGCACATGCCGCCCGAGAAGCTGGTGGAAGATATCGTAAAGAAGGAAGAACGCATTCTGGAGATTATGGCTGAGATAAGACAGGTTCTGAAAAAGGGAATTTAGATATGGCAAAGAAAACCCTTACTCCAAAAAATCAAAAATTAGCCGGTTACAATACTGTTCTTAGCGGTGTAGCCGAGCTTCTTGAATCTGCCCGCCGCGCCTCTGCAAGGGCCACAAACGCCGTCATGACCGCGACCTATTGGGAAATAGGGCGTAGGATTGTGGAGTATGAGCAGAAGGGACGCATTAAAGCCGATTACGGAGAGCAGCTCATAGAAAGGCTTTCAGAGGATTTAACTAAGAGATTTGGGCGGGGGTTTGGCAGAAGGAATCTTTTCCAGATCAGGTCTTTCTATTTGGCATACGCCTCAATTGTGCAGACAGCGTCTGCACAATTAGATAGTTCTTTATCATTTCAAAAAAGTCAGACAGCGTCCGGCCAATTAAGCGATGAAAAAATGCAGACGGTGTCTGCACAATTTAGCCTATCTGAAATTGCACAACGCTTCCCTCTTCCCTGGTCTAATTATGTAAAACTCCTTTCTGTAAAAAGTCCTGACGCCCGCGCCTTTTACGAAAAGGAGGGATTGCGCGGAGGGTGGACCGTTCGCCAGCTGGAAAGGCAGATCGATTGCCAGTTTTATGAGCGCACGATGCTCTCCAGAAACAAGGCCGCCATGCTCAAGAAGGGAGGCAAACAGCTTTCCGGAGACATAGTTAACCCCGAGGAGGAGATCAAGGACCCGTTTGTATTGGAGTTCCTGGGGCTGAAGGATGAATACTCGGAGAACGACCTGGAAGCGGCCCTCGTCCATCAACTTGAAAGTTTCCTCCTTGAGCTTGGAGGTGATTTCGCATTTGTCGGCCGTCAGCGCCGCTTGCGTGTTGGAGATGAGTGGTACCGGGTAGATCTCCTCTTTTACCATCGCCGCCTCCGGTGCCTTGTGATAATAGACTTGAAGCTTGGCAAGTTTACCCATGCCGATGCCGGGCAGATGCACCTTTACCTCAATTACGCCCGTGAGCATTGGACCCATTCCGATGAAAACCCGCCTGTTGGCCTGATCCTTTGCGCCCAGAAGGACCATGCTGTGGCCCATTACGCCCTTGAAGGGCTCCCTAACAAGGTCTTGGCCGCCGAATACCGTACTGCCCTGCCGGCCGAAAAGACCCTTGCGGCCGAAGTTGATAAGACAAGAAAAATCATCGAGGAACGGACGGCATTGAAGACAGGCAGGAGGGCTAAGAGGTGAGTAAGGCTTGGCCTATGGTGCCGTTGGGAGAGGTTATCTCGCCAGTTGAACGTCCTGAAACACCTATCCCAGGTGTTGAATACCGTCAAATAGGTGTCAGACTGTGGGGTGAAGGTGCTTATGAGCGTGAAACAATCGACGGAGGGCAAACAAAGTACAAGACGTTTTCGCGAGTTGAGGCAGATGATATCATTGTGAATAAGATTTGGGCAAGAAACGGAAGTGTGGCGGTTGTATCCGAGCAACTTGAAGGTTGTTATGCTTCTGGAGAGTTCCCAATATTTACTCCTATTAAAAAAAAATTGGATTCAAAATGGTTTCATTGGCAGACTAAGACAAGGAACTTTTGGGAAAAGTGTGATGAAAAATCTCGTGGGACAAGTGGCAAAAATCGTATCCGCCCCGAACGGTTCTTAGAGATAGAAATTCCCCTACCCCCACTCTCAGAGCAAAAGCGGATAGTGGCGAGGCTTGAGGAACTGGCCGCAAAGATAGAAGAGGCACGCGGCCTCCGGCGACAAGCAGTAGAAGAGGCGGAGGCCTTGTTTGAATCAGCAGTTGGAGAAGCGTTTGCTGAACTAAATTTTGAACGGAAGCATCTGTCGAAATTAGTTTCAAAAATCGGTAGCGGCTCTACACCAAAAGGAGGTCGAGCTACATATTTATCAACAGGCATTCCGTTTATACGTAGCATGAACGTGAGAATGCGTAAGTTTCAGTGGGAAAATATAGCCTTCATTGATATAAAGACTCATGATTCCATGTCTAATACTAAGGTTAGACAAAACGACGTCCTTCTTAATATCACAGGAGCCTCAATTGGTCGTGTTGCTTGTGCTCCTTTAGATTTGATGGAAGCAAATGTTAATCAGCATGTTGCTATTATACGGCCAGACGAGTCTTTAAGTTCAAGATACCTAATGTATTGGCTTAGTCAGCCATTGATTCAAAGTTTTATCAATGATCAGCAAAAGGGGGCGACACGACAGGGATTCACTAAGGCTCAGATTGAGGCATTTGAAATACCTGTTCCCCCTCTTCCCGAACAACGCCGCATCGTCGCCTACCTGGACGGCCTACAGGCAAAGGTGGATGCGCTGAAACATCTTCAGGCTGAAACCACGGCAGAGCTCAACGCCATGCTGCCGTCTGTTTTAGATAAGGCGTTTAAGGGAGAGCTGTATTGATGTCAAATAATTAGCTTTAGGAGAAGTATTTTTTCTTACAAGGAGATTATAATGAGAAAACAAAATAACAACGTGACAGCCCAGTTGGCTACACATGGCGAAAAAATGATAGAAGTAAAAATCCGTTTTTGAACAAATAATATAGCCGAGGGCCAAGGGGAAGTAATACCAAAAAATGCTTGGGCAAGTGGTGTTGTCAGAATGGAGCCAAATGAACCGCATGGAATCAGGCCACTCAATCCGCTACAGTTTCATACTTTAATGGATTTGCCAGCCACAATAGAAAAGGTTTTAATAAAACATGGGATAGTACTTCTTCAAAGCAGGAAGATGAAAAAGTATTTTAAATAAATGACACGCGACCCATTTTATAAAAAAATAATTGAAGGACTTAACGGCCAGTTAGACCCGGAACTTTTCGAACAATGCGCCGCTGACCTTCTGAGGGCTGAATGGCCGACTTTGGTTCCCATTCGAGGGGGAGCAGATGCAGGCATGGATGGGGCAGTCGCAGATGGGAAAGGGCGTCCTTTCCCATTGGTCAGCACTACATCAGTCGATGTAATTGGAAATCTTACCTCTAATTTAGAAACCTATATTTCCAAAGGAGGCCCTCGTCGAGAAGCGATTCTTGCAACATCACAAGCTTTGTCAGGGCAGAAACGCAAGAATTTAGAGGAGCGTGCAACCGAGTTGGGGTTTACGCTCATTCAAATTTACGACCAGGCCGCTTTAGCCGATCGGCTTTATCACAATTCCCATTGGTGCCGTGAGCTTCTCAATCTAACCGGGGAGCCGCCTGCCCTGTCTGTCGTGCCTGTCAGTTTTCGTCCTTTGATAGGCGATGCCCTCATTGGACGCGATGCAGACCTTTCGTGGCTGAATAACACTTCTGGAGATCGCGTATTGGTTGGTCAACCAGGCTCGGGTAAAACCTTCCTGCTTCACAAGTTTGCCAAAGACGGCGGAGGATTGTTTGCCGTAGCAGATGACAGGACATCTCTTGCCAGCGCGATAAGGGACGCCCAACCGAAAGCAATCATAGTTGATGATGCCCATATACGGAATGATTTGCTTTTGAACCTTCTGCAACTAAGAAGAGCGCTTGGTATTTCCTTCGATATATTGACGTCCAGTTGGCCAGGAGGCGTAGAGTCCATCAGGGGAATATTAAGTCTGCCTGATTCTCAAATCCACAAGCTTGATCTTTTGACACGCGACCACATTGTCGAAGTCATAAAAAATACCGGGATAGGAGGGCCTGTTGAGCTTGTAAGATCAATCGTGGATCAGGCTCAAGGTCGGCCAGGCCTTGCAGTTACCCTCTCTTATCTCTGCCTCCAGGGGGACGTTCGTAGAGTAGCCTTAGGCGACGCGCTCAGCAGTTCCATACGCACCTCTTTTGAGCCGTTGGTTGGAAAGGAAGCAACGGATGTCCTGGCGGCTTTTGCAATGGGTGGGGATTCCGGCATGACTATGGAAAGCGTTGCCAAGGGGCTGGAACTCACATCGATTCGGGTAAGGGCCATAACGGCTGGGCTTGCTTCTGGAGGTGTCCTGCGCGATATCGGCCGTGATCGACTTTCAGTAATACCAGCGGAGTTACGCTATCCTCTTGTCAGGGATGTATTTTACAGTGGCCCGACGTCATTAAATGCGGAGTACTTTATTGTTAACAGCCCAGACCTTGGAGATACCATTTTTACGTTAATTGGTGCAAAAGCGCGAGGCGCTATCATACCGTCATCAGACCTACTCGATTTACTGGAAAGAATCCAACCTCAAAGTGCTTGGGTGGCTTATGCATGGATGGGCCCAGAAGAGTCAAGAACGGCGCTGAGCCGACATCCTGAGATGTTGATAGAACTTTCCCATGCGTGTTTAGGTAATATTCCAGAATCTATTATTCCATTGCTTCTAAGTGCTGCCACTGGCGATGAGCGTCCCCTTAATTCAACAACGGACCATCCCCTTAGATTAATTGAAGATTGGATAAAGTCTGCATGGCCTGGAAGCAAAGATGTCATTTCAAGGAGAGCTCTGCTTCTTGATGCTATTTCAAAATGGTTATCAGGCGGTGGAGACGCACATGTGGGGCTTCATGCCTTAACATTCGTATTCCTGCCCAGATTTGACAGAGTCACTCAAGACCCGGGCTCTGGGATGTCAGTGACCTTCTCTCATGGGGTGGTCACTCCGCAGGATTTGAAAGGAATCGGGGATCTATGGTCAAAAGCCTTCGAGATAATCAGGGCATATGGGGAATCGAACTGGCCTCATATATTGACGATAATTCGCAATATTGCCTATCCAGGACCCAATGTCAGAATAGACCCTGAAGAATTTTATAAGATCGTGAAGACTATAGTCACCCAAATGATTAAAGATGTCATTAGCTTAGCACATGGGCATCCTGCCGTGCTCCAAAAGATTAAAGAGATCGCTGAAAATAAAGGGATAGAAATCGAAGTACCCCTGGATAAATATTTTGAAATTTTTTTTCCAGGAGAGAGAATAGAAGAAGATTGGGAGACTGAGCATAAGCGGCAGATGTCAGCAGTGGAAGAGTTATCAAAGGAATTGAGTAGTAAAGACCATGCGCTTGTTATAGAACTTATCGCAAAAGCCGAGGCTGAAGCCAAAGCCTCAGGTAAAAGCTGGCCGAGAATGACGCCACATTTATGCGGATTATTGGCAAAAGGAGTTAAACAAAGAATTCCTTGGATAAGAAAAGCAATAGAGGCCAACTTGCCTTCGGACCTTGTCGTGCCTTTCTTGCGAGAAGCAGTCAATGCCAAAGAAGCCGAATGGGAATCTATTTCCATCGAGTGCCTGGAGTCGCCTCAGTATAAATACGCACCGATTTTAATTTTTTTAACCATGACCTCACCGCCATCGGATATTCTTGATAAGGTCATGCACAAGCTGGAGGGTTTTGACCAGACCGTGGAAATTCTTTGTCTGAGGGGCGAGGTGCCTGAAGATACCCGCACTCTACTTTTGCGACATGAGAACGACTCAGTTGCGAGCAAGGCCGCCCTTGGGATTTGGCAAGCGATGAAGGATAAAGCTATCGGTTCCTTAGGTGAAGATTGGCGGAAGGCGATTCTCCGTTTGGAGGAAAACGATTACTGGCTGGGAGAGATCTTGGCTAAGGATTCGGCGCTTGCCCAAGAGTGGCTAATGACAAATTTATTTAACGAACGCTCCGTGTATAGGAATTTTTATGACGTATGCGACAAGGCGATCCGTTCACTTGATATTGAAGCGCGCAGGAAAATATTGGAGGCATTGCCGGACGATTTTGGTCATGCCGAGATTGCCGCCGACTTGGTAGGAGACGATCTTAGCTTATATAGATTATTGCTTTCAAAGAAGGTGTACAGCCGTATTCATTTAGCACCCATCAAATGGGAGCATGAGAAACCTTGGAGTAAAGAATGGGTGGAGAAGGCAAAGGTGGCTTTAAGCGCAGGGTATTCACCAAAAGATGTTGCAGATGCTATCCAGGGTTATAGTTGGTCATGGACAGGAAAAGAATCGGCTTTTTGGTCAGCATGGGTACATCGTTTTAGCGAGCTTTGCGAAAATAATGATCCTGGCATTCAAGAAATTGGAAGGGCGGGGAGTGCCTACACAAAGGCATATATGGAGCGTGCCCTGGAAGAAGAGCGGCGTGAAGAGATTTACGGACGCTAAAAAAATATAAGATCATTATGCCTTTGATCCGTTGCAAAGCAAAATTGCTTTAGGAGATCGGTGTTAGGGATGCTGAACTCATCAACGATGCTTCTACGCCTCATCATTTTTGCTGAGTCGTACTTGCCTTGATAGAAGCTTCAACTAATTTGTTACCGCAGTTTTGTTTTCCAGCCCTTACTGTTTGAAATATAATGGCGGTAAGGTCATAAATTGAAAGCCCGAATTCAACCTCGAAGTGCAACGAAGGGAGCAGCTACTTCGATTGGTTTTTTGAAGCCCAGGCATTTTCTGGGTCTGTTGTTGATTAAGAACTCGATTCTGGCGATCTGGTCGTCCGTTATCTT